>Ga0134094_1003562_pt1 | contig 11365 bp, 10 predicted proteins | sample 5_1taG_FD_94458 | JGI IMG/M metagenome (GOLD analysis project Ga0134094, IMG submission 94458) | Switchgrass degrading microbial communities from high solid loading bioreactors in New Hampshire, USA - 5_19_20_110_A1 metaG | ecosystem: Engineered > Bioreactor > Semi-continuous > Anaerobic >... | reverse complement strand
CAACCTCAATAAACACTTCAGCGGCGGATTAATAAATATTGACTCTGTAGACAGCAAGTATCAGGGGCGTTTGTATGCTACGCTTAAAACGAGAACGCTAACGGACGATACAGGCAACACTTTTGAAACCAGAGAATTCGTTTTTGATAATGTTGAAGGTATCCCTTATTTTTCTGTAAAGATACCTCCTACTGAGGATGAAGTCGGTTTTACTGCCTCATCTTCCGATGAAGCGATATGCGACGGGCATGTCAGTATTCATGAAAGCGACGATGAAGAAAAAACAAGTCTTGAAGGCACCATTTATGTTGCCATGGGACAAAGCGCCACATCCCGCTACATTAATCCCGTTTACCAGAGTGCCGATGGCAGTGTTTATGCTATTACCGGAAAAGGTATCATGCTGGCCGGTGAACAAGGAGAAGGATCATCTTTTACACAAACACTTGAAGAGACAACAACAGTGACAGAAAACGGGAAAAGAAAGACTATAAGCTTTAATATCAAGATTTCACTTAACATCATGATTCCACCCGAAAAAATAGTCATAGTGCAGATGGATAAGAACAGCAACATTATTTCAAAAACAGAATATTTCCCAGGTAAACTTCCCGATACACTTACACCTGAAGCAAATGTCGATTACATCATTGTTGAAAGCCATAAGCATGACTCAGAAAATAACCCGGTTACTTCAAGATCAATTTATGACAGAAGGAATCAAAACCTGGAAACCTTTTATTGCCGGGATGACGGTATATGCGTAAAGCAGTGGACAAATCTTGACTGGAATAACAATTGATCCTGCAAAGGCCGGAACTTTCAGCAATAATACTTTTAAATCAGCATTGACCATGCTTAATTTATAAAATATACTAATTGAAAATGTATTTGCTTTCATATTTAATATTAATCAAAGTATATTTGGGCAATCAAACGATGAAAGGAGCAGTATTATGATAAATAAATTGAAGGTCGGCATAGTCGGCGGCACCGGCATGGTGGGACAAAGGTTCGTAGCCCTTCTTGAAAACCATCCATGGTTTGAAGTGACCTCTATTGCGGCAAGCGCCAATTCAGCCGGAAAAACCTATGAGGAAGCTACACAGGGCAGATGGAAACTCACGACTCCCATGCCTGATTCTGTTAAGAATATTATTGTCAAAGACGCTTCACAGGTAGAAAATGTCGCATCTGATGTTGATTTTATATTCTGCGCGGTAGACATGAAAAAAGATGAGATCAGGGCATTGGAGGAAGCTTACGCAAAGACAGGAACTCCTGTCGTATCCAACAACTCAGCCCACCGCTGGACTCCGGATGTGCCTATGGTTATTCCTGAAATTAACCCGGAACACCTAAAGGTAATCGAATATCAAAGAAAACGCCTGGGAACGCCAACAGGCTTTATCGCAGTAAAGCCCAACTGCTCCATACAAAGCTATGTCCCGGCTCTTCATGCCCTTAAGGAATTTGAGCCTGTAAAGGTTGTTGCGTGCACATATCAGGCTATTTCCGGCGCCGGCAAAACATTCAAGGACTGGCCTGAAATGATAGATAATGTTATCCCTTACATAGGCGGCGAAGAAGAAAAGAGCGAGCAGGAACCTTTAAGAATCTGGGGCAGAATAGAAAACGGCGCTATTGTCAAGGCTGATTTCCCTGTCATAACAACTCAATGTATCCGTGTTCCCGTTACTGACGGGCATATGGCTGCAACTTTCGTCAGCTTTAAGAATAAACCTGCAAAGGATGAGATCATTTCTCTCTGGAGAAACTTTAAAGGCATTCCCCAGGAGCTTAACCTGCCCTCCGCTCCCAAGCAGTTCATCACCTATTTCGAGGAGGATAACAGGCCCCAGACAAAACTGGACCGCGACATCGAGAACGGTATGGGCGTAAGTGTCGGCAGACTGCGTGAAGATACCTTGTATGACTATAAGTTTGTCAGCCTGTCCCACAACACAATAAGAGGCGCAGCGGGCGGAGGCGTGCTCATCGCAGAGCTGTTGAAGGCTGAAGGATATATTACTGAGAAATAATTGATTTAACAGCATTTGCTGCAGTAAAGAAAGATTTTTTGTTACAGAATGGGTTGTCTTGAATTTGCTATATTTAAGGCAACCCATTTACATATAGAAAAGATGAAGCGATCGGCTCCATAAAAGCAACAAAAAAGCAGGCGGCACCATTTTACCCATTCCTGCTTTTTGTTTGCTAGACTATCTCGACAACGACCCTCTTTTTTTCTTTGATGGCCGCCGCCTTCATTACAACCCGTATAGCTTTGGCAATTCTACCTTGTTTTCCGATAACCTTGCCCATATCATCTTCGGCAACTCTGAGCTCCAGAATCAAGGACTCGTCATCTTCCACTTCTGTCACAGAAACCTCGTCAGGGTTGTCAACTAATGATTTCGCTATATTTTCCAGCAACTCTTTCATTGGCAATACCTCCATTCGTTGCAGAAAGAAGAACCCTCCACAATCGCATATTGCGTGCGGGTTCCAGGAACCCTGAGCTTCGCAATGGAATTATTCTGTAACACCTGCGATCTTCAGGAGCTTCTTAACAGTTTCGGTAGGCTGTGCGCCGTTTTTCAGCCACTTCTTTACTTTCTCAGCATCAACACTGATAGCTGAAGGTTCTGCTTTCGGATCGTAAGTACCAACTTGCTCTATAAACTTACCATCACGCGGAGATCTCGCGTCAGCTACTACTATTCTGTAGAAAGGCTTTTTCTTTGCGCCAATTCTCTTTAATCTGATTTTTACCATGATTTCACCACCTTTCGCATGCTGTATATTTAGGTCTTTCTATCTTTCGTCAGACTATATTTTAAGTCATAGACGTTTAAGCTAATCAGAATGGCTTTTTAAAGCCGCCCATACTTCTCATCATCTTCTTGGCATTTCCGCCTGAGAATTGTTTCATAAGCTTTTTCATATCTTCAAACTGCTTTAATAGCCTGTTAACATCAGTAACGGTGGTTCCGCTGCCGTTTGCGATCCTTATACGCCTTCTTGCATTAAGAATACTCGGGTTATTGCGCTCCTGCTTTGTCATTGACTGGATTATGGCAACCGTACGGGCAAACTGCTTCTCATCCAGTTCAATACCCTTTAAAGCTTTTGCGTTTATTCCCGGCAGCATTCCAAGAATCTGATTCAAAGGTCCCATTTTCTTTATCTGCTGCATTTGCTCAAGAAAGTCATCCAGGGTAAAAGTAGCGGTTCTCATCTTCTTTTCAAGCTCAATAGCCTGCTTTTCATCAAAAGCAGCCTGGGCTTTTTCTATGAGGCTGAGAACATCCCCCATCCCAAGAATCCGGGATGCCATCCTGTCGGGATAAAAAGGCTCCAAATCATTTAATTTTTCGCCTAAACCGGCGAACTTAATAGGCTTTCCGGTTACCGCCCTGACTGAAAGAGCCGCACCGCCCCTGGTATCGCCGTCAAGCTTTGTAAGGATGACTCCGTCAATACCCAGCTTCTCATTGAAAGAGCCTGCTACATTGACTGCATCCTGCCCCGTCATGGAGTCAACCACCAGCAGTATTTCCTGGGGCTTTACGGCCTCCTTGATACGTTTAAGCTCATTCATCAGTTCTTCGTCTATATGGAGCCGTCCCGCGGTATCTATAATAACCGTGTCAAACTGCAAACTTTTTGCATGTTCAACAGCTTTCATCGCTATTATTACGGGGTCTGTGTCAGTTCCCATTTCAAATACCGGAATATTAAGCTGCCCGCCTACTACCTGGAGCTGTTTAACCGCTGCCGGACGATAGACGTCGCATGCCACCAGTAACGGGCGTTTACCTTCTTTTCTCAGCATGTTGGCAAGCTTGCCGGTGGTTGTAGTCTTACCGGAACCCTGAAGACCAACCATCATGTACACTGTAGGAGGCGCAGGCGAATAGGTCAGTTTAGACGGGACAGACCCCATCAGCTTTATAAGTTCTTCATGCACTATCTTAACGATTTGCTGCCCCGGAGTAAGACTTTCCAGAACGCTTTGTCCCACAGCTCTTTCCGATACCGAATTAACAAAATCTTTAACAACCTTAAAGTTGACATCAGCTTCAAGCAGCGCAAGTTTTACCTCGCGCATCATATCTTTTACATCTTTCTCGCTAACGCGTACAGAACCCTTCATTTTTTTCATCAGATTCTGCAGCTTTTCGGATAACCCTTCAAAAACCATTTACTACCTCTATGCTTTACCGTCTTATTTTATAACCTGTTTATTATAGTGTATCCAGCATTTTCTCCAGTAAATCCATCGCCTGTCTGTAATCCGGGTCGTTAATAATCCCAGGAGATTTCCTTCCCATATTCTTAAGGCTATCTAACGCCTTTTCGATATTCCTCTCCTGTTCTTTGAACCGCTCTACCAGGCCAAGCTTTTCTTCGTAATCCAGAAGAGCCTGTTTAGCTTTACGGATACTGTCATAAACTCCCTGCCTGCTTATACTCAATTCCTCGGCGATTTCTCCCAGAGATAAATCGCTGTTAAAATGCAGGTCCATTATTTCATGTTGTCTCTCTGTTAAAAGATGACCGTAAAAATCCAGGAGTACAGTGATTTCGTAAATGTCCTCAACAGTATCCAGCGGATTTGGTTCAGCTTTTATATTATCATTCATACTCATACCATCTGTCAAGCATTTTTGCTTTACAGATAGAGATTATATTTTAAAAACTCAGGTCCTGTCAATATTAAATTTATGTGAAATTATTGCCGCGATTCAAAAGAATGCGGAAATCCTGCGGCTTTTATGGTATTGTTATCTATTCTGCAATACTATATAATTATTTAATACTACCAAGGAGGTAATTGCATTGAGGCTTAGAAATGTTCCCAACGCTTATGAAAAATTAGAGGCATGCAGCAACTTTGTACCTGATCCTAAGGCTTACAAAGGCAAATGGAATAAGTATTTCGATAATGATAACCCTGTCCATATCGAGATAGGGCCGGGAAAAGGGGAATTCATCGTACAATTGGCCCAACAAAACCCTCGGATGAATTATATAGCCATTGAAAAGTCCCCTGCCGTTTTGGTGAAAATTATAAAGAAAATACCCGATGAAGGCATTGATAATCTTGCCATAACTGTCTTTGATGCCGAGAACCTTGAAGAAATATTCGAGAGCGGAGAAGTAGAAAAACTATACCTCAATTTTTCAGACCCCTGGCCTAAGAAGAAGCATGCCAAAAGACGCCTTACCTCACCGAAATTTTTAAAATTATATAAAAGGATTCTGAAGCCGGGATCGATTATAGAGTTTAAAACTGACAACCGTCCTATGTTTGATTATTCCATTGAGACATTCAAAGAGGAAGGATATAATCTTATAAAGACGACATTTGACCTTTACAACAGTGATTTGTTGGAGGGAAATATTCCCACAGAATATGAGAAAAAGTTTCACAGTCTGGGAACACCGATCAACAAACTGATCGCAGTATATGAAGCAGATAATGCCGCAGCGGAGGAGTATAAAGAATGACATTCACCCACAGGAACAAAGGAACATGTTCTACTCAGGTACAGTTTGATATTGAATCCGGGAAATTATATAATGTCAGATTTACAGGAGGCTGCAACGGTAATCTCAAAGGTATATCCGCTCTTCTTGAAGGAATGGACGCCGTTGAAGCCGTACGAAAACTTAAGGGTTTAAAATGCAATTTTAAATCCACATCATGCCCTGATCAGCTTTCCCAGGCCATTGAAGGAGCCCTTGAAACATTGTCTTCATGATTGTTGACAACGGTATTATTTCTATTGTATACTTGAATTCGGCCATTTGATATACCAGACATCGGTAATCAAAATATATTCATAGGGGAGTAGCTCAGCTGGTAGAGCAGCGGTCTCCAAAACCGCGTGCCGCGGGTTCAAGTCCTGTCTCCCCTGCCAGATAAAAAGATTCCTATTCAAGCGTATTTCAGGCTTTGAATAGGAATTTTTCTTTTTTAAAGAGAAGCATAGGCCGCACATCCTGAATGTAATAAAAGGAAGGATGAAAGTCAATTAATGATCTCTTTAACCCTCTTGTCCACAGGTATCCTCTGAGCTTTGTTAAACGCTCTTACTAAAAGTGCTACAGCTTGTGCGCGAGTCATGTTGTCTTTCCAGTTAGAGTTACTTACACCATCACCCACAAGGATTCCTTGATAATTTAAAGCGTTTATAGCCCTTAGTACGTAATCAGGCATCTTATCTTTACCTGATACAACGTTCTCAAATACTGGATACCATAATGTTGATGCGAAATCCGTCTCCATAGCAAATCTTTGTGTCATTGTTCTTGATTGGCACTCAGCTTTTGATATAGTGTCTTTTAATAGTGGAGTATCTTTAAAATAACGAACACTAAACATTTTATTTTGCTCTGCTTCTGTTAACTCTCTCCATGTCATATCTGCATATATAACAAAAGATACTTCCCCTCGTTTAATAGGTTTTTCCATGTCCGACTTCATATATCTGCCGTACGGTATACTTATTATATCTTTCATATACCTTGCATACCATACAGGTGTGGGATTTACTAATGAGTAAAGTTTACCTCTCGGGTCTGTACATTGAACTTGTAATCCTACACTTCCGTTAGTGAGATACTTTATAACCTCGTCCCTAGACCAAACCCTCGTTACTTCCTCTATCGGTGTGTTCTTCAAGGCTCTACTCCACATCGCATAGAATTGTGCTCTTGTTACATTATCTGAGGGGTTGAACTTACCATCTGTACTCCCAACAACTATTCCCTTAGCCATCATAACAGCCAAGTCTCTTACATACCATTCATCTCCTTTTACGTCAACGAAGCGTTTTGGTACAAGCTTAGCCAATTTGTCGATTTCAGCCTGCGTGAAATCTGCTATTTTCTTTGTGGTGTCAATGCCCAGTTTCTTAATTTCAACGGCTAGTTCGTCATCCGTAAGAAAAGATGTTTCTTCTGCAAGTACCAGATTATAATCTCTTGAATCAGTCAACCTTTCAACACAAAATCCATTTAATGTCTGAGATAAGATCAGTACAGCAAGTATGGACGATAATAGCTTTGCTACCTTGTCATTCTTTAATGCCATGATAATGTCTCCCTTTTTCTTATTTGTTTCATCTCTATCTTGGCTATAAAGCAATCTTTAAAGTGCTATGGAACTCCTTGCTTATCCTGTAATATCATTGATTCTTGCTTCGCATTATTAAATCTATTGTCTCAAATGCAAAAACGTATTTAAAGCAAAGGTTGTAATCTGTTCAACTTGGCACAGTTTTATTATCTACCGATGTAAGTTTCTCGCATGGGTTTTCTTAGTGTTATTTTCCAATACACCTTTTAAAAATGCAAGTATCTTTTAATCTTTATAAAGCAAAAAATGCCCGAAAAGATTTCTATTCAGGCGTATTCCAAGCTTTGAGCAGGAATTTTTCTTTTTCAAGTCAAAAGCTGCAAAGTTATTCCTCCAGAAATTAGCGGTACAGCGTTTAAAAACCCTTTTAGGTTTAAAATTTAAGAACGTAGTGCCAGGTGTACACCTAAATACCAGACATTCAACATGGTGGTTCAGGTTGTCAACGGAATACTGTAAAAATATCTCAAGCCGTTGTCATTAGTATACCAAACCACGGAATCCCTGATTACAATTGGTTTACATTCAGACAATCTGAAATTATATACCGATTCAACTTCTGTACATGGTTCTCCATTTTCATCAATGAATACATATTTTAGTGCTCCCGGTTTACCACTAATATTGAATTCCTGCCATAGCACCATCATCTTATCATCAGATATCTTTACCAATTGTGGTACGGATCCGATCTTTTCGCTTCCCGTATATCGTGCGAGCATCGTTTGCTTTACATACTCTTTACTAAGTTTATTTTTTGGTACAGAGCAGATGAAAATATCCCTCTGATCTTTCTCAATTCCTTTCAACACGAAATCTGTATATTCAGTTACCAGTGAATGATCAACTGAATTCATAGCAACAATATAACTGCCAGACGAGATTTCAAATCCTCCTATTGAGACACCGGTGCAGTTCGCTCCTATCTTTCCTGGTATTGGAAACAAATCAACTACGGTATAATCAACGTTATAGCCTGAGATATAATTCGATTTGTGAAGAACTACTGATCTCGGATATGCATCACCATGATCCACTAAAACATGATGACTGCCATCAAATTGAACGAACTGACCGAACGAATGACTCACATGATTACTTTGAAATCTTCCTAAATAGTTAATAACACGCATACTTTCAGTATCAATGATCAAAGTAAGCTGGGACTGATGGTTTAAACCATCTTCTGTCGTATATCTTAAACGGGATGTGTGAAATATAAGTGTGTTGTCGTGTTCCATCATCCTTCCCGAACTCGCACGAAAGGGAACTATTGTATAGCTTTCGCCTCCATTAATAGAAATGCTATCCACTCGATTAAATTCTTTATCATACCGGACAATACGGATAACTTCCTTATCATCCTTCTCTTCTCGGTTGGAATCACCATAGGCAATATAGTTGTACTTTTCTCCGCTGTAATATGAGCCGAAATATGGAAGCTCAAAATCAATACTCTTGTAGGATATCAGATTGTACTGTTGATCGTAAATTTCTATTGTAACCTTTTTATTATACTCATTTGCCTCCACTACACTTATTGATCCATCTTTGTTATCTACAAGAAAGGATAGGGTCGTACCGCTCCATCTTGAGAAATAGGGAGTTTTGGTGTTTTCATTCACATCAAAAGCTGTCTTGACACGGTATGCATTGTCCGGTGTTTTTGAATATATTAGAATACTATTGTTGACACCATCCCATTCAACATCAAACGGTATCAATTCGGCCAAATCACGAAGCTTAAAATAGTTGTATCCATCAATCGTATAAGCTGTTATGCTTTTTTCAATGCCATTCAAAAGTATTTTTGAGGTTGACTTTACTAAGGTATAGCTTTTTCTTGAATTATAATACTTATTATATAGTTCGATATTATCATAAGGTTTTCCTGTAACAATTTCTATTGTGTTTCTTTGCCCATTCCAAGAAACATCAAATTGGCTGGTCGTACCCGATAAAATCTCTGCAATGTCCCGCAGCTTAAAGTAATTATAGCCGGAAATGCTGAAACCGTTTATCCATACCTGTCTACCATCAACAAATATGGCGCTCTCTGTAACTGTGGCTTTAACTCCAACCCCTGCAGAAACGGGCATGGACATTGTTAAAATAAAAAACACCAAGATAAGTGATAAATACTTTCTCATACAATTTTCTCCATAAATTTATTATAATAGGTAAATAATACCAATAAAATTATTTATATTCAATATAATTTATTAATTAATCTCTTGGAAATATTGTTGCCACTCGTAATATATCAAAATTACTGTGTTACTGTGCAGGCTGAAACCTCTATTGAAACGAGGCTTTTTGTTTTCTTGAAATATTTACAGGCTCTATCTAAAACGTTAATTATTACTCACTTTATACATTCTTATTGTATAATGTAAATATACATTATACTTACTGTCATATTTATTTGAAACTGAGTGAGGTTTTGATTTTTAGGGGGAAAAAAATGAAAAAGACCGCTTTATTTTTATCATTACTTGTAGTGGTTGCTTTTATATCATATAAATTGACAGCTGATGATACAGCCGTATTCAGCAGCATCGATACATCGGAGACAGACTTGTCAACGGCTGATGATACTCTGAATACGCAAAATACATCATCGGACCCCAGGGATTCATCTTACCTTGAGCCGGACTTTGAACCTGCCGCGACTGAAACATCAACCCCCACCCCTACTCCGATACCGGCTTTCACACCGGAACCTGCTTCAACTCCGGTACCTTCTCCGGCTGATTCAAAACCAACTCCCACTCCTGCGCCGAAACCTGGGCCAACCGTAACTGAACCGCCGGTTGTCAACATCAGCCTGGAGGAAGCTTTAAACATAATACCGCCGGAATATCAGCAGTTAAGTTATTTTGATCCTGATAATGCGGCCAGATATGTGGCATATAAAGAACTAAACCCTGATTTTGACTATGAAAAAGTGATCACATACGTCAATATAGGTCTTGATTTTCCGTTTTACTCAAATATAAGAACAATAACCGATACAAACCGTATTGACATACTGGTAAACAAATATAACAAGCTTCCCGATAATTTTGTCCCCCAACTGGAACAGTTGCCGGCTTCAATATGCGCTCCGGGAACTGGCAATCATTATTTAAGAAAGGAAGCAAAAGAGGCCTTCGAAAAAATGCATAACGATGCAAAAGAACTTGGGCTCAATATTACAGCTTTCAGTACATACAGAAGTATAGATTTACAGAAAAGTATCTGGAACAACAAAGTTAAATCGGGAAGAACGGTTGAGGATGTAGACAGGCTGAATGCCCGTGGCGGCCACAGCGAACATAACACCGGACTAGCCATAGATGTAATCAAAAATAATTATACTGTTGAAAACACAGCCGAATATAAGTGGTACAAGGACAATGCGCACCTTTATGGCTTTATAATCCGGTATCAAAATAGCAAGGAGAATATAACCGGTTATTCCTATGAACCATGGCATTTGAGGTATATTGGGCCGGAGCTGGCAACCGAGGTATATAACAGCGGATTAACCTATGATGAGTATTACGTTAGAATGCTGGCCAATTAAAGATACTTCGGCTTCGCTTCGCTACGCCTCAGGATGACAGAGAGTAAGGTTATGCGCTGCGCTTCAGGATGATAATAAGGTAAGATTACGCTGTACTCGTGCTGGGAGTAATACGAACCCTCAGGATTAGAATAACGAAGATACGCTATAGAATAATAAAAGGGCCCGGAAGACTGCCTGTTTTGGGTCAGTATCCGGGCCCTATTGTTTTATTTATTCAGAAATAAATCATGTCAAATCATTACGGGATTTATTTCTTCACAGTTGCGTACATAAAGAACTTAAGTCCCAGAGGCGAAGACCAGAATCCTTCGATGCTCTGATCAATGAGGTAAAGATCCACATAATAGTAGATGGGGCAAAGCATGCTGTCTTCGAAGATCAGATCTTCAGCTTCGTGCATCAGTCTGTAACGCTCCTCCGGATCAGATGATGACTTGATCTTTGTGATTAATGCATCATATTCAGGATTTGACCATTGTGCGTCATTGTTTCCGCCGCCGGTGATCCACATATCAAGCATGCTGATAGGATCGTTGTAGTCTGACAGCCAGCCGTTACGTGCTATCTGGTAATCCCCGTTCTTTCTGGTATTCAGGAAGGTACCCCATTCCTGGGAAACCAGTGAAACATTAACACCAATCTTT
>Ga0134094_1003559_pt1 | contig 11375 bp, 18 predicted proteins | sample 5_1taG_FD_94458 | JGI IMG/M metagenome (GOLD analysis project Ga0134094, IMG submission 94458) | Switchgrass degrading microbial communities from high solid loading bioreactors in New Hampshire, USA - 5_19_20_110_A1 metaG | ecosystem: Engineered > Bioreactor > Semi-continuous > Anaerobic >... | reverse complement strand
TAACAGAATTGAGCAAGGGTCCACTAAGCTGTTTGCAGAATTACAGAATTATTATGCAAAATTTATTCCTTTTATCAAGACAGCCAAATCTTATTTTGACAGCTTTATAAATTCAATTCAGCCTGGCATTAACAGTATTAAAAATATGAGGTCTTCTTTTGTAAGCATAGGAAAACAAGTAATTCCTATGCTAAAGCAAGGATTTGACATCCTTACAAAGCAAGTAATACCATTTGCTGTAAAAAGTTTTCAATGGTTTATAAATGACATTTTTCCAATCATGATAGATTTCTTGACTTATGTTGCTAAAACAGTAATTCCACCTGTTGCAAAAGTCATAAACTTTTTAGCGACAAATGTAATACCACAATTAGGAGCAAAATTCCAAGAGTGGATGCCTAAGATAGCAACAATTGTTGGAAGTGTTGCAGAACTATTGAAACTTAATATCGAGAAAATAGTTAAAACGTTTGAGACTGCATGGCCATACATTCAAGGTGTTGTAACTGTTGCAATTAATGTAATAGGTGGAGTAATCAATGGCTTATTAACAACACTAAATGGAGTAATTACATTTATTACTGGAGTGTTTTATGGCGATTGGGTAAAAGCTTGGGATGGAATAAAAAATATATTTTTCGGAGTTTGCGAAGCAATGAAAACAATTATAAAAGAAGGAGTAAATGTTATTATATCTGCAATAAATCTTTTAATACAAGGATTGAATAAAGTTAAAATTAACGTACCTAATTGGGTGCCTGGTCTTGGAGGAAAGAGTTTTGGAATAAATATTCCTTTAATTCCGAAGTTGGAAAAAGGTGGTAAAGTGCTTGATAGGGGTGCATATATAGCTGGAGAAAAAGGACCCGAGCTGATAACCAATACACCAGGAGCTACTGTTGTATCAGCAAATAGGACCCAGGAGCTACTTAAGGATGCGTTTAAGGGAAATCAAAAAACTTCAATTACTTATGCGCCACAATACATAATTCAAGGGAACGCTGATGTTGAAAAGATTAAAGAATTGGATATTATGAATCAACGGGATTTTGAAAGAAGGATTCAAAAATATTTTGCAGATAAAAAGAGAGTAAGTTTTGCAGGAGGTTAATATGAATACTTATACAACAAAATCTGGAGATACATTTGATAGTATAGCACATTATGTTCTAGGAAATAGACGATATATTAAAGAGCTGATGGAAGCAAATACACAACATCTTGAAACTGTTATATTTTCTGCAGGTACTATCTTGAATATCCCGGAAATCCCTGTTGCAGTTCAAGAAACATCAGATATACCACCTTGGAGGTTATAAATATGAATGCCAGAAGAGCAAGTATAAATATTCAGTATCAAAATACTGATATTACTGCAGAAATTGCTAATGATTTGCTTTCTTTTGAATTTAATGATAATGCTTCAGGATCCGCTGATGATATAAAGATAACACTTAAAGATGATTCTGGAAGATGGATGGGAAGTTGGGTACCCAAAAAAGGAAATATTATAAAAGCATCAATAAAAACTGAAAATTGGCGATATGAAGGTGATTCACAATTGATGAATTGTGGTGTATTTGCCGTTGATAGGGCTGAATTTTCTGGGCGTTCAAGAGTTGTCAATATTGGTGCTATTTCTGCACCTGCCAATTCAAATTTTATGACTGTGGAAAGAAGCAAGACTTGGCAATTGGCTAATATAAAGAAGATAGCTGAGAGTATAGCAAATTCCAATAATCTTGGTTTGTTTTATGATACAGATTATAATCCCACTATTGAATTTATTGAGCAAACAGAAACCTCGGATGCTTCTTTTTTACATGAACTATGTACTAAAAATGGATTGGCTTTAAAAATATATAACAACAAGATTGTAATATATAGAGAGCAAGAATATGAATCCAAGAAAGAAATAGCAACAATTAGTGAAACAGACATGATATCCTGGCAAGCTTCTTTTTCAGAAAATGATACCGGATATGACGCTTGTACTGTGGAATATACGAATTCAAAAACAAAGAAAACAATTACATATACTTTTAGGGCACCAGGAAGAAACGGCAATAAAATATATAAAGAGAATTTAGAAATAAGCAATTATGCTGAAGCGGAAAGATTAGCAAAGGCTAAATTAAGAGAATTAAACAAACAAGAAACTGTTATGAATATAGTGTTACCAGGTAATGTTGAATTGTTAGCAACAAATACAGTGGTAATAGTAGGTATGGGTTTTTTTGATGGAAAGTACTTCATTGATAAGGCAATACATTCAATAGGTTCCGGATATCAAACATCACTCGAACTCCACAAAGTATTGGAGGGATATTAGTGAATAATATTTTTAAAAACCTTATAAGGGTAGGCATTGTTTCATCAGTTAATTATTCGTCTGGAACAGTACGTGTTACACTGCCAGACAAAGAAAACATAGTAACAGATGAACTTCCAATGCTTTCTTTTGAGTACAATATGCCAACTGTTGGAGATATTGTACTTTGTTTATTTTTAGGAAATGGTCTTTCGAATGGTTTTTGTCTTGGGAAGTATTATTCAGAGAATAACCATCCATTAGAAGCTGGTGAGAATATTTTTTACAAAAATTTAGGCGGAGCATTTTGTAAATATAATAAAACAACAAAGACTCTTTCTATATCATCTGAAAATATTGTACTCGAGGGTAATTTAAGAATAAATGGAAATTTAAAAGTAGATGGAAATATTACAGCAACCGGAACGATAACTGGTTCGAATATTTAAGGTGATATTATGATAGGTTATTTCGGAGATGTTATTTTTGAAACATCAGACTCAAGAATTCTAAATTTTTCGGATTTTAAACTTGAAACTGCTTCTAGGTTTGCAGTGCATGAAGTAATAGGAAAGAAACCTAAGACAGAATTTATTGGTCCCGGACTCAATACTGTTACATTTACGGTTAATTTGAATGGTAATCATGGTGTAAAACCTCGCGATGAAATGACTCAGTGGATCATCAAATCAAACTCAGGAGAAGCCCACACTCTTGTAATCGGAGGCAGAGTACTTGGCGCGGATAAATGGGTTGTAAAATCGGTATCGGAGGCCTGGGATACTATTTTCAATAAAGGAGAATTATTTTCAGGAAAATTGGAAGTAACAATTGAAGAATATATTTCAACTTTGGAAAGCGTTGTAGTATCAAGAGCGCAAAGCAGCACATTATCAAATACTACCGGAACAGTTACAGCAACTGTATTAAATGTGCGAAATGGACCGGGAGTAACTTATAAAATAATCGGAACGCTTATAAATGGCCGAAAAGTATCTATAATTTCTTCAGAAAATGGATGGTACAAAATAAATTACAATAACGGAATAGCATATGTTTCCCAAAAGTATGTAAAGGTGTGATGCCGATGGAAATAAATTTAAAAGATATAAAATTTGAAGCAACCGGTAATGAAGAAATACTTCAAAATTTAAAAGTTTTATGTACGACAGTAGCTGGTACAGTCGTTTTTGACCGAAATTTTGGTATTGATCATTCTATATTAGATTTGCCAATGGAAATTGCTAAAGCAAGACTTACAACTGAGTATATAACAAAAATATCAATATATGAGCCAAGAGTAAAAGTGAAGGAAATCACTTTTGAAAATGATATTTCAGGTACATTAACTCCGAAGGTGGTGATAGAACTTGTCTGATATAGAAGCCTTTAGAAACCTTCCTGAAGTAAATTTTGTAGATAAAAACATAGAGGATTTACTTGCCGATATGGTTGCAGAATATGAACAGGCATATTATGAAACCACAGGAGTGCAAAAAAAGCTTTATCCTGGTGATCCAATTCGAATATGGATATATACTCAAGCATTGAGAATTTATACAGCATATCAACTTATTGACTTTGCAGCAAAACAAAATTTACTCAAATATGCTGAAGGGAGCTATCTTGATAATCTGGGTGCTCGTGTGGGAGTCACAAGATTACCGGCATCTGCAGCTGTTTGTACAGTAAGATTTACTCTTTCAGCTGTTCAAACTTCAGTTGTTTCGATACCTGCAGGAACGAGAGTTAGTCCGGGAGGTAATATATATTTTGAAACAATAGAATATACCGAAATTGCAGCTGGTGCTACATATGTAGATACAATTGTAAGGTGTACTGAGCTTGGCACTGTCGGAAATGGGTATATTGCCGGTCAAATAAATATTCTTGTTGACCCTATACCATTTATCGCAGGGGTGGTAAACCTAGATACAAGCCAAGGAGGATCTGATATTGAATCTGATGATAGTTTAAGGGAAAGAATTTTCCTAAAGCCGGAGTCTTTTAGTGTTGCAGGACCGAAAGATGCGTATGTTTTCTTTGCGAAAGAATTTAATCAGAGTATTTTGGATGTTTCAGTTTCTTCACCAGGTCCGGGAGAGGTTGATGTCAGGTTTATACTGCAGAACGGAGAAATTCCGGATTCGACTTTAATTTCTAGTCTTGAGGAATATTTAAGTGATGATACTCGCAGACCATTAACTGACCATGTTACAGTAAATGCACCTACACAAGTTAGCTATGATATAAATATTACGTACTATATAAGGACTAGTGATTCTACTTTTGCAAGTACTATTCAACAAGCTGTGAATAATGCTGTGTCTGAGTATGTTGTGTGGCAAAAATCGAAAATAGGAAGGTCTATAAATCCTTCAGAACTTGTTAGGAAAGTTATGCAGGCTGGAGCAAAAAGAGTTGAAGTTACATCTCCAGTATATACTGATTTAAACGATACTCAAGTTGCGGTTGAAGGGTCGATATCAGTAACTTATGGAGGTCTTGAAGATGGCTAAAAGCATATATGATGTAACTTTACTAGAATTACTTCCTGAAAATCTTCGACATGATCCTGATATAATTGCAGCATCTAAGGCAGTAGATAAAGAATTTAAAACTTTGGCTAATTCAATTTGCAAATGCCTCACTATTGCTGATGTTGATAATCTAGATAATGATGTATTGGATCATTTAGCGATTGAAATGAATACTGACTTTTATGACCAAGGCTTTGATATCTCTAAAAAAAGAGAATTGGTCAAGAATTCTTATTTATACCATTACAAGAAAGGTACTGCATCAGTAGTGAAGCAGCTGCTTCAAGATGTTTTTGGCCAAGGAGAAATTCAAGAATGGTGGGAGTATGGAGGTCCACCATATTATTTTAAAGTTGTTACTGATATCACGGACCCGGTAGCAATACAACAGCTAATAACTGCAATAAATTCAGTAAAAAACGAAAGAAGCCACTTAGATGGATTCTTTCAATATGGTACTCATGAAAGTCTTAGATCCTTCACACATTCAAAACTTTCTGCTTTTTCACATGCTACTATTGGTAGCGGTATGCCACTATAGAAAGGATGATAAATATGCCTAATTATACAAATAGGCTAAAATTAAAGAAACCTTTGCAGTCAGAATACTACAATGTAGAAGATTTCAATAACAATTTTGAAACTATAGACCGGAATATTGTACTTTTTAGCGATATGGCAAACTGTTTTACGGATCTGATTAGTAATGGTGTTGTTAGTCTTAATAACGATTTTTTGATAACTTACAATGGAGATATGAGTATAACAATTGGTCCTGGAGTAGCATGGGATAATGGATATAGAATTTCTTCGACTGGGATGAAAATTGATATTGAACCTGTTACAGATGATAATATATATTACTATGTAATTTCAATAGCGAGAACTGAAACAGGCGGAATTAGGTTTTATACTATAAAAAGTACTGTACCGACACCGAATCCACCTGGAATATTCCTTTATGAAATAACATTAAATAAATCTACTGTAGAAATTACTCCTAATAATGTTATAGATAAAAGAACTGAAATTTTTTTAAAAGTAAGATTGCCTTAAATAACCTTTTTAATTCAATCTTGACAAGACGCCTAGCGTCATAACATAGATACTTCATCAAGAGAGCATCGAGCTCTCTTTTTTGTATTCGCAAAAACGAAAGGAGAATATGTATGAAACAAAGCATATTAACGATTATAGGAGCAATAGGAGCGTTTGTGTCAAGTATTTTCGGCGGATGGGACGCTGGCCTGACTACACTTGTGATTTTTATGGCGATTGATTACTTGACAGGGCTTATTGTTGCTGGCGTATTCCACAAGTCAGGAAAAACTGAAAACGGGGCATTGAGTAGCAAAGCAGGGTTACAAGGAATTGCAAAAAAAATAGTAATGTTGCTTATGGTGCTAGTTGCTGTAAGGCTTGATATCCTGACCGGTACCGACTATATTAGAGACGCCGTGATAATTGCGCTATGCGGCAACGAGCTAATTAGCATAATTGAAAATGCCGGACTTATGGGTGTTCCGATTCCTCAAAAACTGAAGGAAGCTATTGAGGTGCTGAGCAGGAAGGGGGAAGAATAATGCAAATCCAAAAAGGCAAATTCACATGGAATGGAACTCTTACACCAGTTGCAAAAGAGAAATTTGATTCTATTGCCCTGCACCATATGGCGCATCCTACAGCAGACGAATACGAGGTTGAGAAGTGGCACAAAGGCAATGGATGGGTCGGTATCGGCTACAACTATTGGATTGGGTTGGATGGTCGGATAATAGAAGGCAGAGGTTTGAATCAAGGCGCAGGTGTGGAAAAACATAATAGCCACATTATAAGCATAGGCTTCCAAGGGAATTATGAACCTTTTGATCCAAATGTAAAGTATTTTACTGATATGCCTAAATCACAATTTGATGCCGGTGTTTGGTTGATAAAATACCTCAAATCCATATTGCCAAACCTCAAGTACATAGACGGACATTGTCGTTGGAATGCAACTAGTTGTCCCGGTAGATATTTCCCGCTCAAACAAATGATTGATGCTGTAGAAAAAGAACCTCAAAAGCCACATTGGGGAGAAGAAACATTCAAATATTTGACGCAATATATTACAATACACGAAAAACGATTCGATGATAACATTACTAGAGCAGAAACATTTGCACTTCTTGCTCAGATACAGAAACAAATTGACGAGCTAAAGTCAAGAACATAAGCATAAGCAAAGCCCCGGGTTAGGCTCGGGGCTATTTATTGACAATTGTTTCAACTCTTGTTATAATATAAACATCCACGAAAACAAGGATTGAAACGTTTTTAAATTTAATTTTTTCTTGGAGAGCCCCTATCAAAGGGGCTTTTCCTATTTAAAATTTGTGTAAAAAGCTAGTCCTGGGATGTTAGCTATATCAGGTAATTTAGGTAGCTTAAGTTCAGGTACTTTAACCCCGGCGATGTATATGTTTACTTCGTCGGGGACATCTATGTAGTATATGGTCGTATGACCATACATAGTGTCTGTATCTAGTACTTTATCTAACTCAAACCAGTCACGAGTAGTAGTGTGTTTGTATTTATATGAAATTTCTAATATTTTTGTTTCATCTAGATCTCTATTTATCCACTCCTCCGGAAGTCCTTCCGGGGTGGAGTAAAGATCAGATTTTTCAGAAATGCAATCTTGACCGGATTGCATTTCAACCACTAACCACGATTTATAACTAAGCCTAACCACAGTTGCACTCATTGCTGTCCAGTTATTGCTTCCATCTGGCCCTGGAAGTGTTATTTTAAAACTAGTTTTCATCATAATAACCTCCTTTTTTGGCAGTTTTTACGGCTCACTGCCAACCGTATTTTTGCATCGCCCGGGGTTGTGACCGGGCTCCCGCATTACCGGGGATAATCCCCGTCACTCTGCAGGATATATTTTCATCGGTTTTGGCGGATTTGTTGTGAATGATCGTTTATCATCATCAAGCCATACTTCGATATTATACTGTCCATCCCAAAGATGCCATAAGCCGTGAATGTCTTGATATACCTTTCTTTCGCGCCATTCGCCATCGGGGCACGTAAACGTATTCGCTCTGCCGCCTCCTCGATTTGTATATTCGTATACTTCACCACGTAAGCAAACTATCTGCCGAAAATTTCTAAATACTTTCGGTCGGGTAATGCGGCCGTCGCGGAACACGCTGGATGGCGCGCATTCAAAGAAACCATAATGGCCATAAGCTTTCTTTTGTACGGCTTCATGTAATATTTCAAAGATGTGTTCATATGGAACAATTTCGATCGGAAATTCATCTGCAATCTGTGCGGGACTCTGTGCTTCATCCCCTTTTCTTCTCATAAAATCCTCAAAAATTCCCCGAAATGCTTCATTCAATGTGGCTATGCCACTGCTGTATAACTCACCCATTTTATTTTCCTCCCTTCTTTCCGGCGGTAGGTCGCCACCCTAATGTGTGGTACCGGGCTGATTCAGGCTCAACCCGTTAGTTGGAGGGAATGATCCCTCCGTTGTTTTGTTTAGTCAACCAGTTTTTTAATTTCTTTTTTGAAGTTCTCTACTTGTTCCCAATCTCCCATTACGCACCATTCTTTGTAGTTCTGCTCCCAATCCCTGTAAAAGTTTTCGTATGCGCTCCAGCTTCCGTCTTCTTCCGTTGCCTTCCAAGCTTCTGTGATTTCGATTTCCCAAGCTTCAAACCACTTTCTCAAACCTTCTTGTGCGTTTCCTTTTACCATTTTAATTCCTCCCTTTGTTTTTGTAACGTTTCTATTATATAACGTTTGCGTTTCGTACTTCCATGTGTCAGTCTCTTGGAAGTACCAAGAGCCGCGTGACAGTAAATTTTCTAATTCGGAACAATCTTTCACATCCTCTAGTACGGCGATATCCTCGTTGTGTCCTGGATAACCACCTGCAAGTAATATTCTTGCAGCTACCTCTGTTTCTTTCCATATGTCGCCTTTTCCACTCGAAGCATCTGTTAAAATCTTTCTCAACTTTTCATTCATTTTTATTTTCCTCCCTTGAAATTTGTTTTGTTTATCGTTTTCGTTTTAAGCTATTTTCAAGCTTAACCCCGCCTTTTTAGCGTGTGATTCGATGTCGCTCATGCATCCCGGTCTATTCGGGTGTGCTGTCATTGTCGACAGGTCGATGTAATATTCTTTGGAGTAGTGGAAGCCTTTCACATATATACGGTCATGGCCGTACTTAGTCCATCTTGTTACCTTCAAGCCCTGAGCCCGAAGTTTTTCGATTATAGATTCAGGGGATTCTTTCTTAGCTTCTTTCCAGGCCTGACGCAATGCCAAGGCTAATTTCGCTCTGTGGTCCCCTTCTAATGTTCTATATATTTCCCAAGCTCTTATCATTATTTTTTTCATTTTCTTTTCCTCCTTCAAAATCGTTATCGTTACTTTCTAATTATATTATACACGATAACGTGTATGAAGTCAATACTTTTTTCAAAATTTCTTTAAAAATTTTTGCATAAAAAAAGAAACCTTATTCAGGTTTCCCATAAACTCTTTCCATGGCCGATTTCAGTATAATGTAGTTTCGGCCAGTCTTCCGGTATTCGTTTGGTTCGAATTTCCCAGAGGATATAGCTCTTCGAAGTACACTATCATCTCTCTTCCATATTTCCGCAGCTTCTTGCAAGCTCAAAACCATATCTAGCGCCGAATTCTCTCCATCATGTATGATATTGTCCATTATCTCAACTGCCAGATCCACAGATAGCAGTTGAAGCTTTTCGGCCAGGCTTTGGCTGATGTGGTGAAAGAATACCGGTGCTCCGGCTCTGTTCGATTGGGTACGTACTAGGTAAGTACCTTCCTTGATTTTTTCAAACCAAGAGCAACTTCCATCAGTGAATTCGAAGCTAGAGTCATCTTTTTCAACTTGTACAAGGTCAATCCATCTATCACGCTGCTTGTTTCCACTGTCAATAATCACTTTCATTATTAATCATCCTTTCGCTTGACTATCGTTACTTTCTAATTATATTATACACGATAACGTGTATGAAGTCAACACTTTTCAAAAGATTTTTTCAAATTTTTTCGCCATATTTCGTCGAAAATCAACATCACTCAATCATATAATAAAAGTCCCCTGAATACATCCAAGGGACTTTTGCGGAATTATACGATAAAAACACTAAAAGAGTTTTTATATTACTATTTTACTTTATATTCCTCAGTATGTCCATCTATAATTATTGTATTCTTTTGTAAATCTTGCAGTATAAGACTACGACCATATGCGGCAACATTTGCTTCGCCACTCGGTTTTATATAGCCGAGTTCTTTTGCCCTGGTCTCAATCTGTGGCATAATATCAGGATGAATCCGTATTCTAATTTGGCATTCCTTTGCATCTGCCTTACTTGCCATTATCTTCACGCTCCTTGTTATTTAATGAATTTATATGAAAGGCTCTTATACGAGCCCTTGTTCTGCTAAGCTTGTATAACCTTCAGATGTTAGTATTATATGGTCTAGTAATTTGATTCCTATCGTTTTGAGGCCTTCTTTAGTTCTTTTTGTAACTTCGATGTCTGCTTTACTTGGATTTGGATCGTCGCCAGGGTGGTTGTGAAATATTATAACTGATACTGCGTTGTTAAGTAATGATCTTGTTGCTATTTCTCTAACATATACCGGAGCTTCATTTACAGTACCTTCGGTTATTATGTGGACTCCGATTATTTTATTTTTGTTATCTAAGCACAACATTCCGAATTTTTCGTTGTGCCATTTTTCGATTTGAAGGACTTCTCTTATTGCTTTACCTGCCTTTATGCTGGAATTCACCACTGTATCGATATCGTACAGTTTACTTGAATCCCTTACTAATTCTACATGATACATTGTTACTTTTTTCATTTTGTCATCGCTCCTTTAGTGTTTTTATTTATCAGGTGTTCCGCTCACCTTACGTATATAATTGTAGCACAATTGTGCTACAAGGTCAATATATTTTTTACAAATTTACACAAAAAATTTAAACTTGTATTATAATTAAATCATCAAGAAAAAGAGGGGGGAGAAAAAATTGATTTGTCCGAAATGTGGCAGCACAAATATACAGGCAGTCTCAAACACACAAGGGAAAATCAAAAAGAGAGGCTGTTTAATGACGCTAGTACATATTGCACTAATTGTTTGCACAGGTGGCTTATGGTTAATTGTGCCTTTGCTTCTGAGTGGAAGTAAAGGGAAAATTAAAACCAACATAGAATTTGTATGCTTAAATTGTGGGGCAAAAGTAAAATGATAAAAATAAAAAATTTAAAATAAAAAATGGGTATGAAACTTTAACTGTGGAATAATGATTTTTTGAACCTTGAAAATTAAATAAAATTTTATCCCTCAATATAACTTTAAGTGTGGACAATATAACTTTAACTGTGGTATAATATTCATAGGCAAATACGGGATATAACGGTGCTACTATTAAGCGATAGGGAGCAATAAATGCTTTAAAGACTATCGACCTGCTG
>Ga0134094_1003549_pt1 | contig 11413 bp, 8 predicted proteins | sample 5_1taG_FD_94458 | JGI IMG/M metagenome (GOLD analysis project Ga0134094, IMG submission 94458) | Switchgrass degrading microbial communities from high solid loading bioreactors in New Hampshire, USA - 5_19_20_110_A1 metaG | ecosystem: Engineered > Bioreactor > Semi-continuous > Anaerobic >... | reverse complement strand
TCTTCAAACTGTTAATTCCGCCGTATTCGGCAAATCTCGGATTTAACCCGCTCATTCTGGCCTTGTATCCGAAGCTGGTGCGTTTCATCATGAACAGGATTAACAAAGTACATGCCACAGCAATTACAAACCCGTAGTGCAAAGTGTATTTTGGCAGTATGCGGGGCAAAGCGCCATCGGTTATCTTTTGTGTTTGCACTGCCAGCCTATCCACGGCTAAGGGATCCCGAAAATCGTATGTAGTCAGGTATGACGCAACATTGTCCGCAACGTAGTTCATCATAAGTGTGACTATGAGAAGATAAACTTCAAACTTTGCGCTTATGTAAGCCGCAATCAGGGAATAAATAATGCCGGCCAGCATTCCCGCAGCAAGTGATACCGCTATTATGTAAATCTTGGGACCGCTCACGGATACTGCCGTTATCGCTGCTGTAAAGGCACCGAGGACCATCTGCCCGGAAGCCCCCATGCTGTGAAATCCGGAACCCCAGGCCAGCGCAGAAGCCAATCCTGCAAAAATAATTGGCGTTGCGCGGGTCAACGTAGCGGTAATTGCGTGCATGGATCCGAACCCGCCGATTATCAGGCCGCGGATTGCCCCAATGGGATTTCCCTCTGAGAGGGCAATTACTATTCCTCCCACTATTAGACCGAAGCTTATGGAAATAAAAGGTGGTTTTAAAGTATCCAATAGATTTTTTAAATAGTAGCTGTAACTTGTCCTTTTCGTCTCCATCACGCGGTCTTACCCCCTAACATCAAAAGGCCTAGTTTCCGAATGTCCAGATTCTTATTTATAAATTCATGTTCTATCCTGCCGCCAAATATTACATATATTCTGTCACTAAGTTTTAATATTTCGCTGAGCTCTGATGAAATCAGCAAGATTCCATCGCCTCTGCTTCGCTTTTCAATTAGTTTCTCGTGTATAAATTCCATGGCTCCTATGTCTATACCTCGGGTGGGTTCACAGGCAACAAGAAATGGCGTTTTCTTTTCGATTTCCCTGGCAGCTATGAGCTTTTGAGCATTGCCACCTGAAAGTTCCTTCATTTTCTGGGAATGCAAGCTGACTTTGATATTGTAATTTTTGACAATCCTGGAGACATGGTTCTTTAGCTCCTGGAAGTTTAGGAGGCCATTTTTTGAAAACCGCTTGCTGTCTTCATCACCCATCAAAGCATTTTCAGCAATTGTAGCTTCTTTTGCACTTCCCCAATAATACCTGTCCTCCGGAATGTGGGCAAGACCGGCTTTCCTTATATATTCAACGCCTTTGTTTGTCACATCTGCGCCACAAACATGTATTTTTCCTGTATAGTCGGTATCAAGACCCGTTATGCACTTTACCAGTTCGCTCTGGCCATTGCCTGATACCCCGGCAATTCCTACAATTTCCCCTCCCCTAACCGAAATATTTATGTTGTCCAGGACCTTCTTGCCAGAAGCGTCTATTTTGGAAAGATTTTTGACAGACAATACTTCATTGCCTACTTTCACGTCTTCAATAGCGGGTGTTGTGAGCTGTCGCCCAATCATGAAGTAGGACAATTCCTCAACAGAGGTCTCTTCCTTTCGCCTTTCCGCCACAACTTCCCCTGCTCTCATGACTACTATGCGATCTGCCACTTCCATAACCTCTCCCAGTTTATGGGTTATCAGTATGATGCTCTTTCCCATTTTTGACAGGCGCTTCATAGTATTTAGCAGCTCTTCTACTTCGATTGGGGTAAGGACTGAAGAAGGTTCATCAAAGATAAGTATATCTGCGTTCTGATGAAGAATTTTCAATATTTCAATTCGCTGTTGGGTGCCAACGGAACAGTCCTTTACGATCTTGTCCGGGTCAACTTCTAACATGTATCGTTTGGACAATTCTCTGACCTTTTCCCGGTTAGCATCCATATCTAGAAAAATACCCTTTGATATTTCATTGTTGTAAATGATATTTTCAGTTACGGTCATGGTATCAAACAGCATGAAATGCTGCTGCACCATTCCAAGCCCCTGCCTCATGGCATCAGAAGGGCTTCTGAAATTCATCTTCTTACCTCTGATGTATATTTCGCCGCCATCCGGTCGCTCAAGGCCGTATAAGATTTTCATTAACGTGGACTTTCCAGCGCCATTTTCACCCACAATGGCCAAGATTTCCCCTTCCTGCAGGGAAATGCTGACATTGTTGTTTGCTACGACCCGATCGTAAACTTTAACTATATTTTTCATCTCCAATAGCAAGACGACCACCTCTTTGAATTTTAAACGCCCGCCTATTTTAACAATGCGGACGAACCTAGAGGCTCGTCCGCATTTTAATTTTGATGATTAATTATTTATTACTATTGGCCCATTCCTGTTCCAGAGGAACTTCTATTACGATTTTCCCGCTGCGGATTGCTTCAGCAGCAGCTCTGCCCGCCGCCATGACTTCTTCGTTCATAATTTCATCATTCCAGTAATTAGCTCCCTCTGGAGAAATATTTACGACTCCAAAAGCCCCTTCTTTAAAGCCGAGGATATGTGCGCCCCCCTTGTGGTTGCCCTTTAGGAAATCCTCGATAATCATCGTTGTACACACGCCCGTGTTTTTAGTCAGCCCACCCAAGATGTAGGGATTGTCAGGCGTAGTCTGGTCGACACTTAATCCGGATGTGTAAATGGGAGTTCCCTTTGCTGCTAAGTCCAATGCTGCCTGGTATATACCATGGTTTGCACTGGAGGAAACATTTCCAAATATGAATTTGCAACCTGCAGCCTGCTGCTGAATTGCCAGTTCATACGCGATGCTCGTATCGCTATATGAGTTGGTAAAGTTATGTATAAACTCAGCATCTGGGATTACCGACTTTACACCTTCCATAAACCCATACCTGTACTCGAAGTTTGACTGCTGCTGGAAGTTATTTATGCACCCAAACAGTTTCTGGTCCCGGAAAGCCGTCCCGATCATGACACCATAAACGTAGCAACCGTCGGCTGTGTTGAATGCTATGCTCTTTATGCGCTCATTAGGTGCAATAGTATCGATAATAGCGAATTCTACGTCCGGAAACTCATCAGCAAGAGCTGAGAAAGGTTCAGCCGCAACCCAACCTATTCCTATGATTAGATCGTAACCTTCCACACAGGCTGCTCTGGTTTTTTCCGCCCACTGAGCAGTGTCAGAGCACTCAATGGATGTGGCCTGAAAACCGTACTTGTCCGCTGCCTCCATTAATGCATTATATGCCTGGAGAATAAACTGCTCCGTTCCTATTGTGTCTGAAACTAACGCAATCTTTAGGTTGGCATATGGATTATCGTTAGTTGTTTCGGTTTCTTCTGGCTGCGAAGCTGGTTGTTGCTGGCCACTGCCGCAGGCAGAAAGCACAAATACCATCACCACCGCCAAAATCAACGCAAAAAATCTTTTCATTCTTCCCCTCCTCTTTTATTGGAAAAATTGTAAAGATTTCTTAACATAATGTATATCATAAAGTTTTGATCCGGCATATGACATAAGTCACTTTTGACTTATTTTGCTATTTTGTATTTTTTGATTTTTCAATATACTAAGATGCGACTTTCTCATCCATAATACTTATACGGTTCCGAGGCAATTTCTCTGAGCTTCTTTTCATCCATTACTATATACTTTTGTTTCTCCTTTTTTAGTATACCTCTGTCACAAAAGTCCTTCATCATGCGGAGCAGGTGACGATAGCTTGTTGCAATAATTTCTGAGCATTCCAAAAGGCTTGCCTGGAAGACACCGTTTTCGGTGTTTTCCAGAATGAAGGACGCAAGCCGTGTTTCAAGGGGCATGAACATCAAAACCCCCATGTTGTTGTCAAGCATCTTTACTATGCCGCACAGCAGCTTGCAGATGTAGCGCAAAAAGGAATTGTCGTTTATTAGAACTTCTCGATATTTTTCCAGGTTTATTCCAAAGCAATAACATTTTCCAACTGCCTGAACGCTGGTATCGGGTTTGTTACCCCATAATAAGGATACCTCGCCGATAACCCTAAAACGTTGATAGTAGCCAAATGGAACGATATTTCCAGCAAAATTGGTGCTAAACACTTTTACTCTGCCCCGAGCAAGGAAGTACAGATACTCAGAATACTCGCCTTGGCGAATCAGATATTCGCCGTCTTCAAATAGAAACAGCTCTATTATTTTAGACACGTCTAAAGAGAAAATGTTAGAGATGCTTGTCTCATCCATCAGCTGCCTCAACAATTTATCATCCTTTATGGTTTTCAAATTATCTTTCCCTCCATACGATATTTTAAAGCCATATTTATCTGGGTTCAGCTGTTATATCGTATATCCCATCCATCTGCAGCAATTTTTGCTTTAACTCTTCATACTCCAAGTTGTTTATCTTGCGCACCATCAATGTTATCAGCAGCTTGCCCTCTTCCATGTTTTCCATTTTTACATCTCTGATGCTGATATTCATCTCACCCAAGCATGAACCTATCTTGCCAAGCTGTCCCGGCATATCTTCTACAAGCAGTTTTATGGGCTGTAAATATCTTTTTTTCAATAAAAATGCCTCTAATTTATTAAATGCTATAAGGGTCAGCAGGATTAAAAACGTTGCAAGTATTGCGCCATAGTAAAATCCCACACCCACAGCCAAACCAATTGCCGACACTGTCCACAAGCTGGCAGCCGTTGTCAGGCCCTTTACGTTAGCCCCCTCTATGATTATGGTGCCTGCTCCCAGGAATCCTATGCCGCTGACAACCTGAGCCGGTATTCTGCTAGGGTCTACATTTGTCAAACCTTTGAACTCAGTAAAAATAAATAGAGATACAAGCATAACAATTGTAGAGCCGAGACAGACCAATATGTGTGTCCTAAAACCTGCAGGTTTATTTATGGTTTCCCTTTCCAAGCCGATAATACCACCAAGTAAGATGGAAAGGGTTAATCTCACCGTCAGCTCTAAGTAGCTAAGAGACATGTTTCTCCACCTCCTAGATGAATAGTCACTTCAGTTCTTGCACTCAGGTATTGCCATAACATTCCAAATAAATTATATCCTCATTCACTTTTCTGGTCAATTTTAATACTAATTATATAAAAAGCGGAACATTTTTTATTAAATCTGCGTCTAATAGTGCAAAATGATATTTTTGAGGAGGATTGGGTCCCGTGAAAAAGAGTTTAGTTTTGGTTCTAGCGTTGATATTAGTGTTTTCGTCCTGCCTCCCTGTCTTCGCCTTAACAGACAGCGGAGTTTCACAAGAAGAGGCTATACAAAAGATCAAGGGCATTATTGACACGAGTTCCTACGACCGCTTTAACATCAACTACAACGAATATGATGGCAATAGGAAGGTCTGGGATCTGAACTGGTCAAAGACTCAGGCTCCTTACGGGAGCATAAGTGCAAGGATCGATGCAAAGACCGGCAATATACTTAATCTATACATATACAAGGGCTATGACCCGGACAGAAAAACTTCCCCCATTCCAAAATTCAATGAAGAAGAGGCCCGGAAAATTGCGGAAGACTTTGCTAAAAAGCTTCAACCTGAAGAATTTGCAAAGACAAAGTTTTTAAAGCGGGACCTGCCGGTGTATCCTTTGGAATCCGGCATTTACCGCGACAGTTATTCCTTTAATTTTACCCGCATGGAAAATGACATCCCTGTTGACGGAGACGGCATATATATCACGGTAGATGCCCACAGCGGCGAAATTGAAAATTATTCCTTTAACTGGACCTGGGAACCATTGCCTTCCGCAGAAAACATCATAACCCTAGAAGAAGCCAAACAGATATTTCAAAATGACATAGGCTTAAGACTCATTTATCGCCGCTACTACGACTATCGCAACCAAAATGATGTTGTGAAACTCATCTACACCCTTGGAAAATCGGGGACTTTTTTAATCGATGCAACCACAGGAAAGCTCATAGATAATGAATACTATGACCTATACAGCAAAGAAGCTGCAGCAGGAAGCGCAGAGCTTGATTCCCAACTGACACCGGTTGAACTGGAAGAGCTGGAAGTTACTAAAAATTGTATCACAAAAGATACTGCGGTAGACATCGTGAAAAGACACATATCCGTCCCTAAAGATTTTGCCCTGCGCTCAGCAAACCTGTACAAAGATTACGATAACCCAGACCAAAAGGTATGGAGCTTGGAGTGGGAAAAAACTACGGACAGCGGTGAAGGTGGCTTCATATTTGCACAAGTAAATGCCATAACATCCGAACTTTTAAGCTTTGATATTTACGAATATGGCAAAACATCACAGGACTTTAAACAAAAGTATGACAGGACTGCTGCTCAGAAAATCGTTGAGGAATTTTTGAAAAAACATCAGCCCCAACGCTTTGAAAGTGTTGTAATTGAGGAATCTTATGCCAACGTCGAATTTCCCGAAAAGGTCCAAAGCCACAGTTTCACCTACACCCGCATGGTAAATGGCATTCCTTACATGGACAATGGGTTTTACTTTACTGTGGATGCAGAAACGGGCAAAATTACAAGATACCGCATGAACTGGCATGAAAAAGATTTCCCGAGCCCAGAAGGCGTCATAGAAAAGGCTGTGGCAGAAACTCGCTTCTTAGAAGATGTGGGTCTTGAATTGATATATACATCTATATATAATCCCAAAGCAAATACGAGTGAATATAAGCTGGTATATAAAGCCAAGCCCGCATCATCCTATACTTTCGATGCCTTTGATTTTAAACCTTTAGACTACAGCGGAAGGCCTATTGAAGAAGATATCATAACAAATTTCACCGACATTAAAGGCCATTGGGCGGAAGCGGACATCCAGCTCCTGATAGATTTGGGAGTAATAAAATCTGAAGAAAGCTTATTCAGGCCAAATGATAACATTACAGAAGGAGAATTTATAAAGCTCCTAATGATAGCAAAGGGCAATAGAATATCGAAAGATACACCTCCAATAATAAAGCTTGAATCCGGCGACACTACAAATGACGAAGAAATTCAAAAGTATATTCAGGGAGCCGTGAAACTTGGTTGGGTAAAGGACAACGAAGCGTCTGTCAGCAGCCCTCTTTCTCGGGAAAAAGCAGCAGCTTTTGTAATAAGAGCCATGGGCTTTGAAAAGATTGCCAACATTTCCAATATCTTTAAAGACTTGTCAAAAGACGCTTCATCCATCAACGCTGAGTATAGGGGCCATGCGGCCATTGCAATGGGACTTAAAATTTTATCGGCAGCCGATGGCAATTTTAACCCAAAGGGCAACGTGAGTAGGGCCGAAGGTGCAACCATTATAGTCAGGATGCTTAAAGCAAGTTCTTAAGGGCCATAGTTTTTCATAATGTAGCATAGCTTCATAAATTAGGACTCTGACACACGGAATAAATAAAAAAGCCAAGGGCAAAATAATAATGAAGGGTTCGCAGTGGCTGAGCCAAGACTGCCGGAAGATCCTGTGTGGGGTTTTCCGGTGGTCGGCCAAAGGTAGATGTGGGGTCGTTCGCAGGGCCTCACATTTGCCGGCGGGCAGAGGATTATGTGTCCTGTAAGGCTCTATGATAGCCCAACTGCTATCATAGGGTCAAAAAGGATGCATGGTCTTCGAGCTAAGATCATCATGGGTTCCGCAGATTAATCCAATATGGAGTATTGATCACAGTACTTTATTGCATTAATTGGAGGTCCGCAGTAGTCGAGAGGTTGCTGCCGGCTTCTAAGGTACTCATGATGGTCGAGCATAGGTTGTTATGGGCTTTGTAATGGTCTATTGCAGTCGAAAGATTGCAGTGGGCTATGTAGAGGTTCATAGCAGCTGAAGCGAAGGTCACTGCGGGCTCGCTTTTGTTTTTTGTGGCCACAACCCTGCGGAGATTTTCCGCAGGGTTTTACTTTGTGGCCGTTTTTGTTAATATTATAGGAGTTTGGTTGTTTTTGTCCCTGAGCTTATGTTAACATATATTTGACTTAAAATATCTACATAAAGATATATGGTGATATATAATGGCAATTGTAAATGTATCCGGCTTAAGTAAAAGTTTCGGCATAGATACCATCCTTGAAGACGTCAGTTTTTTAATCGAAGAAAAGGATAAAATAGGTTTAGTAGGGATAAACGGTTCGGGAAAATCCACTTTGCTTAAAATATTAGCAGGCAAGTTGCCCTATGACAGCGGAAATATTTTTGTAGACAAAAATTTAAAAATAGGATACTTGTCCCAAGATGCAAATTTTGATGGCAAGCAAACAATCCGGCAGGCCCTATCTTCAATCTTCAAAGAGCAGCAAGCTATGGAAAGCAATCTCAGGAAGTTGGAAGAATTGATGTCCTCTCCGGAAGTTTACCAGGATGAAAAGCGGCTAGAGAACCTAATGCATCAGTATTCCTCCCTCTTTGAAGAATTTAAGTCAAGGGGGGGCTTTGAGGTGGAAAGCCGCATCCGGGGGGTTATCCGAGGTTTGGGCTTTGTGGATGAGGATGTCCAAATCTCGACACTAAGCGGCGGTCAGAAAACCCGCCTGGCCTTAGGCAGCGTGCTTTTGCAGTCACCCGACCTATTACTTTTGGACGAACCTACCAACTATTTGGATTTAGAATCCATCCAGTGGTTAGAAGGCTTTCTAAAGGATTACAACAAGGCAGTCTTGGTGGTCTCTCATGACCGCTATTTTCTGGATAAGGTGGTCAATAAAATTTTTGAACTGGAAAACGGCCGCATCTCGGTTTATGGCGGGAATTATTCAGATTTTATAAACAAAAAACACGAAATGATGAAGGTGTTACTAAAGCATGAAGAAAACAGGCAAAAAGAAATAGAGCGGCTTCAGAAGAACATTCAGACCTTCATCTCTCACAGAAAATACTCGCAGGCTGAAAGCCGCCGAAAGAGGCTGGAAGAACTCCTTCCCAAGTCCGTAATAAAATACAGCCAAGCTGACCTTAAAATAAAATTTAATGCCCTTGAAGGCAGCGGCAAGGAAGTGCTTACGCTGGAAGATTTGAGCTTTTCCTATGGAGAAAAGCCAATCCTTACCTCATTAAATTTAAAAGTTTACCGGGGTGAGCGGGTAGGCATAATTGGCCCAAACGGCATTGGCAAATCAACTCTTCTGAAGCTTATGGCAGGAGAGCTTGAGCCAAAGGAAGGCAAAATTCATTTTGGACACAACGTTTGCCCGGTATATTTTGAACAAGAACAGCAGGACCTTTCTCCCGATGCCACAATCCTTGAAGAGGTTTACAATTCCGCCCCGGGCCTCACTTTGACGGAAGTCAGGTCCTTTCTGGGAGGCCTGCTCTTTTCCGGCGACGAGGTTGAAAAACAGATAAAGGTCTTAAGCGGTGGCGAGAAAAGCCGGGTAGCCCTGGCCAAGGCCATCCTTCAAGGTGCCAACCTCTTGCTTTTGGACGAACCAACCAATCATCTGGACATAATGTCTAAGGAGAAGCTAGAAGAGGCTTTAAATTCTTTTGATGGAACCATCATCGCCGTCTCCCACGACCGATACTTTCTATCGAAAATTGCCACCCGGATCTGGGAATTTAATAATGGCAGCGTCGTAGACTACAACGGAAATTTTGAATATTACCAGGAAAAAAAGAGCGAGCTCAACAAGGAAATCATACCGGAAAAAAAGGAAAATAAAACTCAGCAAAAAAAGGCTAAGCTGCAGGAGCGAAAAGAACGGGAAAAAAGGCGGCAGGCTCAAAAGCGGCTGAGAGAGCTGGAGGAAAGCATTCTAAAAAAGGAAGAAGAGCTTGAAAAACTGGAACTTATGCTGTGCGAACCTGAGGTTTACAGCAACCCCGCCAAAGCCCAGGAAGTAAACAGCATGTACAACAAGGTTCTTGCCGACTTAGAGCATATGTATGAAATGTTAGATGAGCAGGAGGAATAGCTGAAATGTCCCTCAAAGAAAATTTCATTACCCTCGGTATTGAGACATCCTGTGACGAAACATCGGTATCTGTTATACAGGATGGCAGAAAGATATTGTCAAATACGATTTTTTCTCAGATAAAAGCGCATGCCAAATTCGGCGGTGTGGTGCCTGAACTGGCTTCCCGCCAGCATCTTGAAGCAATTCCCCACGTGACTCAAAAGGCCCTGGAGGATGCCTCCATAGATTTTGACGATGTGGATTTAATTGCAGTAACTCAGGGGCCGGGATTGATTGGAGCACTTCTGGTAGGAGTCTCCTACGCCAAGGGCATGGCCTACGCCCTAAATAAACCCTTAATCGGTGTAAACCACATTGAAGGACATATTTTTGCAAACTTCCTGGAAAATGACTTTACTCCCCCATTTTTGTGCCTGGTGGTGTCCGGTGGGCATTCTCACATCGTGTACGTTAAAGATTACGGAGATTACGAAGTTATGGGAAGGACTGTGGACGATGCTGCGGGGGAAGCTTTTGATAAGGTAGCTCGGGCTTTAGGTCTTGGATATCCCGGCGGTCCCCTTATAGATAAAACTGCAAAAGAAGGCGACGAATCAGCCATACCCTTTCCCAGAGCCCACTTAAAGAAAGGGGAACTCAATTTTAGCTTCAGCGGCATAAAGACTGCAGTTTTAAATTACCTGAACCAGCAAAGGCAAAAGGGACAGCCGGTAATAGTCCAGGATGTTGCGGCAAGTTTTCAAAAAGCGGTAGTGGATGCTCTGGTAGAAAACACGCTAAAAGCTGCAAAAATGAAAAAAGTAAAGACAATTGCCGTAGCAGGCGGTGTAGCGGCAAACAGCCGCCTTCGCCAGGAACTGACAGAGAGGGCAGGATCTGAATTTGACGTGAAATTTCCCCCCATGATACTTTGTACTGACAATGCAGCAATGATCGCCTGTGCGGGTTATTACCATTATCTGATGGGAGACAGGTCAGATTTGACACTTACTCCATTTGCAACATTAAAACTGTTTTAAGGAAGTTTTGGAGGAAATTATGCGCAGGGTACAGAGGCATCAGGTTAAAGAAGTAAATTCCCTTTGGCACTGGTATAAAACCGTAAACCCCTTTAAGGTGGTAATAAACTTTATTGTCATCTACTTGGCCCGCTTCATCCCCCACCTGCCGCTGAAAAATTTCATGTACAGGCTCATAGGGATGAAAGTTGGCAAGAACGTGTCCGTAGGTCTAATGGCAATGTTTGACATATTTTTCCCTGAACTCATTGAGATAGGGGACAATACCATAATTGGCTACAATTCCACAATTCTGGCCCATGAGTACATGGTTAAAGAATGGGGCAAGGGAAAGGTCATAATAGGAAGGGACGTGACCATCGGTGCAAACGTTACGGTCCTGCCGGGAGTAATAATTGGCGATGGTGCAACCGTTTCTGCATGCTCCCTTGTCAACAAGGATGTGCCGGAAAATTCCTTTGTGGGCGGGATACCCATAAGGCCGTTAAATGTACATTAGCCCTTAAAAGTTTTCTT
>Ga0134094_1003543_pt1 | contig 11422 bp, 8 predicted proteins | sample 5_1taG_FD_94458 | JGI IMG/M metagenome (GOLD analysis project Ga0134094, IMG submission 94458) | Switchgrass degrading microbial communities from high solid loading bioreactors in New Hampshire, USA - 5_19_20_110_A1 metaG | ecosystem: Engineered > Bioreactor > Semi-continuous > Anaerobic >... | reverse complement strand
GACTCGCAAACGAGCCTGCGCCATTAATCCGGAAATCGGACATGAATTGGACTTCCAACATCCTCTACCTCCTGTTAAGAAGAAAAAAATTCTGGTGGCCGGCGGGGGAGTGGCAGGCATGCAAGCGGCCATTACCGCAGCCCAAAGGGGACATTCCGTTATTCTTTGCGAAAAAAGCGGCGAGTTGGGTGGAGTATTGAATTGCGAAAAACAGGTGCCGTTCAAATCCCGTCTCGGCCAATATCTCGAGCGGCAGGCCCGGCGGGTACACCAGGTCGGCGTCGAGGTTAAACTTAATACTGAGGTTACGGAAACTCTAGCCCAGGAAATTGCTCCCGATGTAATAATTGCGGCCCTGGGTGCGCGTCCTATAAAACCCTCAATCCCCGGAATAGAGAGAAAAAACGTATTCAGAGCGGAAGAAATATATAATAATCCAAGTCTGGCGGGTAAAAAAGTGGTAATCCTCGGCGGCGGTCTGGTAGGAACTGAACTGGCTATCTACCTTGCCTCTCAGCAGCGAGAAGTAACCATTATGGAAATGCTTGAAACCCTCAATGACGGCGGCAACATGGTTCATGCCAACGCTCTGGCTCTCCAAATAGAACGATTCAAGATCCGGCTCGCTCTCGGCACTAAAGCCGTTATGATTGATGAAAAGGGCGTAAGCGGCGAAAAAGAAAACAGCCAAGTTTTTTACCAGGCCGATACTGTTATTTACGCGGTTGGATATATACCAAAGTGGGAAGAATGCGAAAAGATTCGTTACTGTGCGCCTGAATTTCATCAGCTTGGGGACTGCCTGTTCCCGAATAATATACTGCAGGCCACAACAACGGCTTATTTCACAGCACGGGACATCGGTAGAATACAAGCCGTAGAATATGATCTGTAAAATATGATCCTCAAAGGCACCGGAACAATTACTGTTCCGGTGTTTTTTCTGTTTCTATAATTATTAACTAAAAGGAAATAAATTTCTATTTTGTAAATTAATAACTAAACTTAGATTTTTATGTCCGCTGCTTTTATTGTACGATTATTATGAAATTTCTGATATATTAGGCATACGCATTAAGGAACGTACATATTACTTAATACTGGTAAAAATTTCAAGGGAAAATCAATAATTGAAATTTAAACAGTGGAGGGAAGTTGTTTATGAAAAAAGGGAAAAAATTTTTATGTCTGTTCCTGGCTTTAATGCTGGTACTGTCTCTCAGTGCCTGCGGCGGCGGCGGGGAACAAGCATCCACTCCGGGAGGAGAAGCCGAAAAGTCTTATGTCCTTAAATTCTCTGCCAACGATCCTGCCGGCAGTCTCTATGACACGATGGTCATTCAACCGCTTAAGCAAAAACTGGAGGAAAAATCCGGCGGCAGGATCACCTTGGAAATCTATTACAACAGCTCTATGGCCAAACAGGGGGAAGTTCTGCAAAGCATTAAAAACGGAACATTGGACATGGGAGTTGACATTTTAACCATGAATGCGGGGCAATTTCCTTACACGGAACTCTTAGGCACACCCGGCATCAACCTTGGCGATGTGGAATCCTTTACCAATATTACTCTGGAATATGCCAAAGCCTTCCCCGAAAAAGGGCTGGAAGACTTTGTCGTTATAGCCAGATTCAGCAGCGGTACTTTTGGAATCCTCTCCGTCGACAAACCCATAACCAAAGTATCCGATCTGAAGAGTATGAGCATGCGGTCCTCTCCCAATTTTATTCCCTGGTGGAGCGCCATGGGGGCCAGCCCTACATTTATCCCTATGGGCGATATCTATGAGAGTCTAAGGCTGTCCGTAATCAAAGGGGCCCACACCACTGTCAGCGGGATTTATGCCTTTAAGTTGCAGGAAGTAGCCAATTATTTCACACCGCTAACCATGTGCGGCGGCGATCAAGTAATTGCCATGAGCAGGCCGCTTTATGATTCTATGCCCGCCGACCTGCAGCAGGTAATCGATGAAATCTGCGAAGAAATGCCCCAAATCGGTGTCGAATTTGTCAAAGCGGCTGAGGCAGATACCATGAACAACATCAAAAAAAGCAATCCCAATTTTCAATTTGTAGAACTTGAAGACGTACAAGGCTTCATTGATGCAGCCACTCCTTTGTTGGAAGAAAAAGCCGAAGAACTTAACAGCAAAGGTTTGCAAGGAACAGCTGCCTTGGAATGGCTGAAAGACCATGCCATCGAGTAACCTGATTCATCCAAAAAACTCTTGCAGGATATCAATACATTTATCCCTACTTCTTATATAGATACATTCACGAAACGGCCCGTTGGGGCCGTTTCGTGAAAACGAAACAAACAGGAGGTTCTTATGGTAAACAAAGTAATTGACAAAGTCACTACCGCCTTCACCATTATCAGCGCCTCTATTTTTGCTATTATTGTATTTATCGTAATCGCCAATATTATCGGTCGTTCATTTTTCCAAATGCCGATCAAAGGGACTGTTGAAATTATCCAATACGGAGTTATGTTCTGCGCCGGAATTGTTATGTGCCGCTCCGGCTATGAAGAACGCCATATCTCAGTAAATCTGCTCATAGACAAATATCCGCTGAGACTGCGGGCTGCTTTTATAGCCTTTGGCAAATTGCTCGGTACCGTCGCCTTCGGGACTCTAGCCGTTATTTACGCCCAAAACGTACCCGAAGCCATGGCCAGCGGCAAAGTAACTGAAACTTTCCGGCTTCCTTTCGAATTTATTTATATTATCATGGCCGTGTGCTTCGCCGCCGGAGCGCTTATTTTTTTCTACCAGTTCTGTGTCGCCATGGGTACTGTTATCAGGGGCAAACAAAGCTCTGAAGAATCCGTTCCCAAATAATTGAAAGGAGCGCAGAATATGTCTTTCAATTTATTGATTGGTATTATCATAATTGTCGTATTTCTAATCATTATATTTAAAGGCGTCCCCGTAACGATTTCCATGATGGTTTGCGGTGTGGTCGGCAGCATGTTTTTACTTCGGACACCTCTTTCTGCAGTAACACTTTTGGGTGACAGCGTGTTCGGGAGCTTTACCAGCTATACCTTAAGCGTAGCTCCCATGTTTATTCTAATGGGTGAACTGGCCACTGAGTCGAAAATCGGAGCAGACCTTTTCGACTGCTTCCAAAAGCTGACCGGCCACCGTAAAGCCGGACTGGCCAATTCCATCCAGATTGTTTGTGCCATTTTCGGCGCCATCTGCGGCTCTACCGCCGCCACCGGGGCTATGATGTCCCGTATCGCTTACCCCCAAATGAAAAGATACCAATATAACGATATGCTCTCTACAGGCTGCATCGCTTCCGGCGCCTGCCTGGCCAGCCTCATCCCGCCGAGCCTGCACCTTATTACTTACGGCATCGCCGCAGAGGAATCTATCGGCAAGCTCCTTTTAGCCGGCATTACCTCCGGTATAGTTCTCATGCTGCTGTTTATTGCTACCATTAAAATCTGGTGCCTGTTTAATCCCAGCATTGCCCCCCAAACGGAAATTAAAGCTTCTCTTAAAGAGAGATTCCAGGCCATCCGCAAAGGCGGGTTCATCGAAATTATTCTGGTATTCGCGCTAGCCATGGGTGGTATGTTCGCCGGCTGGTTCACCCCTACAGAAGCCGGAGCGGTAGGTTTTGCCGGAATGCTGGTTGTCTCCATACTTTTTAAGCGTTTCAGTTTCGATATTTTGAAGAAATGTTTTATCAATACCATGGTCATGTCGGGTATGATCTACGCTATGCTGGCCGGAGCCAACTGTTTCGGCAAGTTTTTTACTCTTTCCAGAATTCCGGACTACCTGCGTTTTCTAGTCGAAAATCTTCAGATTCCATCCATAGCGGTAATTATGGCCCTGGCGATTATTTATCTCGTCCTGGGATGTTTCATTGACGGTGTGGCCTTGATTCTAATTACTACCCCCGTATTCCTTCCCGTAGCCCAGGCTGCCGGATTTGATCCCGTATGGTTCGGTATATTCATTGTGATCATGGTTGGTTTGGGCGGTATTACCCCTCCAGTCGGAGTTTCCTGCTATATCGTATCCGGCGCCAGCGGGGTTGCCTTGCAGCAGGTATTCAGGGGATCTATTCCGTTTCTTTTCGCCTATCTGGCCATGGCTCTGCTTATGGCCATATTCCCCGGCATTGCCACCTACCTGCCGAACTTGTTAATGTAATTCTCGTTTAAATATGTAATTCAACTATTTAAATATTATTTAAAGATAATGTAAAAACAATGGAGGAAAGATGATGAAAAAATTTAAATACCCGCATTTATTTGAACCCTTAAAACTCCGCGGCACTTTGTTCCGCAACAGGATATTTGCCGCACCCACCGGATATCGCAATATGACTTATGACAGTGTCTGGCCGCTGGAAGCAGGGGATTACTATGGCCGAAAAGCCATGGGTGGAGCGGCTTCCGTTGCCACCGGGGAATTGGTCGTGGACACGGAATTCGGCCGGGGCAGTCTCAATCATATATGCATTGATAATCCCCAATCCCTGATGCCTCTGGAAAAAGTAGCCAAAGCCATAAGCAGGTATGGCGCTGTGCCCACAGCCGAACTGCAGCATGCCGGCATGTACGCCAACCGTGATCTATCCGTATTCGGTGCTACCCCCAGGGGGATAGCTTACGGTCCCGTGGAATTGGAATTGGACGGCAGAATTATCCGGGAGATGCCGGAAGAGATTATTGAACGAACCATTGAAAAATACGCAGCGGCCGCTGTTGCCGCCAAAAACTACGGTTTTGGCATGATATTAATTCATGCCGGGCACGGTTGGTTGTTGCAGCAGTTCCTATCTCCCCAGCTCAATAGACGAAAAGACAAATGGGGCGGTCCCGCCATCGAAAACCGCGCCCGATTTGCCGTTTCAGTCTGCGAGGCGGTACGCAAAGCGGTAGGCCCAAACTTTCCTATTGAGATTCGAATCAGCGCCAGTGAAGGCTACGAGGGCGGATACGACATTGAAGAAGGCATTGCCTTCGCTAAACAGTTAGAAAGGTATGTGGATCTGATAAATGTCTCGGTGGGAAGCCACGAGGTCCAAGAAGCATTTTCCGTTATGACTCCCAGTATGTTTTTAGGTGACGGCTGCAATGTAAAATATGCCGCTGAAATAAAAAAACATGTCAATATCCCTGTATCAGCAATCGGAGCCCTGGGTGAACCGGAAATGCTGGAAGAAATTATCGCCTCCGGGAAGGCGGATGTCGTTGAATTGGCCAGAAGCTTAATTGCCGACCCCGATTTGCCCAATAAAATACGGGCCGGGCGCGAGGATGATATAAAATGGTGCCTGCGCTGCCTGTACTGTTTCTCTACGCAAATGAAATATGGCGTTAAATATTGCGCGGTCAATCCGGAAAGCGGCCGGGAACACGAGTCCAAGTACGAACCCAGGCAAGCTAAAACCCGAAAAAAAGTGCTTGTCATAGGCGGTGGTATCGGTGGCATGCAGGCGGCTTTGAGTTGCGCCGAACGCGGCCATCAGGTCATACTCTGCGAAAAAAGCGGTGTATTGGGTGGCGCCATCCGCTGCGAAGAAGATGTGCCCTTTAAGAAAAAGCTGGCTATGTACCTGGATTCCCAGGCTCAAGCCATAGCAAGAGCAAATATTGATCTCCGTCTCAATTGTGAAGTCACTCCGGAACTGGCTTCTTCCCTTCAGCCGGATGTTATTATTGCCGCCCTGGGATCAAGACCTATAAAACCGGATATTCCGGGCATTGACGGGCCAAATGTCCTGGGAGCTGAAGAAGCCTATCGCCATCCGCAGAAAGTCGGTAAAAAAGCCGTGATCATAGGTGCCGGTCTCGTGGGCTTGGAACTGGCTATTTATCTGACCATGTTGGGCAAGGTAGTCTCTGTTGTGGAGTTAACGGATAAAATCAGTGACGGCGGCAATATGCTTCACGCCAGAAGTTTGGAGGTAGAACTTAAAAAACACGGAATCAGCCTTAGATTCAATACCAAAGTTAATGAGATTTCCGCTCAGGGCATTGTCTGTGAAACAAAAGAAGGAAAAGAATTTTTGGAAGCGGATACCGTGATTTACGCCGTCGGCCAGCAACCGTTGCAAGATGAAGCTCTAGCCTTTAGATTCTGCGCCCCGGTATTTCATATGATCGGCGACTGTATCACTCCTAAAAATATTGCCAATGCCACCGGTACAGCCCATGACATAGCCGTTAGCTTAGGTCGTTTCTAATATTTTTGCAGAAAGGAATTTGCTGTTCCATTATTCCTTTTCTAACTGGAAGGAGGAACAATATGGTTATTAAAACATCTCCCATCACCACCATGGAGGGTGCTTTTTCCGTAAAAGGACTAAATGTCGTTATTACCGGAGGGAACCGCGGGATCGGTTTTGGTATTGCTTCGGCCTTTGCCCAGAGCGGGGCTAACGTGGCTATCCTCTGCCGCAATCCGGAAAGCGGCAAGGCAGCCGCTGAAAAGCTGGCTGCCTATGGTGTAACAACCTATGCCTTCCAAGCGGACATAGCCGATCTGGAAAGTGTCAAAAATGCCGCCCAAAAGGTGTTTAAAGTATTTCCAAGCATTGATGTCCTGGTCAATAACGCCGGCATCTCCGCCTCAGTTCGTTTTCTGGAAGATGAAAACCTCCGCCAATGGCATGAAGTGGCGGCAACCGATTTCCATGGCCCGGCCAATGTGATCTATACCTTTGCTCCCAAAATAATTGAAGGGAAAAAAGGCGGCAGCATTATTAATATCTCGTCTATCGGCGGCCAGTCCGTAGCCGGTACCAAGACCCATCCCAATATTGCCTACCATGCCTGCAAAGCGGCACTTGACAATTTAACGAAATCTTTAGCCATTGAATTCGGCGATTACGGCATCCGGGTTAATTCCATAGCGCCCGGCCCAACCCATTCCGATCTTGATAAACAACTTCCTCCCGATGCTTTCACCAAAATTGAAGAACGCATGCCCATGCACCGCTTCGGTGAGCCCCTGGAGATTGGCGCTCTTTGTGTCTATCTGGCTTCTCCTGCCGGCTGTCATATCACCGGCACCATTATTGTCCATGACGGCGGGCTTCTCTGCATTGGTTAACTTTGAAGGTTATGATGAGAAAGGAGCAAGGTTATGAAAGTACCGTTTAATCATTATGAACATATATTCTCACCTATTAAGGTCGGTCATACCATTTTGAAAAACCGCATAGAGTTCTCTCCCTTGGTCAGTGACCTTACCAATTGCAACGGGGAAGCTACCCAAGCTTATATCGATTTCGTAGAAGCCCAGGCCCGTACCGGTGTTGCGCTGATTACGCTCGGTGCCACCCCCGTAGATAAAGCCACGGCTCCGGACTATCCCTCCGAACTGGATGTAACGAGCGACTTGAACATTAATCATCTGTACCTGCTGGCGGAAGCAGCGCATCGCGGCGGTGCCAAACTGTCGGTAGAACTGGTGCACGCCGGACGCGGGGCTAACCCGCAAGTGATTACCGCTCCTTATGTTTTGGCCCCCTCCAATATCCCCGTTCCCGGACAAAGCCAAAATATCAAGGAGATGGATCAACATGATATTGAATATGTTGTCCATTGCTTTGCCGACTGTGCGCTTCGCCTGAAAAAAGTCGGTTTTGACGGGGTAATGATTCACGGCGCCCACGGCAAACTTCTGGCCCAGTTTATGTCCCCCCTTACCAACCGCAGATCCGACATCTATGGCGGCAGCTTTGAAAATCGCATCCGGTTCCCGCTAATGGTTCTAAAAGCCGTAAGGGAAGCCGTCGGCAAGGATTTTCTTATTGAATACAGAATCAGTGGGGATGAAATTGTCCCCGGCGGCATGCGGGTGGAGGAGGTTATTGAGTTTTTGAAGGTGGCCCAAGAATATATTGACCTGGTCAACGTCTCCGCAGGCATCAATATCGATAAGCAAAAGTTTTACAGCATGCCTCCCTATTACCGCCCCAAAGGAGCCAATGTGCCCTATGCCCGGGCTATAAAGCAGTGCCCGGACATCCGCATTCCGGTCAGCGTTGTGGGTGGCATTGTATCGGCCGATATGGCGGAAAAAATTATCGCCGAAGGCAGCGCCGATATGTGCGCCATTGCCCGCAGCCTGCTCGCCGATCCCGAAATGTTACACAAAGCTTGGCGCGGGCGCCCAGAAGATACCCGTCCCTGCTTGCGCTGCTACAGCTGCGCCGGTGGTTTTGGCTCCCATATTTCCTGTGCCGTTAACCCTTCTCTGGGCAGGACCTTTCCTTATGACAAAGTAAGAAAGGCTGAGGAAAAAAAGAAAGTGGTAATTATCGGTGGAGGGGTAGCCGGCTGCCAAGCGGCGCAAACTTTGGTTAAACGCGGACATGATGTCGTCCTGTTCGAAAAAAATGACCGGCTTGGCGGTCTGCTGCACGATATTAATAAATTGTCTTTCAAAGACGATCTTTTACGTTATACCGAATGGCTTTGCCGAACCACTTTACAGTGCGGAGCCGATATCCGTTTAAACTGTGAAGCAACCCCCGCCATAGTGATGGCCGAATCTCCTGATGTCATAATTATTGCCACGGGCAGTGTACCCTTAAGACCCCCAATACCGGGATTGGACTTAGAAAACGTCTTCAATGTCCTGGATGTTGATTCCGGAAGAGCAAAGCTCTCAGGACGCATCGTGGTCTGCGGCGGAGGTCTTTCCGGCTGCGAGTCGGCTCTTCAATTGGCTATGGACGGTTGTGAAGTGACAATTGTAGACCAAATTGAGGAGAAGGATTTTGCCTCCGGTCTCCATCCCATAACCCGGCAAATGCTGCTTTATCTCCTCGAAGAGCATAAAATTACCAAACTTGACCGTCATATCGTCCGTTCCATCACTGCCGAAGGTGTCGTCGTGGAGGATAAGGATTGGAACCAGAAAACACTTCCCGCCGATTATGTGGTAGAAGCTTTCGGTATGAAAAGCAATTCCGCCGCCATTGACCCCTTCCGTTACCTTATACCCGATGTTTACGTCATTGGCGATGCCTATGAAGTTAAAAACATTAAAAACGCCAATCTTATGGCATATGATCTATGTTGTAATATTTAAAGCCAAAACCGTAGTCTAAAATATCCCGCAGGATTTTGGAGAAATAACTAATGATATAAAACAAAAATAATAAGGAGCGAAAAAAATGGGAAAATACGACCATCTGATTACTTATGATCCACGGCCCGACAAACCAGGGAGAGTGGCCGATCCCTCGATCATGAGAAAAATCCTCTATATGGATGGGGCCACCGTAGCCGGAGCTCCCTATTTTGAGATTATGTGGTTTATCAGCCCCCGCGAGCCTGCTCCCCCGACTCATACCCATGACTTTGATGAATTTCTCGGCTTCATTGGTACTGATCCCGACAACCCTAGTGACCTGGGCGCAACCGTAAGATTCCTGCTGGAGGATGAATGGATCGTATTGACCAAAAGCGCCCTCATTTATGTCCCTGCCGGAATGAAGCACAGTCCCTTTGTCATTGAGGATTTGCGGAGACCGATCATCCATTTTTCAGGCGGACCGAATGTGGAATATAACAGTACTTCTGTCTAAATACCAAGGACCATAGATCTGTGGATGCATTAAAAGAGTATTATTAATTGTCAAAAAAGGGCTTACGCTTATAATTTCGATAGCTTTTTCAAGATCTCCGTCAGATTTTGCCCTCCATAATTGGAAAACAGAAGGAGCTTGCAAGAAAAATTCAGGGTAAAACTGATATTTGGATCGTCGAGATTAACATTTAATATTTCTTCAATCTTTTTTATGCGATAATTCATTGTATTGCGATGGATATTGAAAACCTGAGCGGCTTTGGTTAGGTTGTTGCCACTGGCCAAATAAGCATACAGACTGCTCATATAATCGGTATTGTTGTGCAAATCATAATTCATCAGCTTAAATAACAAGGGACTTAAAAAGTTTTTTAAGTCTTCTTGTTTTTCCGCAATTTCAAAAAGGTTATAAATATAATAGTGTTCATATTGAAAGAAACTTTCCTCGCAGTTTAAACGCAACCCCAGTTCAATGGCTTTGCAGGACTGTTGGTAATAAGTCTTAGCCTCTTCCACATTTTCAAAATAATTGCTTAAACCACCAACCATGCGATGCTTATTGAGCAACTGAACAACTTCATGGAAATTGGCGTTCGATAAATCATTTTCCTTGCTTCTACTGATCAGGGCAACAATATCATTGTTGTAAATAATGCATTTGCTGCCGCTAATGGTAGTTTCCAAAACATCCCGGAAATACAAAAGGGGCTTTATTAAAGCAATTTCAGGCCGGAAACGCACCGTTAAAATATAAAAAATATCCTGCCTTAAAAAATCAAGATATCTCATTCTTTCTTTAATAACTTTAGGGCTTTTAATCTTGCCGTCCAGCAAGTCGGCAATAAAATTCTCGTACATTACACCTTTGGAATAGCTGGTGAAACTGTCTTTTTGCATTTCACAGGCGATAACGTCGCAAAGAAATTTTTGCAGCAGGGCATCGCTTTCTCTTATCGGTCTTTTGCATTCTATTAAACTGACATGACCGACGGTTTTCCCCCGGATTCTAATACCGGAAAGCTGGGAATTATAAGGGTAGATGGCTTGAGCTTTTACATAGACGGGAAATTCGCTGTACCTCTTTTCATATCTGTCATCAAGCATGACATTAATCATTTCATGAGAACAATACCCACTTTCGGTCATCTTTTGCCAAGGAATATCATCGGATTGAATGGTTCTGCTATAAGCGACCACCTTAAAGCTGATATCAATAACCAAGATGGGGTTTCCCAATAGTTCACTGCCAATATCCACAATTTGCTGCAAACCTACTCCAGAAAGAAGTGCTTCCGTCAGCTTAGTCTTTGCCATGGTCAATTCCCAGTATGAGTCCAAGAACTCGCAGACCTTTTGAGCTATATGATTGATATCCATTTCCCCTACATCTTTGGCGGCAGGTACGACAATCAAATTATGATTCGAATTCGCCCAATAGTCATTGGCAAGATTGTCATCATTCAGACACAATACGTTCAAGGAATGCGGAATATTGCTCAGGATATTAAATTCCGAAGATGTACAAGCATACAAGATATTTGTTCTATAAGGGGCTGTTGCCTGATTCAATGGAACACAATCTTTAATCGAAGAGTTTGTCCTCGATTTTATAAAGACTTTTGCCTCGTACTTGGCCAAAAACTCCGAAATCTGTTCAATTCCAACCAAAGTTATCACGCTCACTCCTGATTTTTAAATATCCTTAAACAATACTCCTCTTTGATTATTTTCGACAAATTCTTGACAATATTTCAGCCCTATCTTAGCAGAATACTATTCAAATTAAAAGAGCCTTCCCTACTGGGAAGGCTCTTTAGGCTCAGGCATAAAACAAGATCTTATCTGT
>Ga0134094_1003541_pt1 | contig 11430 bp, 10 predicted proteins | sample 5_1taG_FD_94458 | JGI IMG/M metagenome (GOLD analysis project Ga0134094, IMG submission 94458) | Switchgrass degrading microbial communities from high solid loading bioreactors in New Hampshire, USA - 5_19_20_110_A1 metaG | ecosystem: Engineered > Bioreactor > Semi-continuous > Anaerobic >... | reverse complement strand
TGATGATGTCTTCCGCTTTAAAGGTCTTTTTTGCCATTTCCCTACCTCGCTCCTTTCATGATATCCGGTTTTTGTTTCCGTTTACCACTTATTTTTTGGACCAGTTTTGGGGGGGCAGGTCACAAAAAGGGATAGCAAAACGAGTTCTTAGTGACAAGAACTCGTTTTCCTTTAGATCGAACCCGATTGGGTTGGCTATAATTATATAAACACTCAGCAATTCGTGATTGTTTGGTGTTCATGCAAATACTGTAGGAAATGAGCCTTATTTCATACTCATAGACCATAATAGCAAAAATATGATTCAAATTACACCTTCCCTTACAATAGATGAAAATGAAATTCAACTTGATTTCATTCGTTCATCTGGCCCTGGAGGCCAAAACGTAAATAAGGTCGCATCTGGGGTTCAACTTCGATTTAACGTTGCTACGTCGACCACAATCCCGGATGATGTTAAACAACGGCTGCACAGCATTGCGCGGAATCGAATTACTGAGGAAGGCGTTCTGATCATCGAGGCAAAACGGTATCGCACGCAAGAACAGAATCGCGAGGATGCAATTGCCCGCCTGGTTGCGCTCATCTTTCAGGCAACAGAAAAGCCAAAACCCCGCAAGAAAACCAGGCCGACTGCGGCCTCTCAGACTGAACGGATCGAGGAAAAGAAGCGCCGCGGCGCTATTAAGCGGTCGCGGCGGACAACACCCACGGATCTGGACTAACCCTTGTTATTCCTGCGTTTTCGCTTTGGTTTTGGCATACGCACGTACACGATCGGTATCGCAAAATGTACCGTCTTAAGTCCACACCATGAACAAAGTCGCGACGGCCGTCCAACTGCGCTTTGATGTCGGAAATTCCCCCTCCTTACCAGAAGACGTCAAGGGTCGATTAACGCGGACCGCCAGGAGCCATATGACCGATGAAGGCGTCCTCATCATCGAGGCGCGCCGGTACCGCACCCAGGAACAAAACCGGGCAGATGCGCTGCTGCGGCTGATTGAATTGATCCGGCAGGCAGCCCGCAAACCCAAACCGCGCAAAGCCACCCGGCCGAGCAGCGCAGCCAGAGCGAAGCGGCTGGATGAAAAGCGCAGGCGTTCCGAGATCAAAAGGTTGCGCCGCGATCCATACGATCCCGATTAGCCGCGCAACCCTCCAATAAATGGGACAAAAGGTAAATACATAATGAAGATCGGGCAAATCGCACCGATGTTATAATGCTTCTGAATCGCTTAATAAATCATCTATCGTTGTAGAAATGAGGACCGATTCAGTGGCAACATTGACTGTACAAAATCCGAGCAAAGCAGATCAAAATCAACGTCGTTCTTCCCCTACCCGCCTGGTTCTTCAATACGCCCTCAATTACAAAGGTCCCCTGGCGCTCACAATTTTGAGCATGATCCTGTTGATTGGCGCGCAGTTAATCATCCCGTGGATCATCAAAACCCTCATTGCTGCGGTTACCGAACAGCCCCTTTCGCCAGAGACCCTTCCGATCATCACCCGCCTGACGATTCTCGGGCTGATTGTATATCTTCTAAAAGGCGGAATGCAGTTTTTGCGCAGTTACATGGCCCATGTCGCCGGCTGGGGTGTTGTCGCGGACCTGCGCAAACATGTTTACCACCATCTTCAGCGCCTGACTCTGCGCTTTTACGAAGATAAACAGACCGGGCAGATGATGTCTCGAATGATCAATGATACAGATATGTTCGAGAGCCTCATCGCGCATGCTGTACCGGATGTACTGGTAAATGTCGTCACCTTTATTGGTATCACCGCGATGCTGTTTACGATGAGCTGGCGGTTAACGCTTTTAAGCATGCTGCCGATCCCGCTTGTCGTCCTTTCGCTGCGTGTTTATGCGCGCCGCGTCCGCCCGGCTTTTCGCAAGCGGCAGCATGAACTGGGCGAGCTAAACGCTCTGCTGAACGATAATATCTCCGGCATCCGTGAAATTAAAGCATTCACCCGCGAAGAGACCGAAGCTGAGCGCATTGGCTTGAGCATTGACCGGTACCGGTTATCCATGTTAAACGCGCTGCGCCTGATGGCCATTTACCAGCCGTTCATCGAGTTTACCTCTTCGCTGGGCATGCTGATCGTGATCTTCTTCGGCGGCCGGATGGCCTTCCAGGGCGTGCTGTCGGTGGCCGAACTGGTGGCCTTTTTCCTTTACCTGGAAATGTTCTACCAGCCCATTCGCCAGCTTGGGAATGCCTGGGAAAACATTCAACAATCCATGGCCGGCGCTGACCGTGTCGCGGAACTGCTCGATGAGGAGCCCGAACTGCAGCAGCGGCCCGGCGCGATCCGGCTCAAAGAACGCTCTCGCGGCGAGATCTCTTTCAAGAATGTTAATTTTCAATACTCCCAGGGCGACCCCGTTCTGGAAGATATCACGCTCGACATTCCATCCCAGCATGTGGTCGCGCTGGTCGGGCCGACCGGCGTCGGCAAATCAACCCTGGTAAGCCTCATCCCTCGCTTCTATGACGTTTGCAGCGGCTCGATCACCCTCGACGGGCGCGACCTGCGTGATATCACGCTCGACAGCCTGCGCCAGCAGATCAGCATTGTGCTTCAAGATGTATTTCTGTTCCACGGCACCGTGCGCGATAACATCCTTTTTGGCAAGCCCAATGCAACCGAAGAGGAAATGATCGAAGCAGCAAAAATTGGCAACGCGCACGACTTCATTATGGCGCTCCCCGATGGGTACGACACGATGGTTGGCGAACGCGGCGTGCGGCTTTCGGGCGGGCAAAAACAGCGTATTTCCATCGCACGCGCCGTCCTCAAGAACGCCCCAATACTGATTTTAGACGAAGCGACCTCATCGGTGGATACCGAAACCGAGCTGCTGATCCAGGAAGCGCTTGAACGCCTGATGGTCGGGCGAACAACGATCATCATCGCTCACCGGTTATCGACAATCCGCAATGCTGATAAAATCGTCGTCCTCGAAGGGCGGCGTATCGCCGAAATGGGCACGCATGAAGAATTAATCGCAAACAACGGGCTTTACAAGCGCCTTTATACCGTTCAACAGCGCCTGCAGCCGCACCCCGAAATTCACAACAACTAGACTTTGCAGCTTATGGCCGGTTGCGCGGCAGATGTTCCCGCGCAACCGGCCATATATTTTAATTTTTGTTGTACAATAAGTAAGTCTTCCCTATTGACATTCTCACAATACAGGGCTCTAAACGAAACACATAAAATCGGTGTAAAAATTTTCACGCGGTGGATTGTGAAGGAGATTCTGTGCCTGAATCTTTGCTACAATAACCATACCGCAGTCGGGCCTCTGGGTTTCACTGTCGTATTATGGAAAGTTGCCCCGCAATTTTTTCAAATACCATAGAAATCCCAAAAGACGCCCACAGATAACACATTTCAAGGGATACCTTACTATGGCTGTGAAAGTTTTGATTGTAGACGATGACGTGCAGACCCTCCGGCTGGTGGGTCTCATGCTCGAACGGCAGGGCTACAAAATTCTGGCAGCAAACTGCGGAACTCAGGCGATACAGATGGCGCAGTCGGAACAGCCCGAAGTAATTATCCTGGATGTCATGATGCCTGATCTTGACGGGTTTGAGGTCACGAGGCAGCTGCGCGATAATCCTCAGACCGCCGATATCCCGATACTCATGTTCACTGCCAAAAGCCAGGTTGAAGACAAGGTTACGGGATACGAAGCAGGCGCGGATGATTACTTAACGAAGCCTATTCATCCGGCAGAGCTTACTGCACGCCTGAGAGCACTAATCGCGCGCAGGCAGGCCCGCCCGGCGGCATATAAAGCGCGTGGATATACCATTGGCGTCATCGGCCCGAAAGGTGGTTTGGGGGTCTCTACGCTGGCCCTAAACCTGGCAATTGCTTATCATCAAAAGACAAAAACAGAAGTGATTGCAGCAGAAGTACGCCCCGGGCAGGGTACCTGGGGGCTTGAATTAAGCCAGCCCCATACCAGCGGCCTATCCAATCTGCTGCATATGCGCCCGACCGATATCACCCCCGAAGTGATTGAAAACGAGCTGGTCCGTTTGCCTTACGGTATCCGCCTGCTGATGGCGCAAAGCTGCATGAAGGAAGCCGATCTGATGTGCTGCACAGACCAGATGGAGACGCTTGTAGATCAATTGCCTCTACTGGCAAAGCTGGTCCTGTTAGATATGGGTACATTTAACATGCCGGGTTTTGATATGCTGCTCAATCATTGCAATGAAGTGATTGTCGTCACCGAACCCTACCCGCACACAGTCCAGCGCACCCGGCAGTTGATCGACGACCTGGGCAACAAGGGCTACGGTCGCTCGAAGTTGCTGTCCGTCGTCAGTATCAACCGTGTCCGGGCTGATGTGCAGCTTTCCATCATCCAGATGCAAGAGATCCTCGGTGTGCCGATTTCTCAAGTGATCCCTCCCGCACCCGAGATTGCGTACCAGGCCACCACCCGCGGTATTCCCTTGATCCAGGTTCAGATTGGCGGCGTGATCAGTCAGCAATTTAATCTTCTCGCAGACCGACTGGCTCAACGAGTACCGGCGTAATGAACGACCTTGAGCGCTCCATAGAAGAAGCTGCAGCACTGCTGCGCTCTGCCCGGTATGCTGTCGCCTTTACCGGCGCTGGAATTTCAACAGGATCAGGAATTCCAGATTTTCGCTCAAAAAACACGGGCCTATGGGAACGCTATAACCCCATGGAGGTTGCCTCGCTGGGCGTATTTGAGTCGCACCCCGAGCGCTTCTACGACTGGCTGCGCCCGCTGCTTCAAGGAATCTGGGAAGCAGAACCCAACCCTGCCCATCGTTCTCTGGCGCAGCTTGAAGCGGCCGGAATTATTAAAGCAATCATCACTCAGAATATTGACGATCTTCACCAGCGGGCAGGGTCAAAAAATATCTACGAGGTTCATGGCTCGCTGCGCACCATGACCTGTTCTGTTTGCGACGAGACATATCCCGCCAATCGCTTCAAAAATGAGCTTATACAGGCAAACCAGATGCCGCACTGCCCAAACTGCCAGCGCGTTCTAAAACCCGATATCACCCTGTTTGGTGAAATGCTGCCGTACGACGTCTGGCTGGAAGCAGAAGAACACTGCAGGCGCGCAGATGTGATACTGGTTGCAGGTTCATCGTTAGAGGTCTGGCCTGCTGCTTCATTACCTCAATTAAGCCTGGAACACGGCGCAAAGGTGATCATCAACAACCTGACCCCAACACCGCTAGACAGCAGCGCAGAGATTCTCCTGCCGGTGAGTGTTATCGAGGCATTACCTAGAATCACCTCTCTAATTTTATGAGTACTCCAGATCCTATGCACCTTTTGAGACAATACCAGCGTCTGGTCGAAGTCTCTTTTAATCTGGCCTCCAACCTGGAGATCGATTCGCTGCTAAAAAATATCGTTGAGGTGGCTTCAGACCTGTTAAGCGCTGAGGCAGCTTCTATCCTGCTCTACGACCAGCACACCCATTCACTGCGCTTCGAGACCGCCACAAATGCCGAAAGTGCTCCAATCCTGCAAAAGCTGTCTGTCCCTGAAGAGAGTATTGCCGGTTGGGTTGCCCTCAATCGTATTCCCCAGATCGTCAACAATGTAGACCTGGACAACCGCCACTTTGCCAACGTCGACCAGCAGACAAACTTTTCAACACGCTCGCTGATCGCCGTCCCGCTGTTAGCCAAAAAGAAACTTGTAGGCGTCCTCGAAGTATTGAATAAACGAGAGGGGCAGTTCAATCAAGAGGATCAGGAAATCCTCCAGGCGCTGGCCGTGCAGGCTGCGGTGGCAATTGAGAACAGCCGGCTCTTCCAGCAGTCAGATCTGTTCGCAGAATTTGCTCATGAGCTGCGCTCGCCGCTGGCATCTATCATGACCGCCTCAACGATGCTGAAGCAGGCAAAGGTTGCGGACGAAAAGCGCATTACGCTGGCGAACAGCATCGAAAAAGAGGCCAGGCGGCTGAATAAGCTGACCAGCACTTTCCTCGATTTTGCGAGTCTCGAATCAGGCCGCGTACCGCTAAAGCTCATGACATTCTCCCCTCGCCTGCTGCTTAAGGAGTGTTTGAAATTAATTGAGATCAAAGCGTCGGAAAAATCTATCCAGATTCACTTAGAAGCGCCCGATAACCTGCCAAAGATCACCGCCGACCGTGAAAAGCTCAAACAGGTGCTCCTCAACCTGCTTGGGAATGCAGTTAAGTACAACCGTGAAAATGGCAAGGTCTGGCTGCGCGCTTCGGTTGAAGGCGGCGATTTGCTGATTTCAGTCGGCGATACGGGTCTCGGCATTCCGCAAGACCAGATTGCCCTGCTGTTTACCCGCTTTTTCCGCGCCCGGAATGTAGAGCCTACAACCCCCGGGACCGGCCTGGGCCTTCCAATTGCCCGGCAGATCATTGAGATGCACGGGGGTTCGATTCAAGTTGAAAGTGAAATTGACCGGGGAACTGTCTTCTCTTTTAAGATCCCGATTATCCCGAACAGACCATAGAAGAAGAGAGAGCCGAAAAGGGCAAACGAGGCGTGAAATAACAACACGCCTCGTTTGTCTTTAACCGCACCAACCCCTTTTGTGAAATTTACGACAATCCGTTGCAAAAGTGTTTCCATATCGGAAATAAATATCCCATACTATTGACAAAACAGCCATTCCTATTTATCATCGACAAAATGGTAAGTTTATTCTCGGTTACATGTTAGCTCTTCTTAGATTTAGATAGCCATTGTCAGTATTTCCGCAAGTCCTGCAAATTAAAGCCCTTCTGCCTGGGGGTTTGAAATCGAAGATATTAGCTGGTCTGTGCCTGGCGATTTAATCTCAAACACAGGAGGTTAACGCTTATAGGAAGTCTTTAATTCAACTTATTTCTTTCTTAGAATCCCGAAGCCCTTATGAATTTTGGAGGAGGATTTCACGAGCCGCCAAACTCGTGTTAAATCGTAACGACAACCAAAGAAGGAGAGACAGTAATGAAAGCCCGATATATTGTTGTAACTTTTGTCGTCCTGCTGACTATGCTGATGGCTAGCTGTCAGCCCCCCGCTGCTACCCCTGCTGCCCCCGCCGGAGAACAACCCTCTGGCGAAACAGGCGATGCGGGGGTGTGCGAATCCGCGCCAAACGCCTGCGCTGAATTTGCCCCAGGCGAGACAATCAAAATTGGCATGGGCGCCCCGATGACCGGTGACAATGCTCAGTTCGGCATTGACATTTCACAGGGCGCTATGATTGCCGTGGCCGACGGCGGTGACATCGAAGGCTGGACTTTTGAGCTGGTCGTAGAAGATGATGGCGGCACCCCTGAGGGCGGCGCGGCTGTAGCCAACAAATTCGTATCTGATCCCGATATTGTCGCAATCGCGGGCCATATTTTCTCAGGCGCGACCGACTCGGCCATGCCCATCTACGAACGAGAAAATATTCCCATGATGTCGCCCTCCGCGACCAACCCTCCGCTGACCGAACAGGGTTCAAAGGTCTTCAACCGCGTCGCATTTACCGATGAAGCGCAGGGCCGTTTTGCAGCTGAGTACCTGTTCAATAAACTGGGCAAGACTCGGATTGCGGTGATGCATGATGGACAGGCGTACGGCCAGGGGCTGGCAGATGTCGTCTCAGAGCACTTCCAGGAACTCGGCGGTGAGGTCGTGATTGTGCAGCCCATTACCCCAGGCGAGACGGACTACACAGCATCCCTTAATAATGTTGCAGCCCGCAATCCAGAGGCAATCTACTACGGCGGTTATGTTCAGGACGCAGTTGTTCTGGTCAACCAGATGGAGCAATCTGGCTTGACTGACGTGATCTTCTTTGGCTGCGACGGCACCTTTGGCGCTGACTTCATCGAACGCACCGGCAGCAATGGGGAAGGGGCTTACGCAGTAGCGCTGATTCCGCCCAGCTCTCCTGAGCGCGAAGCTTTTGATACAGCATATGAAGAACAGTTCGGCGTTCCTGCCGGCTCGCTCTCACCCTATACATGGAATGCTTACGATTCTGCTGCTTCGCTGATCACTGCGATCAAGTCCGTGGCATTCAAGGGTGACAACGGCAACCTGTACGTTCCACGTGCCGAGCTGGTTCAAGCCGTTCGCAACCTGGAAGGCTTCAAGGGACTGACCGGCACCATCACCTGCGATGAGAAAGGTGAATGCAATTCAACCGGTCCGACCTTCTATGTCGTCCGAGATGGTGAATGGGTTGTCGCCGACGACTAAGGCCGCTGGCAGCCGAAACCTTCTCTAACAAAAGAGGTTCCTTTGACCCTGATTTAGAAGGTTGTCTGTAAGAAAGCATGGTGGGATGGGGGCTTCTCCCCCTCCCACCTCATAGCTTTATGCGAGCCTTTTCAGATTTTCCCGGTGAAATGAATAGAATATGAGCGCTAATCGATTGACGATCCCTTTTCAAAGAACTGCTAACCTTTCCCTGATTACGCGATGGATTATCGGTGCTGTTGTTCTCGCTGTGATGCTGTGGAGGTTATATTCTGTTGTTTTTGTTGAAGCAATATATGGGCCAGATACCTGGGTCCGATTTGCAATTTCCGGTCTCATCCTGGGCGGAATGTATGCGCTTATCGCCATTGGATATGCACTCGTATACGGCATTCTTTTTATGATCAACTTTGCCCACGGTGAAGTAATGATGCTGGGCATGTTTGGCGGATATTTTGTCTTTGAAGGCTTAAATGCCGTTCCGGCTCCAGGGAACCCAGAATTAACGTTTTTGAATGCTTACCCTGGCCTGGCAGTCCTCCTGGCTTTCTTGACCGGCATGGGCGTTTCCTCATTGGCTGGTTATTTTCTAGAAAAAATAGCATACCGCCCGCTGCGCAATGCGCCCCGCCTGGTCCCGCTGATCAGCGCCATTGGGGCATCCATCTTCCTGCAAAACGCCGCTCAACTGCTCTTTGGACCTCAACGTCGCAATTATACAAATCCCGATTTTCTCACTCGCGGGCAGGGTTGGAACATCCCCATTGGTGAAGGCACCGTCATTGTCACCTATACAGGCGTGTTTTCCTTCGTCCTATCTGTCCTGCTCATGATTGCGCTGTACATGCTGGTTCAAAAGACCAAACTTGGGCGGGCCATGCGTGCGGTTGCCCAGGACAAGAAGACTGCTGCCTTGATGGGTATTGATGTCGATGCTGTAATCAGCCGGACTTTTATCATCAGCGGTATTCTGGCAGGTGCAGCCGGGGTCATGTGGGGCATCCATCAAGGCATTGTTTACTACTTTATTGGTTTCCTTCCCGGGATTAAAGCCTTTACTGCAGCGGTTCTGGGCGGCATCGGCAATATACCGGGGGCGATGGTCGGCGGACTGTTCCTGGGCCTGATCGAATCGATTGGCCCGGCAGCACTGGGGATCGATTTTCAGCTCAAGGATGTTATCGCCTTCTCGATCCTGATCCTCGTGCTCATTTTCCGCCCCTCGGGCATTCTCGGCGAAGCGCTTTCGGAGGAGAAGATCTAATGACAGCCAACCCTGTTCGAAACGGTCTGCGAGCCGGCGCCATATTTGCAGTGATCGTCGTTTTCCTGACATTGATCGGGTTCACCGTCACGGGCTCGGGGCTGATCGCCAAAACATTGGGCAGCGCAGTCTCTGGCAGCAGGCTGCCATCCCCCGGCTATCTGGTCGTCTTTCTGGCGCTTCTGGGCATCTGGGGCGGATCTACTGCCGCCCGGCCCGATCCGCGCGGCGACCGGCTCTCGACATCTGCAGTCGCCGGCCTGATCTCAGGCCTGGTAATCGGCGTGATCTCAACAGTTCTGGCGCTGGTGTTTTCCGTGCTGCTGGCAAACAAAGTAGACCCGCGCGCTTACCTGAGCATGGTCTCTCCAGACTCCATGAGACTGTTCCTCTTTAATCTGCATGAAGCTGCCAGCCCGGCTGTACCGGCTGCGCTTCACCTGGTGCTGCAGCTGTTGGCAGGCGTTCTTGGCGGGGTTATCGCCTATGCCGTCCGCAGGCTGTCAATCCGCCAGGCTGCCGGCAGCCGGCTGCGCTCCATATCAGACAACATAAAAAGCAACGAACTGGTCGAATGGTTCCAGCGGACTCCGTACGCGATTTACATCCTGTATGCGGTGATCGCCATTGTGCTTTTCTTTTTGCCGCGCCAGTGGGGATCATACTGGAACTATATTATCGGCACCGTTGGGATTTATGTGATTCTTGGCCTGGGCCTGAACATTATTGTCGGCCTGGCAGGGCAGCTCGTATTAGGGTATGTGGCCTTCTTCGCGATCGGCGCGTATACCGTCGCGCTTCTGACCGCCCCGCAGCCCCACGGCCTCTATGTCAACTTCTGGGTCACACTGGTCATCGCAATCGTCCTTTCAGCGCTGACGGGGCTGCTCCTCGGGCTGCCAATTATGCGCCTGCGGGGTGATTATCTTGCAATCGTCACCCTTGGGTTCGGTGAGATCATCCGCATCCTGCTGCGCAGCGACCTGTTGACCAGCTTTACAGCCGGGCCGAAAGGCGTGCGCGCAATTGCCGGACCGACACTCTTTGGCCGGCCGCTTACTTCTGATATCAACTTCCTGTACCTGATCATCCTCGCGGTTCTGGCAAGCATTTTCATCACCAACCGCCTGCAAAATTCACGCACCGGAAGGTCCTGGATGGCAATTCGTGAAGATGAAATTGCTGCCCGCGCATCAGGCATCAACACCACCCAATCGAAGCTGCTGGCGCTGGCAATCGGCGCTGCCTTTGCCGGGTTGGGCGGCGTGTTATTTGCCTCTCGCAACCAGTTCACCGGTCCTGAAGACCACACGCTGATGGTGTCAATCAATGTTCTGGCACTGGTCATTGTCGGCGGCATGGGCAGCATCCCTGGCATCATCCTGGGGGCATTCGCCCTGAAAGGCCTGCCGGAAATGCTGCGCGAGTTGGAAAATTACCGCCTGATGGTGTTCGGCGGGCTGCTTGTCATCATGATGATCCTGCGTCCTGAAGGCCTGTGGCCTGGCGGCCATCCGAAGCTGGAAAAAGCGCCAGAAAGGGAGCTGAAAGTACCAGAAACAGCGCAGCAAGTGCAGCCCGAAGTGGAGGGAGTGAAGAATGCAAGTAAGCCTTGAAACACGCCAGCTAACAAAGATGTTCGGCGGGCTGACCGCCGTGAATATGGTTGATCTGAAAATTCCCGAGCACTCCATTGCGAGCATCATTGGTCCCAACGGCGCCGGGAAGACAACCCTCTTTAACTGTATTTCCGGTTTCTATAAGCCTGAAAAAGGCCAGGTTCTGTTCTATGGAGAACCCATTCACGGGCTGCCAACCAACGAAATTGCGCGCCTGGGCATCTCACGCACGTATCAGAATATTCGCCTGTTCAGCAACATGACGGCAATGGAGAACATTCTGGTTGGCCAAAAC
>Ga0134094_1003533_pt1 | contig 11460 bp, 15 predicted proteins | sample 5_1taG_FD_94458 | JGI IMG/M metagenome (GOLD analysis project Ga0134094, IMG submission 94458) | Switchgrass degrading microbial communities from high solid loading bioreactors in New Hampshire, USA - 5_19_20_110_A1 metaG | ecosystem: Engineered > Bioreactor > Semi-continuous > Anaerobic >... | reverse complement strand
TGGAGCGGAACATTCCCTTCTGCGTATTTCTCGCTGCGGGCGATTTCAGCGCCGCCCAGTCTCCCGGATACCACGACCTTGATTCCCTTGGCTCCGGCCTTCATCGTCCTGCCGATGGCCTGCTTCATGGCTCTCCGGAAGGATATTCTCTTTTCCAGAGCCTGAGCGATGCTCTCGGCTGTCAGCTGCGCGTCAAGCTCCACCCTTTTGATCTCGACGATATTGATGGACGTGCTCTTGCCGGTAAGCCTTTCGACCGCAGCCTTCAGTTCATCGATGCCGTTTCCGGACCTTCCGATGACCATGCCCGGCTTCCCGGTCAGAACGGTGATCTTGACCTGGTTGTTCGCCGCTCTCTCGATCAATATCCTGGATACGCCTGCAGCGTACAGCTTCTTCTTTACAAACTCTCTGATTTTATAATCTTCAATGAGATAATCCGCGAATTGTTTCTTATCTGCATACCATTTGGAATCCCAGTCCTTTATGATGCCCACTCTCAAACCATGCGGGCTAACTTTCTGACCCATTCAACGAACCTCCTGTTCCCTTATCTTTCCTTTAACGTCACGCCAACGTGGCTGCTTCTCTTCAAAATAACGGATGCTCTGCCCTGCGCTCCGGCTCTCCACCGTTTCATGGTTGGTCCCTGGTGGGCATACACTTCGGCGACGTAAAGCTTGTCAACGTTCATGTCAAAATTGTTTTCCGCGTTGGCTGCCGCTGACTTCACGACTTTTTCCACGATTTCAGCGCCTTTGCCGGGAGTGAATTTCAATATGGTCAGCGCCTCTTTCAGGTCTTTTCCTCTTACCAGGTCGACAATGGGCTTCAGCTTGGTAGGAGACATCCGTACATATTTTGCAACTGCTCTTGCTTCCATTGATTAGACCCTCCTCTACTTACTCTTTTTGACCTTCGTAGTCTTGTCCGCGGCATGGCCCCTGAAGGTTCTCGTCGGGGCAAATTCTCCGAGCCTATGTCCTACCATGTCCTCGGTTATATAGATCGGTACATGCTTTCTTCCGTCGTGTACCGCGATGGTGTGTCCCACCATCTGCGGGAATATGGTTGACGGCCTTGACCATGTCTTGATCACTTTCTTTTCGTTGGCCGCGTTCATTGCTTCTATGGTTTTCAGCAGCTTCTCATTTACATAAGGGCCCTTCTTTAAGGATCTTCCCATTTTTTTCCCTCCTATTGCTTGTTAATTTCGCGTAATGCCGTGCTGCCGTCCGCAAAATTTCCTGTGCAATTAATCATTCTTATTTAACGTTCCGTCTCTTCACGATATATTTGTTCGAAGGATTGTTCTTCTTTCTTGTCTTATAACCAAGCGTGGGCTTGCCCCAAGGAGTAACCGGGCTGACGCGTCCGATACCGGTCTTGCCTTCTCCTCCGCCGTGCGGGTGGTCGTTGGGGTTCATGACGGAACCTCTGACGGTGGGCCTTATTCCCATATGCCGTTTCCGGCCCGCCTTGCCGATCTTGATGTTTTCATGATCCAGATTTCCTACTTCGCCCACGGTGGCCCTGCATTCCAGCCTGATCTTTCTCATTTCTCCGGAAGGGAGCCTTATGGTGGCGTAATCCCCTTCTTTTGCCATGAGCTGGGCGCCGTTTCCTGCCGCCCTTACCATCTGGCCGCCTTTTCCGGGCTTAAGCTCGATATTGTGGATGATGGTACCTACCGGGATGTTCTTAACCGGAAGTGCGTTCCCGACCTTGATATCCACTTCTGTTCCGGATTCGATGATATCTCCCACCGCCAGCCGGTTAGGCGCGATGATGTATCTCTTTTCACCGTCCGCATATACGATCAGCGCGATGTTTGCGCTTCTGTTGGGGTCGTATTCGATGGTGGCCACTCTTCCCGGAATGCCGTCTTTATCTCTCTTGAAATCGATGATTCTGTATTTCGGCCTTGTGCCGCCGCCCCTGTGCCTTACGGTGATCTTGCCGCGAACGTTTCTGCCCGCGCGCTTCTTCAGCGTTACCGTAAGGGATTTTTCCGGGGTGCTTGTCGTAATTTCTTCAAAAGTTGAAACCGTCATCCCTCTTAATCCAGGAGAGGTCGGATTATATTTTCTGATTCCCATATCTTGCGTCCCTCCTTACAGACCCTGGAAGAATTCGATTTCCTTACTTTTGGGTGTAAGGGTTACGATGGCTTTCTTATACGCCGCTCTTCTTCCTACGTATCTTCCCATTCTCTTTAACTTGCCCTGAACATTCATGATGTTCACCTTTTTTACTTCCACTCCGAAGATTTCCTCCACCGCCTGCTTGACCTGAGTCTTGTTAGCGTCGGTGGCAACCTTGAATGTATATTTCTTATTGGCCGCGTCGTCCATGCTTCTCTCGGAGATGACCGGCTTCAGAATGATATCGTAAGGGGTTGTCATTATACATACACCTCCTCGATTTTGTTGATCGCGTCTTTCGTTGCGATGAAACTCGTATGATTGACGATGTCGTATACGTTCAGCGTGCCGACCAGCGTCGTGGTTACGCCGGGGATGTTCGCCGCGGACTTTATCACATTTTCGTCCTTCTCAGCCATAACGATGAGGGCTTTCTTGGCAGCCTTCACGTTTTCCAGCACCTTGATCATGTCTTTTGTCTTCGGCGCCGCGAAGGTTAAGGAATCCAGCACGATGATTTCGTTTTCTTTAACCTTTGAGGACAAGGCCGACTTCATTGCAAGTCTTTTGAGCTTTTTGGGCACCGAGTACCTGTAATCCCTTGGCTTCGGTGCGAATACGATTCCGCCGCCGACCTGTGTCGGGTCTGTTGAGCTTCCCTGTCTGTGGCGTCCGGTTCCCTTCTGCCGGAAGGGTTTTCTTCCGCCGCCCCTTACTTCCGCTCTGGTTTTCGCCGACTGCGTGCCCTGTCTCTGGTTTGCAAGATAATTCTTGACCACTGCATGTACGGCGTATTGATTCACTTCTATTCCGAAAATTTCATCCTTTAATTCGATGCTGCCGGCTTCTTCCCCGGACATATTCAGCATAGTTACTTTTGGCATTTGTACTTCCTCCTTCCTGAAGCCGTGATCTATTTATCCTGACCCTTGACTGCGTACCGAATGCGGAGCAGGCCGCCCTTCGGACCCGGCACCGCGCCTTTTACGAGCATCAGGTTCCTATCTTCAATTACTTTCACAAGGAGCAGATTCTGGACGGTCACCGTTTCACGGCCCATTCTTCCCGGACCCTTGTTGCCTTTGAATACTCTGGAAGGATAGGTTCCTGCCGCCAGCGCTCCGGCCAGCCTCTTGTGCTTGGAGCCGTGGCTCATGGGCCCCCTGTGGTGTCCGTGCCGCTTGATGTTTCCCTGAGTTCCTTTTCCCTTTGATATCCCTGTTATGTCGAGTTTCTTTCCAACCTCGAAATCGGCCACCGTAATTACCTGACCCGGTTCGTAGGTTTCGCCTTCTTCCAGCCTGAACTCCGCCAGATGCTTCTTGAGCGGGGCCTGCCATCTCGCAAAATGGCCTTTCAGCGGTTTGTTCACCCTATGTTCCTTTACGTCGCCGTATCCGATCTGAACCGCGTTGTATCCGTCGGTCTCAACGGTCTTGACCTGTGTGACCACGGCCGGACCGGCTTCGATAACAGTTACCGGAATTACTTCTCCCGTTTCGGAAAAAATCTGTGTCATTCCAATCTTTTTCCCTAAAATTGTCTTCATATCTTTTCTTCCCTCCTAATTTCTTACAGCGGATCACCCTGGGGGTGATCATACTAAGGGGAGTTCCCTTTCGTCCTTGTTCGTGTCTTTCGTGTCTGGTTATTGTCTGGTTAACGCCTTGTTTATGCCTCGCGGATATTCGCCTCCGGGCGCCGCACATGGAGCTTGTTACAGCTTGATTTCGATATCCACGCCGGCCGGCAGATCGAGCTTCATGAGAGCGTCGACGGTCTTGGGCGTCGTGTTGGTGATGTCGATAAGCCTCTTGTGCGTTCTCTGTTCGAACTGCTCTCTGCTGTCCTTGTATTTATGAACAGCCCTAAGGATCGTGATTACCTGCTTTTCCGTCGGCAGCGGAATCGGGCCGGAAACATCGGCGCCTGTCTTCTTTGCCGTTTCGACAATCTTCGCCGCGGATTGATCCAAAGTCTTGTGGTCATAAGCCTTCAGTTTGATTCTGATTTTTTGTTGTTCGCTCATAGTCTGAATCCTCCTTGATTTTCGTACGTTTTCGCTATGCTGTACGAGGGGTTCCGCCTTTCCGGCGCCTTTTCATCATTCGGTACACGGCGCCGTGTGTTTCTTATTTTTTTACACAAAGAAAGAGCATGAGAATCCCTTCGCCCGTTTCGAGAACGGACAATTCTCCGCAGAAATTACCTGATAGCTCAGCAACTTCCTGCTTCATCGCTTTTTCGCAATTGGAAATCACAAACCCATGATTTGCGATTTCATTGCATTTGTTCGCCTGTGATTTATCATTAAATCGAGCGAGCCTGTATAGCAAGCCTTTGAATTATATTATAGTTTGCTCGGAATTTCAAGAGTTTTTGAAAAAAAAGTTACAATAAATATAGATTTTTTTGATTAAGTTATCTGAAAATTTCAACGTTTTGGAAGGGTGTCATCCATACACGCAGCGGGGTGTACAGTAATTTCTTAAATTTTTATGCAGAAGTATGTCGAAACCGGTGATTTTTCAATGTTTTTAACGTATTAAACCGGGTTTTCCCGGCTTTTCTCCAGGTTAAGGAAAATGATGGCGCCCAGGATCAATATTCCGCCCAGGATCGCGCTCGAGGAAATTTTGTCGTCCATGAGAAGGATCCCGGCAAAGTACGCCACCACCGGTTCGAAGGTATTGATGATCGCCGCCCTGCTTGCACCGATGTGCTTCACGCCTTTGCAAAAGCTGACCGCAGCCACGAACAGGCAAAAGAACGCGAGAAGAAACACATACATGCCTTGCAGCGAAGTCTGGGGAAGGATCGGATCTCCGGAGACAATGCACCGGAGAAAACTAAAGAAAATCGGCGGGATCAGCATGTAGCCGATCACGACTTCGGAATCCAGCGCCCTGGTGCGCTTTTCACCCAGGCCGACGGCGTATAATCCATAGAAAAATGCCGCCGTAAGCGCCAGCACGATGCCGATACCGTTTAACTGGACGCCTGCACCCGGCGTCCAGATCACAAGCACCAGCCCGACGAAGGTGCACAGCAGGCAGAAAGTCCTGCGCTTGTCGAATTTCTCCCGTCCGATGAGGATTTCGATGACAACGACGACGCTGACATACAAAAACATGAGCAGCGATACGACCGCGCCCGGCAGAAACCGGTAGCTTTCGCTCATTGTGATCATCTGCACCACCGATGCGCAGCCCGTAAAAAGCATAAATCCTAAATGCTTTTTATCTACTTTAAAATGCAGCTTCCTGATAAGGATGGTCAGCCAGATGAATGCGGCTCCGAAGGTCAATCTGCCGAACAGCATGGTGTTCACAGATAACCCCGCCTTATAGGACAATTGCGTAAGCGCCGGCATAATGCCATAGGTGAGACAGGTTATTATGACGTATAGAAATCCTTTCAGCTTTGCATCAAGTGAATTCATTTTCCGGTTATTCCTGCAGTTTTTATCGAAAGTACTCGTGTTGAATGCCCAATTAAAGGCTTTCCGCTCGCGGATCGGAAGACCGGGGGCGGCCTCCGATCCCGCGGGAGGGCATTGTTAGAATCCTAAATTCTCGTTCACAAGAACCACGTGAATCCTGTCCGGCGTGCTGCTGAATCTTGTCGTTACGATATTGCAGCAGATGCAGTTTTTCGTGAGGCAATCGTTGCAGCATCCCGTAATCGTGCAGGGATTCCCCGTCTTAAGCCGCACATTGTTGGGCACGGCGGCATACAGCTTCGCCCGGTCCAGCGCGTCTTCCAGATTGAGCGCGAGCTTGTTTGCGCCGGCGACCACAATGACCTTTTTCGGCCCGAAGCACAGCGCGGCCACGCGGTTGCTGGTACCGTCTATATTCAAAAGCTCTCCGCTCATGGTTATTGCATTTGTGCTCATCAGATAATAATCCGCCATAAGCCCCTGCCTCCTGCGCTCGATACCTTCGGCGGGATTGGGCGCGCTGTAAGGGTCAATGATGGTCACATCTCTTTCCGCCAGTTTTTCTTTTACGCCCAGCGCATTGATCGTCATGGAGCCTCCCCAGGATACGATGCTATGATCCGGTATCATGGAAAGAACCAGATCCCTGGCCTCTTCCTTCGTCTCGCAGTAATGTCCCCGCATTCCGCGCTTTTCCAGGTTTTTTATAACCGTAACCATTTTTAATTCATTCGCGGCTCTGATGTTTTGCATATATTGATTCCCCCTTATCGTTCCCACAGTTTTTTTCTGACATATCAATTCTATAGTTTCTTTGAGCAAATGGCAATCCCTGCCGATCAATCGAGTAGGGGGAAATTATCCCCCTCTCACACCACCTGGCATGCCGTTCGGCACCAGGCGGTTCAATTCAAATCGTATTCGACACAACTAAGGAGTCCTCGCTTTGCGAGGATTTCTTTTGAGATTTTACGGAGTCCTGATGTGGTCTTGCTTCCCATCTGTCACCCATTTTCACGAATCCGAACCCTAAGTATTTCAAATTGCTTGGCTTCGTCACCCTCGTCTTCGTCATGTTTACTTTTAGTCCGAGCTTTCTTTCTATCCACTTCGTTATGGTGTGCATTACCCGATTGGCTGCCGCACTGCTTCTTACCGCAATTACACAGTCGTCCTTTACCATTACTCCCGCTTTCAAGTACTTACTGATCAGCGATTCTGTGTCAGGGTCTTTTATGATTTTCCCTACCAACGTCATCAGCTTGTCATGGGGTACGTTATCAAAGAACTTTTCTAAGTCAATGTCTACTATGTAGGTGTATCCGTCATTGAGGTATTCCAGCAGTTTGATTATCGCCTGCCCGGCTCTCCTGCCCGGCCTGAAACCATAGCTGCATTCACTGAAGTATGGCTCCACGATCGGCGTTATCACCTGGACGATTGCCTGTTCTATGGTCTACCTGCCTGATTTACCTGCATGGGTTACGATTGCCTTTTGGACTTCACTGACTTTTGCCAGCTTATCCGCCGTGCAGGCCTTGGTATCAGGTTTCTGTCCGTCAGGCTACAATTTCGCTATTGCTTCTGTGAAAGTCCACAAGGGGCGTAATTGCCGACGAACCCAAGAACGACTTGCAAGTTTCACATCGCGAGGTGTGGGGGAGAACCACGGATTGACGGCATGCCCGTCATACTAAAGGAATATGGAGGCGGAAAGCCTCCATATCTCTTAGGGTTGGGACCTTTAAGTCCGGGTTCTGTTTAGGCCAGGTTCTTTTTTGCTGGTTCTTTCAAACGAACAAGGCTAGATTCTTTCCGCCACCACCTGGCGGGTGATTTCCCCGGCAATAGACTGAAGCTCCGGGAAAAGCGCAATCTTCGTGACGCCGTAGCGCCGCAGCTGTGCCTGGATATCCTCGAAGCTTTCAGTGGCAATGCAGATCTTGACCAGGAAGGTGCTGCTGTCCGGGAACTGTTCCATCGGAGTCAGATTTTTCTGGTGCGGGAACACAGTGAATACGCCTCTTTGAGCGTTGATTCGGCTGCTGTTTAAAGGGCCGATGGCGGCGGCAGGCTTGGGCGTGGTCAGCGGCAGGCTGTCCGGTCCGAAAATCCTGTTAAATCCGGCCTCTTCCACATTGGGGATATATCCCGGCTGAGTGAACTCATTGAAATTATACGCCTGGTTCAACGTTACGGGATTCAGGACCCACACCGCCGCATCAATCCCGCGCACCAAGGAACTGTCTTCCGGGTTGGTTGCGAAGAACAGCGCCACCAAAGCGTCGCGGGACCAATCAAGAAGGCGGGTCGGCACGCCGTAGTGCTGCATCTGGAACAGCCAGCTCCAGTAGGATTCGACGCCGTTGGGCAAGGGAGGCGTCGGCAGGTAGTCGATATACGGTGTGGCCAGAGACTTGAATTTTGACAGGAACACGATTTCCAACTCGGGATTCAGCGGAATGCCCCCAATGGGTCGCGAGATGCTCGGCATTAGCTGGAATCCCGTCTGCACCTGGCCTCTATACCAAAGCTCACAATTCTGATTCGCATCACATAAAATGTGCGCCGCGGTATCCACCGCGGTCAAAAACTCCTCGACGGTTCGGACTCTTGCAATACATTTCGTAACTGCAGACAAATGATATCATCTCCAAATGAATTATCTTACAGTATAGGATATGAATAACCGCTGCGATTTGACCGTCTTAAAGCGGCTGTAATAAAAAGGAAGCCGCCCGGGCCCGTCGGGGCCTTGGCGGCGGTTTCCATTGAAACACTGCTTGATTTTCTTTATAATAGATCTGTCAAATTTGTATTTAGGAGGTCTTTCATATGGCTTGCGAATCAAAAACTAACTGCACGTGTACATACCCTTGTTCCCGTCATGGGAAATGCTGCGAATGCGTGGCTTATCACCGCAAATACGGAGAGGTGCCGGGATGCTTCTTCTCCAAAGCCGGGGAAAAAACCTACGACCGGTCGATTGTAAATCTCTATAACGATTACAAAGCCAACGGCTGATTACGCCATTAAATAATTAATCTGATCGGAGAAGCTGATATGGTCCGGATCCCATTTTCGTTCCGGACAATTTTTTATCTCATATGGGAACCCCAGCCCATTAACAAATTGAATGAACTTGTTGTCCAGCCACGGCGGGGCCCAGGCGCCCGACCTGCAGATATGTATTGCCGACACAACAGCGCATTTGCCGTCCAAAACGTTGAAATCACGGTACCTGATATTGTAAAAGCTGTTTATCGGTTCGAAGTATTCCGGCTTTTCGGCTGTGTACGGGCTGTAGAAAACATTGGCCTCTTCGATTTGTCGATCCTTCAGGAGCTTGCCCAGCCAGTTGGAGCAATTGACTTCAAAGTTCAGGGACGAAAGCCCGCCATAACCAAGGTCGGCATGGGAGTCAAACAGGTATACGGCTTTACAGTTGTTTTCCTTTGCGATTTCATAGGACAGGGCATGAGAATCCGAAACGCAGGCTTTGATATTGTCTTCAAATTGAAAGCATTTTTTGATTTTACTCCAGAATCCATCCAATTCCGGAGACAATCGAAACGCTTTTCGGATATCCTTTCCCCGGGCCTTGGCCTGGAAATATCTCTTGTACCAGTAATCCACCAAGCTCCTGCTGTTTTCTAAGTAAGAACCCCAATTTTTCGTATAGATGAAATAGTCCCAGTCAACTGATAGCAGGCACTTATCCATATCTTAACCCCCTTACGCTGCGCTCGTTTGTTAAAATATGAGTGCTCTGATACCTTTTCAATCTGTCTTAAATATTTGTCCTTTAGATGGTTTAAGAAAGATCAGGACCGTGACTTTCCGTAAGAACCTTGACAGTTAAAAGACCTTTAAATCGCCTGCTTTGACGTTTGCATCAATCTTTGAAACAGTAGTATATAATATATTATACCATGTTTCTGCGCTGCAGTGGCATTTCAAGCTGTTCGCTTTTATATTTCCAAGGCCAGCTTGACGAGAATTCACGCTTTACAATTAATTCGGCCGGATCACAGGAGATCTGCTCACTGCTTCTCCGTCAAGGTCCTTTCTTTACCGATATGCATAAACCGAAAAATTCTTTGGAAACAGAGGCGTTTTTTAACTCTGATTGGCCTAGCAATTCTTTAATCTCGTCCACCGTATAGGACGCATTTAGCGAGGTTAAAAATCCGCGGCGGATTTCTTTCGGTTTGGTTAAACAGTAAATAATCCATTTAATCAGTGGATTTACATCGCGCCGCATGTCCGTTATGCATCCGCATGCAATTGCTTTCAATATACTTTGCTCTTTCTTCAAATCCGTAATCTCTTGCATTCTTCTCTGCAATCTTTATCATTTCGCGCTTATTTCACATCCGGTAAGGAATGCATCAGGACACCGTTTGAGCCATTCAAGGCCTACGTATCCGGGCCCGGGACCAATTTCCAGCACGGTTTATAGATGACGATATAGGCGGCAATCTTTACTACATTCCCCACCACGGTCACTTTGACTGTATCCGTATTGGCCGTGACCCTGAAGCCGCATCCGGCCTTTTACCCATTACATTTGCTTTATAAGCCTAAACATCCCCTCATTTCCGTCACCGATAAAATCTTCCGGCATATCAGGCATAGGATGCTTTTTGTTAAAAAATTCAACAATGTGGAATCCGCATACGTTTACATAAAAATGAATGTTTCTTCTCTCGAAATAGGGGGTATACGTTTCCCAAACCTTAGTTTGAGGATGCAGCTTTTCGATTTCAAACCAAATTGCTTTACCAATACCCTTGCTTTGAATTCCATATTTTACGAAGAGTAAATCAAGATGATTATTCTGTGTTTCTTCATCGATTACTATAACAGCACCTCCAGCCATTTCACCGTCAACAACCGCCTTATAGGCGATGGCCCCCTTTTGATTCAAGGATTGGTCAATATCTTTTTCCGGAAGAACTGTCTCCATTGTTTTTCCGAATCGCTCCTCAAAGCCTTTTTGAAAAGCTTCCTGTGCATCTAATTTAAATTGTTCTGAATCACTATTAGTAATAGGAACAAGTTTTAATTGCATTTTACACCTTCCCTCTGGTTTGGAATAATACAGTTCAACATTGGGGACAGCTACAGTATGGCCCTGAGAAATTCACGGATTACGCTGTTCACCAGATCGGGTTTGTCGGTATTGGAATTGTGTCCAGCCCCGGGGATCCATTGAATTGGCAGGCCGGACAGATTTGCCCATTTTGTATTGTAGCGTTTTGCAGATCCGGCTTTATCTTTTTCACCGCATATCAGCAATGCGGGGCAGGAGATTTCATATGCCAGATCTGCCTCAATTGCCTCTGCCAGGATTTTGTATCCATGAGACCCCAACTCGCAATATTCTTTTTTAGTATAGCTGTCCATCATGGTATACATAAGCTGACGTCCATATTCGGTTTCCGCGCATCTTTTTGCACCGTATTTCTTTAAAAGCAGCCATGGATATACAATAAATATGGGTTTCGTATTTTTGAGCACATATATTTCCCACTTTTTCATGTATTTCCTTTTAAGTGGCGCCGAATCAATAGAAATGAAACCTGCAGGACAATCCGGATATCTCTCCATCAATGCCTGAGCGACATAACCGCCCATAGACTGTCCTATAATTACAGGCTTGAATATTCCCTCACGAATCATGATACTATGAAGCCATTCCGCTTTATCCGCAAGCGAGAAACTGAGCTCAAACGGTCTTGAAGAACCGTGCCCCGGCGCATCCCTTACAAACAGTTTGTAATCATTCTTGAATTCTTCAATCTGTTTTTCAAACAATCTATGAGCTGCCGTCAGCCCCGGAAGAAATACAAGCCATGCCCTCTCCCCGGA
>Ga0134094_1003532_pt1 | contig 11462 bp, 7 predicted proteins | sample 5_1taG_FD_94458 | JGI IMG/M metagenome (GOLD analysis project Ga0134094, IMG submission 94458) | Switchgrass degrading microbial communities from high solid loading bioreactors in New Hampshire, USA - 5_19_20_110_A1 metaG | ecosystem: Engineered > Bioreactor > Semi-continuous > Anaerobic >... | reverse complement strand
TATACTATATTCCTGTATCATAGTTTCTTAAGCAGTTTCACATATTTTCCGTACTCATCCTCGCATTACGTAAATCAAATGTATTATTCAAATTCAATAAATCAAATTAAAACAGTGTTGCCGTATTTATTACACTAAAGGGAAAAAAACCGGAACAAGTAAGAAAATCAATAATGCCGACAATATATCCCATAGTATGTTATATTTTATAAAATCTGAGAAACGATAGCCATATGTACTGACCAGCATTAACGGGGTATTTGATAATGGGCTGCAGCATGCTGTTGCCGAGGACAGTATTATTGCCATTGCAAATGAGTGAACATTGAAACCGTATTCCATGCATATTGAAACCGTTACGGGCAATACAATAAGTATTGTCGGTGAATCAGCCATGAACTCACTTAATAACTGTGTAATTACAACTATAAGCAGCAATAACAGATATGGCGAAATTTTCTTCCCAATCAGATTCAAAAAGAACTGTCCAATTAACTTATTCCCCCCGGATGCATTTACAGCCTGCAAAATACCGAGACTTCCCGCCACTTTTAATACACTGCTCCATTTTATGCTTTGAACAGCATCTTTAGGTGTTATCAGATTTGTCATAATTGTCAGCAATGCTCCCGAAGCAGCGATTACAGCCATTGGAATGGGCTCCCAAAACAAAAGAATAATAGTGGCAGTAAAAATAAGGACTGATGCTATCATGCGCTTTTTGTCATAATTAGTATGGGTAATTGCTTCATCTTTTTCATCGTTTTCAGGTAAATCTCCCCATACTTTGATTCCAATTGGATACCCTATAAACGTAACATAAATAGCAAGCAATATTATCAAAAATATTCCCACATAACTGAAATCAAAAAATTTAAACCCTTGCAGATTGGAAGAAATTAAATAATTTTGTGCCGTCAGCTGTGGAGCAGACCCTATTAATGTAGTAGCACCACCTACAACGCTTGCCATTCCAATCGGAAGCATCAGGTTTCTGACATTTATCTTTTTATTATCTTTGGCGAAACTGGAGAATAGCCCCATAAATAAGGTAACAGTGGCGACATTTGACATAAAAGCAGAAATAAAACTTGCCAATAAAGTACTTATGAACAGAAGTCTTCGCTCATTTCCGCGTGAAAGCCTGAACAGTTTCTGACCAATATACTGTGTAACGCCATTATTAAACATTGTCTGTCCTATAATCATTATACTTACAAGCAACACAATTGTACTGGATGAAAATGTCCCGAATACTGTGTTATAATCTGAAACCTTGAACAGTACCATTAGAACACACCCAAGTACAGCCGTGGTTGCCATAGAAAAAGCTTCTGTTACAAAAAGTATGATGCATAAAAGTAAAATAATTAAACTCATTACTGCAGGGCTAATCATATGAAATTCCTTTCTTTTCAGAATATCTCCGGATTTTTCAGTCACGAATCAAAAAAATGAAACAGAGAATTTTCCCTGTTTTACAAAATCTATGTTTACTGTTAAAGCGCCTTCTTGAACTGTAAACCATTAACCAATTATTCCATACTTGACATTTTGAACAGAAGGGAAGCTGATGAGATTTATAATCCCACCAGCCTTCCCTGCATATTTTACTTCACGTACCTGCCGACTAAAACAACATCAGGATTTACCGGGCTGTTTCCGGGCAAAAAATGGTAATGTATACGGACTGATGCCGTCTCAGCTGAAAAAGTAAAAGTCTGAGATACTGTACACATAAGATCCATTCGGCGGGCATTAATCTGTAATATATTATCTGCAGGCCATGCAGCTGACAAAAGCCACGGTTGCCCAGGTTCATATCCAAGGATTTTTGCAGGTACATACCCTTTTATTACCTTGCTTTCAGAGCTTGCAGCATCCATTAAAGGATAATCCGCGTTCGGTATCCAGTCCCCGTTTTGACCGCACAAAGCTTCAATTTTTCTGCCATTTCGTATAATGTCAAGCTTTATACCGCCTTCAAAATTAAAGCTTACACTGTCTATCCCCTGGGGATTGGGATCAAATACAACAGTTTTTCCGTTCCATTCTCCCTGTCTCTCAGATTTGGGTTCCCCATAAGGCGACAGGCTATAATTGGAAACCAGCTCCTTTAATTTTCTGTAATCTTCTTCGCATTGAGCCACAGGATTTTCAAAACATCCGCGAACGATGGTACTGTCAAAAATATCAAGAATCTTGCTGTTATCTTCTTCTGTGATATTAGCCATATATGCACATGCTATATCAAGTTCCGGAATTACTATTGCCATCTGCCCATAACCACCATGGAAACGGTATCCGCCAAAACTGTTACCATAACAGAATAACCCAAATCCATACTGTGTTGAAAGCACATCCGGCGACGCATGTTTTGTCGGGAAATGACGTTTACCGACCAGGTTGCAGAGATCAGAACGTAATAGTTGTTTACCATTCCAGGAACCACCTTGTAAAAAGAACAGGGCAAATTTTACAAAATCCAAAGGTGAAAGGCATTGAGTGGTGGGTTCAAGGTCTGTCGGATTTGCAGGATCCAAACATGTTTCACACAGATCCACCATTCCAAGCGGTTCAAAGAAACGCGGAGTAAGGTATTCTATCATATTCTGACCTGTCAGTACACGCGGTAAACAGCACGCCAAATGCGGCGGTCCATTATTATATTCAAATTCAGTGCCTGGTTGTCTAAGCAAGGGCTGACTTAAAAATGATTTTATCCAGTTATCCGATTTCCGCATTTCATAAAAACCGGTCCTCGGATGCCCGTTGGTCATTGTTAACAGATGATATATCGTCATTTCTCCCATTTTGGGATCCATCTTGTCAGGAAGATAGTCTTTAAAGACATCAACCACTCTGTCGTTCAGGCTTAATTTCCCTTCCTGGACCAGGAACAATGCAGCCAGGCATTGAATTCCTTTCGCTGCGGAATATATTCTGTGCGGGCTGTTTTCTGTAAATGGTTTTGCAACACAAGCAAGAGCCATTTTCTTTCGACGTATCAGATGAAAACTATGTAGTTCAATCCTTTCTTCCCGAATTCTATCAAAGAATTCAAGAAATGAACGGGAATGTATTCCTACTTCTTCCGGAGCAGCCACAGGATACCTATTGCCTTCCCATATCATATCATTCGTCACCGTAATTCCCCCCTTATCAGTTTTTCGATTTCATTATAATAAGGTGAGTATCAACGCTATATAATACAAATTATTACACGTTAAGATCCTTTAGCTTGGAAAAGGCAATAAGCTGGCGTATTACCAGGCATACCAATGCAACAATAATCATGCATACCATTGCAGATGTAAAATCCATGGAATTATAGAATACACCGGCTATGGCAATATAAATTGTGGATATACAGGATGATATATAACTTTGAATAGCCAGTCCTGAACCACGCATATCTATTGGCATTGAGCTTGCAATAAGAGCTTTAACCGGGCTGTTTTCAAAAGCAGCACCTGCCTGGAAGAGACACAGTGATGAAAGAATCAGCCAGCCAGGAGTTCCTTCTTCCAAGCAGAAAAATAACAGTGCAACTGAAAGGATTTCGACAAACCCGCCAAAAATCAAAGCTACTCTGTATCCTCTGCTCTTTTTTGCCGTTTTTGAAAGCCAGAATCCGATCAGTGGCGAAAGGATTACAGGTACAAAACGCCTTATGCTCCAGCTTCCGGTTTGAGCTGCAGTGAACTTAAGGACATCCTGGGCATACTTAATAAGATATGAACCTATAAGAGCAACTGTTGGGAAAGTAAGCATAGCAATAAGGTTTACAGGAATAAATCCTTTTATTCTAAAAAGCGCTGGATCAATAATAGCATTCTTCGTGGTTTTTATATGCTTTACAAACAGAACAAGACATATAATTGAACAAAGGAATAAAGCAATTGATGGCAATGAGAACCATGGAATACTTTTACCGCCAAGTGTTAAACCTATTGTCAGGGGGGCTACAAAGAGAAACATCAGAGCCAAACCTGCCCAGTCAAAACCTGTACTTTTCTTATCAGCTAATTCATTTCCGCCCATATCCGGAAACAGGAAAAGAATTAAAAACCATGTTATAACAGAGAAAACCAAAAGACTGTTAATGGCTGTACCTGCAGGGAATAATTTAGTAAGCCATCCGGTGAAAATCGGAATAACTATTGAGCCGAATGACATAAGACCTTGTGCATAACCAATATAAGCCGGAACGTCACCCTTGTCCATTACATCTGCGACCATTGCACTTGACAATGGGAATACCGTTCCGTAAGCCAAACCAAATATAACATACGCAATCATCAATGCAGGAGCATTTCTAACTGAACCAATAACAAGATTCGCAGCAGCCATGAGCGCTAAACCTATAAGCGCTGTTTTCTTTCTGCCAAAGGTGTCTGACAGTTTTCCTCCTATTGGTCCTGCAATAGTATTGCTTAATGACATAAGAGTTGCCATTATTGCGTAAATACTGGCCAGGTTTATTTCTTTAAGACGCATATTAAGTAAGTTATTGAGTGAATTCATTGTTGCGAGCGTTGATAATGTCAAAACACCAATCGGTAAAAAAACAATAATTTTTTGTACCAATGGTGAATCAGCCCGCAAAGGATATTTTTCACTTGACACTTTCATAAAAAATCACTCCTCCAGTTAGATTGGGATTTTTTTTATAAACTCCCGGTCAAAAACCGGGAATTATGCCTATTCTATTTATACAATCACATCATGGAAAAACATTTATCTATAATGAACGGTTGTTACAATTCAACAAAATCCCATTGAAATGAAGGTGTGTCTTATACAATCAGTATAAAGGTGTTTTGACAAGAATAAAATAGCTATAAATTTCACTTGATTACCCATCTTTTTAACAGGACAAAATTTAAGAATTCATATAAAATATTAACACCTATATTTTTATTAAAAATTTCCATAATCTAGTGTATAATATCGGTTCTACCCAAAATCTAAAATCATTCTTCGTCAGGGAGATATGATGCGGTTATTAAAAAAGCAGCAGCCATCTCGGATGTAAATTCTTCCACTTTATTTGGCTCCGTATTTTCACCTTCGTTTTTGTCTGTATTATTTCCGGCAATATTACAAACCAGGTCACAGAATTGCCTCGCTAAATCCAATGCTAATTCCTTTTTCCCGGCATTTTTTATCCCCATTATAATCAAAAACCATGCCGGTGACAGGATATTCAGGTTTTCAGCTTCTTTTTCCAGTCTTTTTTCAATGGTATCTATAATTTCCCTGCGTAAGCGTTTTCCGAGAATTACAGGCAATAATGATGCCATAGGACCGGTCTCAACACATTCCCCGGTTTGCGCGTCTTTACTGATGAACTTTTCACCATTCCAGAATTCACTTTCAAGAATATTAATCAAACGCCTGGATTCTTTAAACCATTTATCAGCTTCAGACTCAAATCCCGCCATATTTGCGAGCTTACCAGAGTATTCTGTAAGCAAGACCATTAATGCAAGCAAATCTGCGGACTGAACCGGCCTTATGTTCTTAAAAGCCTTTAAATCAATCCAACTGGACTCATCCGGATGGTAGTACTGGGGAATACCGCTCTTATTTCTGTCCCTCTTTGTAAGAAACCATTCGGCATATTTTGACATCCTGAAATATAATTCCGTGATTTTATCCTGTTTAAGATTTTTCGGATCAGACACATTAAAAATATATTCCATGGCTGCTCCATGCACAGGAGTACATGCTGCCAGATAGCTGATATTTAAGTCACTGACATAGTAGGGTAACTGTCCGCCCTCCTTTTGATAATCAAACATTGAAAGAAACATCTTCCACATTTCCGTAATATTACCGCAGAAGGCCATCGCCTGGAAGCATTGCTGATATAAAAACGCCCGAACCTGATTAATTCTGTTCATATAAACCAAAGAGTTTTTTAAATGTCCTTCAGGACCCATATAATTAACCCAAATTGTCCAGGCCGAAAGTTGAGCCATTTTTGCATATTTATCAGGAACCATCCGGAATCTCTCGCAAAACTTTTCAAATTCCTCTTCAACCTCTTTCACACAGACATCAAAAGGTTTATATTCCTTATCCCTGGTTCCGTTTGAACAATACTCATGTATGGCGGTTTCAAATTTCTTGGTTTCGACAGGCGATATGAGTTCTATTATAAAATCTTCGGCCTGAACAGTTTTACAGTTCCATTTTGCATTACACCAGACAGCACCCTTAATTGGAACAAAAAGCAGTTTTCCCAGTATCTCATAAGCAACCTCGAAGTCTCCGTTTTCTTTTGGTGAGCAATTTTCAAACTGCTGCATTCTAAAATAAAAACGTAAGTTTATTCCTTCCCCCCTTATCCTTATTTGGCTTTTATCAGCAAAGCAGATTTCCGCTGCCCCCCTGTATGTTTTTATTGACATTTTTCCGGGTTCGACCGAATATTCATATGATAATTCTTTATTGTCAACGACAGGAACAATTTTAACAAGATTTTTTCTTTCCATTAAAAATCCAGGAGACCGTGAAAATGACAAATAAAGATTACGGTCCTTCTTATCCTCAAGAATACACATATATGAACCTTTTCTGCTAAAAGGTACAAATCTCAGATCATATTTCTCTTTACTTCCCAATATTACAGACTCTTTATTTATTGCTTCTACTCCAAGCATAATTACCTCCGTGTCATCCGCTCAGTCTTTTTAAGTCCCAGGCTAAATTAACCGGATATTTCTTTCAAAAGACTTGCCAGAATAATGAATATAGCACACGAAAATGCTGAACATACACCGAAATCTCTGAAATATAAAATATTACCGTCAAAGCCTTCAGGCGGATCAAACTCAAGATATCTGTACATAGGCAGCTTTTCAAGCGTCATGTCGCAAAAACCTGTAAGTATTTTCTTTACCAGTTCCTCTTTACCAGCTTCACATAATCCTTTTACCAGCTTAATTTGAGTAGCTCCTGTGATTATTCCCGGAATCGGCTTACAGTTGAAATACTGTTTTGCAGTAGCCCTAAAGCCTATATCAGTATAATATTTTTCCGGATCAGAGAGAACTTCTGTTATTTTTTCTACGATTTCCGCAGGCAAACGGTTTCCAAGCATGATTGGCGAATAAGAATCCACTTCGTCAAACTCTATTGCTTCATGGCTGGATGATAATCTTGCTATGAATTTTTCACCGTCCCAGAACTCATTTATCAGCTTATCCAACAGAGTCTTGGAACGATTAAGCCACTCTTTAGCTTCCTCAGCTTTACCTATTCTTTCTGCCAATCTTGCAAGTGCTTCTTCAAGAAGAATAATGTATGCAATCAGATCAGGACTTTCCACAGGCAGACCTTTTGAAAACATAATACTATAATCATATGACTGCTCACATCCCTGGTTGTACTGAGGTACACCGTCATTGTCGGTATCCCTGAAAGTTGACCACCAGTTATGTAATTTGACCAGCGGTGCATAAAGCGCTTCGCAGTGTTCTTTTGTCATCCTGCTGCCCATTTTCTCCATCATGTAAAGAACAGCAACGCCATGATAAGGGGGTTTGGTCGCAAGATAATTAATATACCTGTCATCCACCATGTCCGGGAGCTGTCCGAATTCATCCTGGTACTCGAAAATTGATTTAAACGTTTGTACTGAAAAATCTGCATTTTTCGTCAGAGTCATAGCATGATATGCACTGTGCCATGCAAATACCGAATCGGTTTTTTCATATGTTATTATGTTATTTTTCAATAATCCCATCGGGCCTACACAACAAATCCAAATGCAATATACGGCAAGTTTTTTTATGTATTCGTACTTTTCCGGTATTTCCGGATACATTGAAAGCCATTCTTCATAATCCTTCCCGGCTTCTTCCACACATTTGTCAAAAGGCCGATACAACATGCATGATTCGGTATCTGATTCCGAAAAATGCAGCGCAAGTTCAAACTCATCATCTGCCCCACAGGATATATCAATTATAATGCTGTTATTATAACCTTTTCCTTCATTCCACTTATTCTGAATGTTAAGCATACCCTTAATGGGAACAAAAAGAAATTCACCGTTCATGTCATATATAACCTGATATGTTCCGTCAAGCCGGGATGTAAGTCCGTCATGAGGCCCCATTATTGAAAAAAACCTAAGCCCGATTTTTTTCCCCCTGATTCTTATGATATCTTTGCCGTCATAACAAAACTGGACATAGCCGTATTCCGTTTGGACCTCCAGCATCGACGGTGTTGCAGCACATATATAAGGAACGGATATACCTTCATAAACAGGGCGAATTGACATCACACACGGAAAAAATGAACTTGGCAGTCTTTCTGCAGCAGAATACTTCCTGGGTAATCTGAACAGACCAAGCTGGCAACGTTCAATTCCCTCTTCAGTTAAGTATGAACCATCCTTTAATGAAGTATAAGAAAGCCTCCTACCGAATGGAGCCTTTTTGATATCAAATTTGAAATCATTGTCTTTAATTTTACCGGATTCAATAAGCCCAGCCATCAAATCACTCCATTTTATTAAGCATAATTTTATACACAATCAACCTTTTATGGCCCCAATCATAACCCCTTTAATGAAATATTTCTGCGAAAAAGGATAGAAGCATAATACAGGCAAAAGCGACACAACTATAGTGCAATACTTAACAAGCGGTTTATAGATATCCGTATTGAGTGCGGTTGTATCGGAACTCGAGGTAACAACCTGCGAAGTGTCATTCATTACAAGTATTTCCTTTAATACAAGCTGCAGTGGGTATTTATTTCTGTCCTTAAGAAAAATCGACGCATTGAACCATGAATTCCAGATCGACACAGCGTAAAAAAGTGCAATTACTGCTATTGTAGCCTTTGAAAGAGGTACCATTATTCTGGTCAGAATTGTTAAATGACCTGCACCTTCTATTAATGCCGACTCTTCAATGTTTTCGGGTATCTCCTGAAAGGATGTTCTCATTATTATAAGGTTGAATACAGATACTGCAGAAGGAAGGATAACCGCCCATCGGGAATTATATAATCCCAGCTTTGTTACAACAATATAAAAGGGAATAAGGCCGCCACTAAAAAACATAGTGAAAGTAATAAAAAACATAATCACATTTCCCCATAATAAATTTCTTCTTGACAGGACATATCCCCCCAGTATCGTTAAAGTCATACTTATAATTAATCCTGAAACCAAATAGAAAATTGTATTCAGGTAACTCAAAAGTATTACCGAATTGCTGAAAATCAAACTATAACCGACAGTTGTAAAACCCAATGGTTTAAGTATTATTCCTTTATGCAATGACAACCGCTTGGGATCACTGACTGATGCAAATATCACATGTACAATTGGTGACAGGCAAATAAAACTAATCAACAGCATTAAGAATACATTGAATACATCAAAAATTCTGTTAAAAAATGATTTTTTCTGCTTACGCATTGTACCCTCCTAGAACAATCCAGTTCCAGCATATATTTTAGATAACTTGTTTGCAATCAGAAGTACAATAAAATTCAGGACGGAATTAAACAGACCCACAGCAGTACTATAACCGTATTCGAACTGCAGTAATCCCTTTCTGTATGTAAAAGTAGAAATAACATCGCTGACGGAATAAGTAGAAGGGCTATATAACAGTATTATCTTTTCAAAATTTACACTGAAAAGAAATCCAAGCCTTAAAATCAACAGTACCAGTATTGTTGACGAAATACTTGGCAAAGTGATATGTATAATTTTCCTGAATCTGCCCACTCCGTCAATATCAGCAGCTTCATATAATTCCTGGTCAATTTCTGATATTGCTGCTATAATAATAATACTGTTTGATCCTAAATACTGCCACAAGTTTGTACCGATAAAAATACTTCTGAAGTATTGCGGCATGCCTAAAAGATTACCGTTAGGTCCTCCAAGCATCTTTATTACATTGGTAACCGCACCGGTCGAAGAAAAAAAGTCAATTATCAGTCCGCAAACTACAACCATTGAGATAAGATTTGGAATATAACTTACAGACTGTACGAATTTTTTCAGTTTTTCGCTGGTTAGTTCATTAAGCAAAAGAGCAAAAACGATGGCTGCAGGAAAGCATATAATCAAATCATAAAAGCTCAATAAAAACGTATTTTTCAATAATCTAAAAAAATAATAACTGTTAAAAAAATCGATGAAATTTTGAAGCCCGACCCATTTACTTCCGAATATGCCGCCTTTTATCGAATATCTTTGAAAGGCCAGAACTATCCCTGCCATAGGTGCATAACAAAAAACAAGAAAATATATTACAACCGGTAATACCATCAGGTATAAAATCTTATTTTTTTTCCAGTCCTTTTTTATTCGCTCCATGAATCCCCATTCCTTAATGGAGCCGGGGAAACCCCGACTCCAAATTTATCAAATTCTATCTCTTATTGAACCTGTCAAGGGCTGCCTGTTGTAATTCTATTACTCTCTCAATATTCATTGACTTAATCTGGTTGACAAAATTATCATAATTGGAAAGAGGTTCTACTCCCAGTATGAAATTCAGAACCATCTCCTGCCTGTAAGTCTCTATGTCGCTCATAATTCTTGAGTATTCCGCACCTTCATCGGCTGTCAGGGTAATAGGCGGTAAAATATAAGCAGCATCATTGTTTTTCTGCCATATTTGCACCGCATCAAGACTGTTCTTGGGTAAACCGGCAAACTCTCTTTCCCAATGATAAATGCATGCTCCTCCAAGTTTGCAATATTTCAGATACATTTCCTGTAAACTATACCCATCGGGGTTATTATACATAAATGATGTAAATTCGGGTTTACCTTCTTTATTGTATTCGAATGTTTTGCCCTCGAATCCATAAGCCGCCAGCAAATCTCCTTCTTCTGTATAATTATAATCAAGCCATTTTGTAACCGTTACCGGATCTTTGCAAGCACTCGTGACTACCCAGTTTATAGAGCCGCTTTGAGTATTTTTTTGTCTGACATGAAGACTATCACCCACTTTTTTTACAGGTGTAGATACTGCAACCAATTCATAGTTTTTATCTTCTGCTTTAGCCTTCAGTCCCGTAAAATCAATGTACTGGCAATAGAAAGCCCCTGTTCTGTTTGAAGCAGTATAGTCGCTGCTCGGAATAAAATCCTGCTTCGTAGCAAAATCTTTATCAATAAGTCCTTCAGCATACCATTTGCTGAGCATGGATATATATTCCCTATATCCGGGTTCTAACGGACCATATTTTACTTTCCCGTCTACCTGGAAAAATGTATCTGTAATACCGTATCCGCCTTCGAAAATATTCATTGGGTTAAGCCCGCTATAATGCAGCATCATAGGAGCTTCAGCCTTTTTTATATCCCTGAATGCTATTAACATGTTGTACCAATCATCATATGTTACAGGTACATCCAACCCCAAATCGTCCAGCCAGTCTTTTCTGACAACCATACCCATCCACGG
>Ga0134094_1003526_pt1 | contig 11478 bp, 18 predicted proteins | sample 5_1taG_FD_94458 | JGI IMG/M metagenome (GOLD analysis project Ga0134094, IMG submission 94458) | Switchgrass degrading microbial communities from high solid loading bioreactors in New Hampshire, USA - 5_19_20_110_A1 metaG | ecosystem: Engineered > Bioreactor > Semi-continuous > Anaerobic >... | reverse complement strand
ATTATTATAAAACGACACTCCGCGACGCGGTCGGACCTGATTTCTCAGCACCTAGAGGGAAGAGGCTTAAAGATAAAATACTCGCCTGCGTGAAAGCAGGAAAGAGGGCGACCGATAACGATAATTTAGAGGACTGAGAAAACCAGAATTCAGGAAATCCGCCTGATTTTAACCTCTATTCTACCGAAAGCGACGCTCTGACGGCTTAACTCCTTGCGGTACTGTCCCTAACGGGACATACGGCTCGCTATAGCTCCGGGCTATAATAAGCCCGGCATACGCTCGCCTATAGTCCCTAACGGGACAGTCCCTCCGGGCTTAAGCCCGTCGGGAACGATTAAAACCCACGCGATTATAAAAATAAAATTGTGTTACTTATTATTACAGAAGACATGAATTGTAATAACGAGGGTTTCCAAAATGAATAACTTTTTAAATGTCTCCTGCGATTGTGTTTTTATGAAAGGAGAAGAAGATGTACCTAAAAAAGAAAGGGTTGGAAGTGGTATGTATCATGCCGTAGACCTGGACGAATGGGACGACCCTTTCCCTGTTCTCACGATAGGCAACAAAGGGCGAGTACATCTCCCTCTTCGTTATCTCGACTCTGACATATGGGTATTCATTTCTGAAGCGGCAGACATAAGGGAAAAATGTAATCTTATATTATTACCCAAAACAGGGCCGACAAAGTGGGTAGAGGTCTTTCAATCGAGAGGGAAAAACGCAGGAGACCTTTTAAATATCTTCGGAAACGGAGATATTTGCGTAAAATATAAAAAAGGTATGAATGTTAAAGTATTCGTGAGGAGAGCATGAATTTAGAATTTACCCCCTTAAAAGTTATTTTGCTTATGATCCTAGCAGGCGGGATCATTGGAGGGCAGCACATAGCAGCACAGGTCCAGCAGGTCGACCAAGCGGAGAGCTTCGAGGATCAGATCAGAGCAAACGTTATACAGGTAGATAACGAGATCCAGGCGCTTAAGCTGGCATATAATAACTCCAGTATAGGATATTTCCGGGCAGAATGCCAGAATACGCAGCAGTATATAACAGAAAAGTACCTGGTAGCCGGCAGAGACTCCGGGTTCAGCCAGGAGGACCGCAGGCTCAACGGCGAGTATAAGGCTTTCCTGGTAGAGGCTAACAACATAATCGACATATACCTTAAGAGAAGTAACCCGGATTATACAAGGTATGAGTATTTAAGAGACAAGATATTAAAGTAATTCAGAAAACAGGAAGCCAATGTCGAAAAAAAGAAAAAAGTAATATTTAATTTTCCTTATTCTTAGGAGCGTCGGTCCTTTATCTTCTTATAAAGCGCGTATCATTTTAACCAGGGCCTCCAGATTCTCAGCTTAACCCTAACAGTTTTAGGGAATTTTCGGCCCACTGGAACGATGTAAGCCACTTAGAACCACCCAATGCCCTTAAATATACCGACGAAAGCAAAGAATTCGTAAGCACTAAAAAGAAATACTGAGGGTTTAGACCCGGCTTTCCAGGCATTATAAGCGAGTATGGGATTAGCCAGGCAGAAAAGGACCTGAGCTATTAAGCTGTTTCCTGCAGCTAAATAGATGGAGCCTGACAGCCCCAGGGCGGCGGAAAGTACATCGAATCGTAAAAGACTCTTATTAACATAACTTAAATAATTTTTGCCGTAACTGTTAGACTGTTTTACTGTCATGGTCATTTAATAAGCCTCCTCTATAAAACTAAATTTAATAAAACATTTGTTCATAAAATTGGAGAGCGTGATCTCGCATTTTATATGGGTCGAAACATTGGATAGTAAAATCCCCGGCGGCAGCTCTTAGAAAAATAGAGCAGTTAAAACAATTTAAACGGTAACATTCTCCAGCGTCGGCAGGAAGTTCGCTTATCATTACGTCTTGCATATCAGCACCTTATCAAATATGCCAAAGCAGTGAAAGGTTTATGGAGGTCATTTTCAGACCTCCACGAATCCAATGTGTCGGAATACTGCGACCTTCCTGACGGATCCGTCAGGTTGGGGGATTTCCTCGCTTTCTCTTTTCGAAAACGCATATACGGGTGTAAACCCGCATTCTCGGAGTGCTTTCTCAAGTGCACCCATTAAGTACGGCGCACCCCCGATCATTACACGGGTGATCCAAATCATATTGTCTGTGTCACCCGCATAATGTGATGCCTCAGATGCTGCGATTCTTGCGAGCTCTTTCGCTCTTGCTTCGATCTCCTCTTTTGAAGGGATCTCCTCAAAAGTTAAAAGTTTCTGGATTTTTTCTTTCGTCATTCTAGGCTCAACAACAAGCTGAGCCTTCTGTTCATCAGTTGTTACATGCTGTGTAAGGTTCAGTATCATTTTAACACCTCTAGATTTTGATTGTACATTCTGACATACTCTTTGTATTATCTCATGTTAAACTGTTTAAGCCTCCTCAGTGAAGGGGTCTTAAGCTTCAACCCCATCTGCAATCACGTTAATAACATTGATAATTTCATTCAGTGTGCCTCTTCTCTTAGAATAGTATGAAAACCCTTTGAACTGCCCGAAGTGCTTTCCTGATCTCATATCTTCGGGCCGGTCACTTATCCAGCCGTCATTTGCGACGTACAATCGTTCGTCTCTGAGTGTGAAATCCATTGCAAAGCCCCATGCTTCCCTTGCTTTTTCTAAATGTGTTGTATTCATCTTTTGACTCCGTGTATTTTGTAATCCCTTTAACTTAGTATATAGTAATAGGTTTCAAAGTATATATATCTTACTATCTTCAGTGAACAAAGTAAATAAAAAAATATAATTAATCTGGAATCTTTTTAATTTCGTCTTCGTTTCTTTCCACATACGCCCTAAGGGCAGGGATTCCACTTTCTGGCATTTACAACAACTCCTTAATTATTTCAACGAGGTCGCGCATTTCTAGCGTTACCTCGTTTTTAACTTCGTTTTTAACTTCTGTTACCACCGCTCTTTTTTCATAATGCGGCTTAACGTTCCAACCTGTTATTTTAATGTCGGCTATTTCTACCGTTGCTCCATTTCGGAGCATTTTTATGATTTCTTCTGTTCCTATTTCCTTCTCAACTTGTGTTCTTTGCATCATCTTGGTTAACTCCTTTAATTAGCTTTGTTATTATCGTTTTCTCTTAGGTTGTACAATATACTATACAACCTCAAAGTATTTAAAACTTACTATCTTCAGTGATGAAAGTAAATATAAAAAATATAATTAATCTGGAATTTTGTTAATTTCTTCTTCGTTACGTTCGGTATATCGACACTTTATACAGAAACGCAAGACGTTAACCGTCTTACGTTTTCCATTTACTGTATATTGAGTGCTTGACTTCTTCAGATAGTGTTTTTTACCCTGTTTCAAGCACTCGGGGCATAACTTTCGAGGGTTTTTGCCTTGTCCTGTGCCGGGATTTGGGTATTGTTTAGGAGTGTTCTGTTTTCGCGCTGTCATTTTTTCAAGCTCCTTATTTGTGCGGCGAGATCATCAGAATATGGGACTCTGTGCCCTATAGCCCCAGCCCCTCCTGTGTACACATTATTCACGCTCCAGTTATCACCGTCAAATCCGTTGTTTTGAACATGCCAGATCCATTCTGGCTGTATCACCCACCACTCGCCGCCGCCCCATGGGTTTTCAGGGTTTAAGGGGTTCTGGATTTTTTCCCCTTCGACCCTCATTTTTTCGCATCCTGATTCTTTTTCCGGATCTGGGTATTCTGCATTCTCAAAGGCTTTTTTGATGTCGTCAATTTTTTCCTGTAGCTCCTTAGCTCTCTTCTCTTTCTTTTCTTTCCTCTTCTTTGCCTGTTCTCTCCTATAAGCCAGGGTAAGCTCCTCTTTTACACCGAGGATTTTCTCAACGGTTTCGGGCTGTGCTGTGAGCCAGCCGTAAAGCTCTCCATCTTCGTCCCAGCCAAACCTCTCGAAGTGTTCTGCTATCTTTCTCCAGGTTTCTCTGGGAACAATTTCACTCAGTCTGTAATATTCCATCCCGGTTTCTGAACACCGTCCTGCGTACTGCAGGTAGATATTTTTCTGAGTAGCTGTTTGAAATGCTTTGGTTCCGAACTGTTTAGTATATTTTTCTCCTATCTTTTTCATAATACTCAACCTCTATAATATACAAGGCACACAACATATATAAAACTTACCATCTTCAGTGAACAAAGTGAACTTCTAAACAACTAAATAAATAAAATGAATTATTTAAATATGTAGTACTTTATATAGTTAATGTTCTAATAATCACATGCTAAAAAAATACAGGAGCCTGTAATGAAAGAACCCCGAGGTGGAAATGTCGAATGCCGAATTATGATACACATAAATTCCTCTGCCTTCTCCCCCTGCCTCTCGTCCTGGTTTTTCTATTTATGGCATACGACGGAGGCTTCGCCGAGATCGTGCCTATAATTTTATTCCTGGTCTGGTGGCTGCTGCACACTTTCGTTATAACTCCAGACATAGATACGCTTTCGATACCCTCTAAGCGACTGGGACCATTAGGATTGATAATAAGGAAACTGTCAACGCACAGGAAAACCTGGCACTCTCCACTATTTTGGGCCGCATATTTTTGCCTGAGTTACAATTATCTCGGCTGGTGGACCCTGGGCGGGGTTTTCCCTGTTTACTGTCATATTTTCGTTGATATAATCGACCACGCCTATAAAGTACAGAAACGAAAAATATTAAAGAAGCTTCGTTTAAACGGCTTATTCTGAGGCTCTCTAAGCCTCTAACTCTTTTTTGTTAAGGCTCTTATACCTTGAAGCCCGAGAAATAGCCAGGAACACGTCGAGATTAAACCGGCTCCTGGTAACGTTTTCCTTACCTTTCTACCTACTCTTTTATATACCAGGAGCCTCGAAAAAAAGATATCTCTTATTAATTAATTAATTATACGAATACGTATTCGTATAAAGTAATAGAGAGATAATAAGAGATATCTTTTTTCAGGCTTCCCGTTATTTAAGTCTTTTCCTTTTTGTCCTAGTTTTCGCTATCGGTAAACTGGTTGGTATTCCTGGACATTTTACCGACTACTCTGTAAACAAGCAGATTTTACCTACTACTTTTAACTTATCCACCTATAAACCTATGTTTAATTTTATAGAGGCTTATCAACCTGTTAAATAAAAAAACAATGCATAACAATTTTTATCGTGGTCATTTTATAGATATATTTTTATCTGTTAACGTTGATACTGTCTTAAATGAGCGTTTTTATCGAGGGTACCGCTTTCCCACTCGGGAAAATTAACGCGAATGGATGGGGCGTGCCGTTCACGGAAGTAGATAACGCTATCGCTACCCTGAAAAGCTCTGTGGTCCGGGTATGCTCTCGTATTGATCCCCACGGCTGCGACGTTATGGGCGACCCTTTTAGCGAAATCGGCCACGTAGTCGACGCATGGCGAGAAGGAGACGACATAAAAGTCAAAGCCGAGATAACCGACTCAATCGCAGCCCAAAAGATCGAGGACTCGACCTGGAAAAACAACTGGAGCGTTTTTGTAGGGTTTAACGATATCGATGCCGGGGGATGGGTCCACGGGATCGCAGTCGAAAGCATTACAATCGTAAATGATCCCGCTTGGCCGACCTCAACCTGGAAAGTAGTATCAGCGTCGGACGGCACCAAAAAGGGTATCAGAATAACGTCTGAATTTTTTATTAGAAAAGCAGCAGCAAAAACAGAAGGTGAAACCACGTCAGAAGAGACAGTCGAGGAGCTTAAAAAGAAACTCGCCGACGCTGAAAAGGAGCTCGCCGAGTTAAAAGCGAAGGCACTCCAAGGCGAAACCGGAGACGGTGGAAACGGTGGAGAAGGTGGAGACGTCGCAGCTCTTGAAAAAGAAGTCGAAGAGCTTAAAGCGTCTAATGCAAAGCTCGAAAAACAGATCGAGGAAGATAAAAAACTTATCGCCTCGCTGCAAGTCGAAAAAGCGAAAATGGTACCTATTTCGGAACTTGAAAACAGGATCGCGGCAGCTCTTGAAAAACACGACAAGGAGATCGCCGCAAAGCTCGAAAGGGATAACGCTTTCGCTGCCTTCGCTGCAGCTCGCGAGAGGTTAGGACTCGAAACAAAGCCAGAAGACTTTAAGAGCCTTTCAGCAGCCGACCTTAACAAGCTCGCCGAAGACCTTGGCGGGATTAAAAAAGCCGCAGCCTCCGGCTCTGGTTTCTCCTATCCCACCAGCAACAACAACCCCACAGGGTTCACGGTTGGGAGATGGGACTCAAAAAAGAAGGAGTGGGTTAACTAATGGCATACTCAGGATTTCAGCCTCCAAATAATCAGATAGTTGTAGCAGGCGACCCCACGGTCCAGGAGCTCAAAATCGAGACCGCTACAAATTGTAAGCCCGGCCGCTTAGTAATGAGAGGAACCAACGACGATGATATAGTCGTATGTGATGGGCTTAAGCCTCCTATCGGTATTCTTGGATATGAACAGGCTCACCCGTCCTTTAAACCAGATACAAGAGCCGGGCTTTATGCAGCCGGAGCTATGGCCCCAGTTCTTAGCGGAGACTTTACGGCAATAAGTCCGGGAGGTCTCGCAGCCGGGACAATAGGGAAAAAGGGCGAGATACTCCTTTCCTGGTCCGATGGGATGGTAATACCCGGCGTAATACTCGGAGGGAAAACAGGAATTAGAATTCCCTTCGGAAAGAGTACCACCGAAAAGAGGACCGGCGTAGTTCTTCCGGCTGGGGTAGTGGTTCGAGACTGTATTATAAAAGTGGATACAGCCGTCGCCAATGCTACAATAGACGTCGGTACATACTCGACAGCAAATGGAGACGCCGACGGTTTCCTCGATGGGGAAAGCTGCTCGGTCGCTGGACTTGTGGAGCATAACAACGTAGACGCTACAGCAGCTAACAACACTTTAGGCGCTCTGCTTGTCGAAACCGACATAAAAAGCGCAGATTCACCCGCGTTATATGCTTCAATTCCTACCGGCTACCTAGTGCCTGATGGTGGTAAAGAGGTAACATATACAACCACGAACCACGACGTCGCAGGTGAGATTTTTCTAATTATCGACAGTCCGGGAGTTATCCAAGTCGGAAAGATCGAGACAACAGCAAACGCATCAAGCGCAGCCGCTGACGTCGTATACAAGTGTCTGATTTAAGGGGGCTAAAAAAACATGACTAACGCAATAGCCGAATTTTCTAAGAAGATCGACGAAAAACTCGTAGACCCTCTGCGCCAGGTCTTGAAAGGCAGAACTCTCGTATATGTGACCCCCCCGCAGGGTTTCGAGATCTCAAACGTAGAATGGGGCAAAATTATCGAAATGTCCGAGGGTATGGTCTCCTATTCCTTCACATCCGGGAATAAGGACCAGATCGACGCGACCCTCACAAATTCCAAAATTCCAGTTTACTGGAAGGAATACGAGATCGACCGCAGGATCTATGAGAGCTGGAACGCTCGCGGTACTGACATTGACGCAGCTAACGCGATCGCTGCAGGCTACGCAGCCGCAAAGGTCGAAGACGCCGCAATCATCGACGGCGTTACAAGGGATGGGACAAACTACGATATACCCGGCCTTTATCAGGGTGCCGGGGTGGACTATAACACAGCTACCAACCTGGAAACTTTCGGAATGGCAACAAAAGCCGTTTCAGGGTGTCTAAACCTCATGGACGATGCAGGCGTCCCGGTGGACCGCATAAAGTGGAACTGGGCCGTTCCTTCGGCTGCTTATCACAAAATAAGGAGCATAAGAAACAAAAATGGAGTAAAAGAGCTGCCCGACGTCCTAGACATGCTTAACGGCGGTGAGCTAGTCTCCGTTGGTACAATCCTCGCGCCTAACCAGTCCGTGCTTGTACCCGATCCCTCAGTCGGAGAGCCTTTTGTCGATTTCTACCTTACAGCAGACTTCCAGACAGACCCCAAAACCCCGGAGTATCAGAAAACCGGAAACATTGGAGGCCGTGTATTCTCTGCCGGTGTCCTGAGAATTAAGCAGGAAGCTGCACTCGGGAAGATTTCAAACCTAACTTACGCAACCGGAGAATAACACAACCTAATAAAAAAGGTGATTTGTTGAAGGTAGAAGTAAAAGTCCTTTTGTTAGAAGTCGAGATTAACGGGGAGGTAAAAAAGTTTAAGAGAGGCGATATAATCGACCTCCCGAAAGCGAAAGTTAGACAGCTCGGGCTATCTGTCGCGAAATATGTACCCCAAGTAGTCGACTACGAAGAGGTAGAGGACGACACCCCAGCCCCCGGAGGTTCTGCGAGGATCGCCGATTCAGGAGCAGGTGCCGAGCCTCCCAAAAAACGCAGGTGATATAATGGTCTTCGCTACCGTGGGAGAGGTCCGGGCTGTAGTTCACACGTCCACCCTCAAAGACGAGGACATCCTGGGAATTATAAACGAGATCTCTAAGGAGATCCTCGTAAGGGCTGGGACTACAGACGAGAGTAACCCTCTGCTAATTTCTGCAGGAAAAAACGCGATTTACGCGGCTGTCCTTCGCAGGATGAAACTCACTGGGGAGCTTGCAGCAAGAGTAAAACACGGCAGTGGAGAGCAACAAAACGACATTAACCAGGAAATCCGGTATTACGAAGACAATTCAAACCGGTACCTGCGAAAATATCTCTATTCAGCTAATACCAGATTATACGGAAGGGTTGGCTTAGGAAGTGTAAACCATAAGATATAAAATCGGCGTTGGTCTTTGAATGAACTCGTTAGATTTTGGGATGGTACACACCTGCAAAATAATACAATCTGTTCAAGACCAGAGGCTTAATTTTGTCTCTGGAAGCAATCCGTTCTATGAAGGACACCCAGTTTCAGGCTCGATTTCTAAAGCCAACGGCACTATAAAAACGGTAGTTGTTGAGTCTGGCAATTGGGTTTCTGGAGATGCAGCCGGATACCTGATTCTATCTTTTGTCTCTGGTCTTTTTCTAGACGGGGAAACTCTCAAAGAAGGCGACACAGAGCATGCGAAAGTCTCAGGCAGTCAGATCCCACATACTAACGGCGTTGGTACTCCTATTACCTCTACAAAACAGACCCCTGTTAAATGTCTATTTTCTGAGGTTCATAGATCAGGGGAAGGAATACAAAACTTTGAGAGTGGTGATTACATCGTAAAAGGTCCACTCATCTTCCTTCCTGGAACTACAAACATAGAAGAGGGCGATTATATTCTTGGTGATGTACCCGGATTTAATAAAACATACAAAGTGTTGAAAGTTACCGCACATTATCGGTTATTTTCCTCGATAATAGACCATATTGAAGCAGAATTGCAGGCGGTAGAAAAACGCAATGGCTGAGATGTTTAAAATCAAAGTCGAGGGCGTTAAAGAGCTCCAGGCAAAATTTGACGGCATAGAAAGAGAGCTTGAAAAAGCACTAGCCGACGCTGTTTCACAGGCGGCTATCGTAGTGGAAAGAGAAGCGAAAGCAAACTCAGAACGCGGCGGTAATTCCTTCCCTCACAGGATAACCGGGAACCTGATGAACTCTATAAAAGAACTTCGGCAAATTTCCCAGCCTGGCAGAGTGGAAAGCCAAATCGGTACCGCTGTGGAATACGGGCCCAGGCTCGAATATGGGTTCATGGATACCGATAGACTAGGGCGAAGGTTCAACCAGCGCCCCCGGCCCTTTCTCCGTCCTGCTCTTGACGAAAACGAGGCAGAGATCCAGGCAGCTTTCGAGAAGTCGATTAATGCAGTAATAAGAAAGTACCGATAAAAAGCAGGATGTTAAAAATGATCGAGGCAGCAGTACGGGACATTTTGTTATCTGATCCTAATATCGTACAATATGCCGGAAATCGGATATTTCCCTTAGAATTGCCCTTAAACTGTAAACTTCCAGCGATATCTTACTTCAAAGTTTCAGACCCATATAAACAGGTTTCAGGTTTCCCCCGCTTTCAAGTGTCATGTTGGGCAGAGGATTACGAGGAATGTTTAAACTTAAAAAAAGTCGTAACGGATGCCTTAGAGGGGTTCTCGGGTACCGTTAACAACGTAACAATAATACGAATTATTCCGATAGATGCCCCTGATTTCTACGATTCAAACGTGGGCGTCTATCACATTCCAATTGATTTTAAAGTGATATACAGGAAGTGAAAAAAATGGTTAACTATCAAACGACAACCCAGAAAGTAAACAGTATCAGATTTGGATCTGCAAAAATAGAAGTAGGCGAAGACGTGGCGAGTCTTGTAAACCTTGGGACAGCTCAAAATATCGAGTTTACCGAAGAGTTTACCCCTATCGTTTTGAAGCCCGATAACGCCCCAGAGATAACAGTCGGGGTCCGTGAACACTACGCAACCGCTAGATTTGATTTGTGGGAAGTAGACCTCAGTAATCTTAATTTGATAAGGGGAGGTATCGACACTTATACACCCATCGCAGGCGATCCGGTTACAGTTACCGACGAGCCCGTAAAACTGACAGGTACCAAAATGGTAAGACTCGCAAACAAGAACGGCGACGGGTCCGAGCCTACTTCTATAGTCGTTAAGGGGTCCGACGGCGGCGAAACGGTCAGAAATACCGATTATGTTTTAGGGGTTGACGCTGCAGGATGGCCCGTTATTGGCAGAGTCGCAACATCCTCAAATATAGCAGATGGGGATACTGTCAAAGTTACCTATACCTACACTCCTAACGCTTCCGCAAAACTCAGCACCGGAGGCAAAAATATAATTAATCCCCGCGTGGTCCGGTTGACTAATACGAACGCAGCCGGTAAAAAATTCCAGATCACAATCTATGCAGCCAAAAACCAGAAAGGGATCGAGCTTAAACTTCCTGGTGATGACTCAGAAGACCCGGTCGCGGTACCAATCGAGCTTAAAGGTATTATCGATCCAACCAGGACCGCAGGCGACCAGCTTTTCGAGATCCTGGACGAGCAGGGGGTTTGAGTATGTCTGACGATCTACTGAAAGATTTCGATATTCTTTCTCCTCCAAAAAGAATTGCCCGGATCGGAGGGGAGGAAATTGATGTCACAATCGTTCCTGCGCGAGCTGCCCTGAAGTTCATCAATTTCTCAAAAAAATACAGTGCTAAATCGCTTGAATCTATGGATCAGGACAGCTTTGACCCTTGTATAATTGATGATATCCTCGAAGTTGTTGAGCTTGTATGCAAGCGGTCAAGCACGAAAATTACCCGCGACTGGCTTCTTGATAATGTAGACATCAAGGTCCTCGTGGAGTTCGTGCAGTATGTCTTTGCAGGCATGAAAAATGTAAGCTCTGAAGAATCCTCCTCAAGAGAAGAAGGAAAAAACTCACCATCTGGGACATAATCTCCCAACTCGGACAGATGTACGCCTGGGCGACTCCGGAGAAGCTTCTCGATGAAATGAGCTTGGAACAAATTATCTTGTTCTATCGGTATGGATGGGAAGCAAGGAAAACGAATGCTCAGGTATATTGGGGT
>Ga0134094_1003522_pt1 | contig 11482 bp, 8 predicted proteins | sample 5_1taG_FD_94458 | JGI IMG/M metagenome (GOLD analysis project Ga0134094, IMG submission 94458) | Switchgrass degrading microbial communities from high solid loading bioreactors in New Hampshire, USA - 5_19_20_110_A1 metaG | ecosystem: Engineered > Bioreactor > Semi-continuous > Anaerobic >... | reverse complement strand
TCATATATGACGCCTCCAATATTTTAGTTTTGTGCCTTTCTTGTCTGAATCAGCACATCTCTATCTTATTGCGAGGTGTCTTGTTTTTCAAAGTTCATTTATTTTCTTTACAGGAATGCTCCTGATTGATTATTTGCAGCAGTGGCTGAAATGATTCATATTAATAATACTATCAAATAAGAGGGGAAGATAAAACCGTATTATTTTATTAAATAAAATATACATAAAAAAATAAAATAGTCAAATCCGTCTGTAATGAATTATTAATTTGATATATCCCAAAATTTATAATATACTGTACAGGAATACAAAATTTGGGGTACCATAATTTTAGTATAATTCTATTTTTACATAGAATAAACAATTATTTAAAGGAGACCATTTCCCATGTCAAATACTCTGCAACTAATAAAGATCACCGAAGGAAAATCATATTACGATGTTCCCAAGATAAATACTCTTAAAGAAATGCTTAAAATGTGTACAGATAGATATTTTTCAAACATTGCTTTTAAGTTTCGCAATAAACCCCGCACTGCAACAATAACAAAAACCTATTCTGAATTCAGTTATGATGTAAATGCTTTTGGCAGTTCTTTGATAAAACTGGGACTCAAAAACTCACGAATTGCGATCATCGGTGAGAACCGCTATGAGTGGATTGTATCCTATCTGGCCACAACAAACGGGGTTGGTGTGGCCGTACCTCTTGACAAAATGCTTCCTCCCAATGAAATTGAATTGATGCTTGAGAGGGGAGAGGTCGACGTTTTAGTCTATTCCCAGTCGTTTCAGCAGATAGCAGAAAATATATCCGAAAAAAATACAAACCTGAAAGCTTTAATATGTATGAACCCGGAAGATACAGATTATTTTGTTAATTCCAGATTCTTTTCATTCGAATATTTGCTTGATAAAGGTAAAGAGCTTTTAGAGGCCGGTTATAGTGATTATATAGACACAGATCCTGACCCTGATGTTCTCAGCGTACTGTTGTTTACTTCAGGAACGTCAGCCAGTTCCAAGGCTGTGATGTTGAGTCATAAAAATATTTGCTCCGACATTATGTCATTAGGCGGAGTCGTTCATTTTAAACCCGGAGATTCAGTTCTTTCGATCCTTCCTTTACATCATACGTTCGAGAATACGACCGGACTGTTGTTTCCGCTGTTTTTGGGAATGACGATATCCATTAGCGACGGATTAAAATATCTGTCAGGCAACCTTGCCGAATATAAGCCTGATTGCCTTATAGGAGTCCCATTGATTTTCGATAAGTTTAAGGGAAAGATTCTGGATGAAATAAAGAAAAAAGGACTGGAAAAAAAGATTAAAGCATTGATGAAAATTATAAATTTCCTCTCTTATATGGGGATCGATTTAAAGCGTAAGGTATTTAAAAAGCTCCTTGAGCCATTTGGAGGCAAGCTCAGAGTTATAGTAACCGGCGGAGCGGCAATGGAAAGCAGTACTATAAAATTCTATGAAAACATAGGTGTTAAGGTATATCAGGGCTATGGCCTTACTGAAACATCACCGGTCGTGGCAGGCGGGAATGATTTTGTGCGTAAAACAGGTACCTGCGGTAATCCGCTGCCCGGAGTAAAAATAGCAATTGCAAACCCTGACAGCAGCGGTTCCGGTGAACTTGTTATAAAAGGAAACAACGTTATGCTCGGATACTGGAAAAACGAAGAAGCCACAAAAGAAGCCATAGTGGATGGATGGTTCCATACCGGAGATTTAGGGCGCATTGATAAAAGAGGTTTGATAACGGTAACCGGCAGAGTTAAATCAATGATCGTATTGAACAACGGCAAGAAGGTCTTCCCGGAAGAGTTGGAGAATTATATCAATAAAGTCCCTTATGTAAAAGAATCAATGGTATGGGGAGAAACCACCAGGGAGGGCACTGTAGAGCTCTGTGCGAAGATAGTGCTGGATAAAGAGAATATTACAGAGATAATAAAATCTCCAGATGATGAGAATGCCATAAAAAAATTGCTGGACAGCGCTGTAAAGGAAATCAATAAGCTGATGCCTGTATATAAAACCATCAGGTATTATGTTTACAGCTATGAGGAATTGATAAAAACAACCACCATGAAAATAAAGCGGTATGTGGAAACCGATAAAATGAGAGCATTATTAAAGAATATGGCCACTTCTATAAAAAATGCGGCGGGTAAAAATATAGACAAACTACAAGAAATGTTTGCAAAGAGAGCAGAAAATTACTGAATTTGGTGAGAAAGGATAGAACAAACTATCCTTTTTCTTTTTTATAAACGTAATTTTTACCCTATAACTTGTATACAAAAAACATTTGTATTATAATTTTATAGGTGTTGTTACTCAGTATTAAATAATATGAGTATTTTTGTCCGGAGACAATAAATATATCATACGATTGAAAGGAGCATTCTGAAAAATGAGCCAATTCTTAGACAAAATTTCGCAAAGAGCCATGGAAAATAAAAAAACCATAGTGTTACCTGAAAGTACTGATATTCGGACTATCAAAGCCGCGGCTATAGTACTGGAAAAAGGCTATGCAAATATTGTATTGGTTGGTGAAGAGGAAAAAATCAATGCCCTGAAGGGAGATTTGAATATTGACGGGGCAAAAATCGTAAATCCATTAACATCCGACAAATTTGACGATTATGCCAATACATTGTATGAGCTGCGCAAGCATAAGGGAATGACAATCGAACAGGCAAGAGAAACAATTAAAAATCCGCTTTACTGGGGAGTTATGATGGTGAAAAAAGGAGAAGCTGACGGAATGGTTGCCGGCGCAATAAATTCAACGGCAAATACGCTTCGTCCCGCCCTTCAGATATTAAAGACAGCTCCAAACACAAAACTCGTATCGTCTTTCTTTATAATGGTGGTACCAGATTGTGAATTTGGCAGCAATGGTACTTTCCTGTTCTCTGATTGCGGTCTTGTTGAAAATCCTTCAGCAGATGACCTCTCGGAGATAGCAATAGCATCTGCAAAGTCTTTTGAAAATCTGGTAGGCGTTGAGCCGAAGGTAGCGATGCTTTCATATTCCAGTTACGGAAGTGCAAAGAGTGATTTAACTGAGAAGGTAGTAGAAGCTACCCGGCTGGCAAAGGAAAAAGCTCCTGGACTAATGCTGGATGGTGAACTGCAGGCGGATGCCGCACTGGTACCATCAGTGGGGGCTTCAAAAGCAAAAGGCAGCCCTGTGGCAGGACAGGCCAATGTGCTGATATTCCCTGATTTAAACAGCGGGAATATTTCTTATAAATTAGTTCAAAGGCTGGCTAAGGCTGAAGCATACGGTCCTATTTTACAGGGCATTGCAAAGCCGGTAAATGATCTCTCAAGAGGCTGCAGTGCTGAGGATATAGTTGGAGTAATCACGATTACCGCTGTGCAGGCGCAGAGATCTTAAAACAAAACTGTCAAAAAGATAGAACAAATATTAATTGAAACATGGACAAAGATATAAACAGATATACAAACAGAAATACAACTAAGGCTAATTAATGAATGGGAGATGTAAAATGAAAATATTGGTTATTAATGCAGGAAGTTCTTCACTCAAGTTTCAGCTTTTTGATATGGACGAAACTAAGGTTATGGTAAAGGGTATATGTGACAGAATCGGGTTTGATAACTCAGTGATGGAGTATAGAGTGCCGGGCAAGGATAAATACGTGGTCAATCAAAACCTGAAAACGCACAAGGAAGCGATGGCTCTTGTACTGAAAACATTGGTAGATAAAGATCATGGCGTTATCGAATCAACGTCTGAGATCTCCGGTATAGGTCACAGGGTTCTGCATGGCGGTGAAAAATTCCATGATCCTGTGCTGATTAATGACAATGTAATGGATGCAATAAGAGAATGTATACCTCTTGGACCGTTGCATAATCCGGCCAACATCATGGGAATTGAAGCTTGCGCTGCTGAAATGAAAGGTATTCCAAATGTTGCCGTCTTTGATACCGGTTTTCACCAGACAATGCCGAAATATGCTTATATTTATGCAATTCCTTACGAAGCATATGAGAAATATTCTATTAGAAAGTATGGCTTCCATGGGACGTCACATAAGTATGTGACACAAAAAGCCGCAGAAATGCTGGGTAAGCCAATAGAAGAGCTAAAGCTTATATCATGCCATTTAGGGAATGGTGCAAGCATTTGTGCTGTGAAATATGGAAAATGTATTGACACAAGCATGGGACTTACTCCTCTTGATGGTTTGATGATGGGTACCAGATGCGGAACCATCGATCCTGCTGTTGTAACGTTCTTAATGCAAAAAGAAGGGATGTCAGCAGCTGAAATGGACACCTACCTGAACAAAAAATCAGGTTTGCTGGGAGTATCCGGTATAAGCAATGATATGAGAGATAATCAGAAGGCTGCAAAAGCCGGGAATGAAAGGGCGCAGCTTGCTATTGATATCTTTACCTACAGAGTCAAGACTTTTATCGGGGCTTATTATGCTGCAATGAACGGAGCAGATGCAATAATTTTCACAGGCGGTATAGGAGAAAATGACGGGATCATAAGAGCAAAGTCCCTTGAAGATTTGGACAGCCTTGGTATCATGATCGATCCTGTAAAGAATGAAATAAATGGTAAAGAGATCGACATATCTGCAGCAGATGCAAAGGTAAAAACCCTGATTATTCCAACCAATGAAGAACTGGCAATCGCTAAGGCAACAATGAAATTGATCAGTTAATGTTGACAAGGTGTGGTGTACAATATAAAATTGAAAGGTAAAGGGCGAGCCCTTTACCTTTTTTTGTATAATGGGTCATATAACGCGTAAAGAAAAGGACCTCTGGAGGAAAGTATGAAGGTATGTAAATTCGGCGGAACATCAATGGCAAACGGTCAGCAAATTAAAAAGGTTTGTTCCATTGTTACAAGCGACAAAGACAGGCGCGTGGTCGTCGTATCAGCACCGGGAAAACGGTATGATAATGATATTAAGGTTACCGATATGCTTATAGACTGCGCAAACAAATATCTTTCAAACGGCGACTATGAATCGGTCCTTAATGCAATAATCGCACGGTATGCCGAGATAGCTGAAGACTTAAACCTTGGGCAGCAAATCGTTACAGATATTGAGAACAATCTAAAGACGAGAATTTCAATGAGCTATACTTCAGCCGAGAAATTTATGGACTGCATGAAGGCGGCAGGCGAAGATAATGCGGCACGGCTTATCGCATACTATATGAACAGCCAGGGTATACCCGCAAAATATATGAATCCGAAAGAAGCCGGACTGTTTTTGAGCGATGAATACGGAAATGCAAGGGTTCTGCCGCAATCTTTCAAAAACCTTGCAAAACTGAAAGATATAGAAGGTATTATTATTTTCCCCGGTTTTTTTGGTTACTCACTGTCGGGAGAGGTTGTAACCTTCCCCAGAGGAGGTTCTGATATAACAGGGTCCATTCTGGCGGCAGCGTTAGAAGTTGATGTATATGAGAACTTTACTGACGTAGACTCTGTATTTGTCGCAAGCCCGAAACTGATAAAAAATCCTAAAGCCATATCAGAGCTGACATACAGAGAAATGCGGGAGTTGTCGTATGCAGGTTTCTCGGTGCTGCACGAAGAAACACTGGAGCCGGTATATCAAAGAGGTATCCCCGTAAATATCAGGAATACCAATAATCCGTCTTCTCCAGGTACCATGATAACCCCCACCCGCAAATTAAATGATTGTCCGGTTGCAGGGATTGCCGGCGATAAAGGCTTTTGTTCAATAAATATACATAAATACATGATGAACAGAGAAATCGGATTCGGGCGAAAAGTTCTGCAGATCCTTGAGGAGGACTGCATTCCTTTCGAGCATATGCCTTCAGGAATTGACGATATTTCAATCATTGTACGGGAAAAGTATATGAATGACGAGAAAAAGAGCCGTATAATGGAAAGGATAGCCAAAGAACTGCGGGTAGATAGTGTGGTTATAGAATACGGTCTGGCGCTCATCATGGTAGTCGGCGAGGGAATGATAAGTACTGTGGGTGTAATGAGCCGCATTACAAAGGCTTTAGCAAATAATAAGATCAATATACGAATGATAAATCAGGGTTCATCTGAAGTAAGCATTATGCTTGGCGTCAACGAAGCTGATGCTGATAATGCTGTTGTCAGTATATATAATGAGTTCTTTAATCATTAGTATTACTGTAAGTATATTAAATTGTAGTATGGTAGGTAGGAGATGTTAGTATGATTCTAGTTTTGAAACCCGGCGCTCCCCAGGAACAGGTGGAGGAGCTTATTGGCCGGATAAAATCAATGGGATTGGATGTCCATATATCGGTTGGTGTTGATACAACCATTGTTGGGCTAGTGGGTGATACCACCAAGCTTGACCGATTGCATTTTTCTTCATATGATATCGTACAAAATGTTTTAAAAGTGACAGAACCTTTTAAACAAGCCAATAGAATGTTTCATCCCGATGATACCGTAATTGACGTAAACGGAAGAAAAATCGGCGAAGGACATTTTGTTGTCATTTCAGGGCCGTGTTCTGTTGAAAGCGAAGAACAAATAGTATCCATTGCCAAAGAATTAAAGAAAATAGGAGCGTCATTTCTAAGAGGCGGAGCATATAAACCCAGGACATCGCCTTACAGCTTCCAGGGGTTAGGTCTTGAAGGCCTGGAATTTTTGAAGATAGCCAGAGCTGAAACCGGTTTGCCCATCGTATCGGAGATTATGTCTACCGATCTTTTGGACAGGTTTGTGGAGGATGTTGATATCATACAGGTCGGTGCCCGAAACATGCAAAACTTCGTTTTGCTGAGGGAACTGGGAAGGACAAATAAGCCAATATTATTAAAACGCGGATTATCAGCTACCCTGGAAGAATGGCTAATGTCAGCCGAATATATTTTAAACGAAGGTAATGATAAAGTCATACTTTGCGAGCGGGGTATAAGAACATTTGAAACCTATACCCGCAATACATTGGATCTAAGTGCTGTACCTGCGGTCAAAAAGCTGAGCCATTTACCGGTTATAGTTGACCCCAGCCACGGCACCGGAAAATCGTGGATGGTGGGAACCATGTCCAAAGCAGCATTAGTGTCCGGAGCAGATGGTGTTGTCATTGAGGTGCATAATGATCCCAAACACGCCTTAAGTGACGGCGAACAATCCATAACGCCTTCCGAATACGCATCTATCATACCTAAGTTAAAGAAACTGGCTGAGATAGAGGAAAAACAACTGGAGGTTTAGCCCGTGAAAGAAGTGATTGTTAAAACAGGCGGCAAAACCTATTCTATTCATATAGAATCCGGTATTTTCAAAAGATTACCGGATATTTTTAAAGAAAAATATTCCGGTAAAAAGCTTGCCGTTGTATCAGACAATAATGTTTATAATATTTATGGAAATAGATTTGTTAAAAACCTTCAACAAAAAGGCTTTTTTGTTATTCCCATAATTTTTGAGGCAGGAGAAAAGAGCAAGAATTTGTCTACCCTTAATATGATCTACAATGCTCTGGCTGACCATGCGTTTACCAGAAGTGATATTGTGGTGGCGTTAGGCGGCGGTGTAACCGGAGATATGGCCGGCCTGGCTGCAGCTACCTTTTTAAGGGGAATGGGATATATTCAAATCCCAACTACCCTTTTGGCAATGGTAGACTCCAGTATAGGAGGAAAGGTAGCTGTTGATCTGCCCCAGGGAAAGAATTTGATAGGAGCTTTTTATCAGCCGGATGCGGTATATACCGACCCAAGCCTTTTGGAGACCTTAAGTGACAGATGTTTTTCAGATGGTATGGCTGAACTTATAAAGCATGGAATAATAAGAGATGAGGACCTCTATTATCAGCTTGCTGACTTTAACGGGTATGACAGAAAATCCATCTCCAAGAATCTTGATGACCATATTTTTAAAAGCTGCAATATAAAAAGGATCATTGTCGAAGAGGATGAAAAGGATAACGGCATAAGACAGCTGTTAAATTTCGGGCATACCATCGGCCACGCAATAGAAAGAGTTCAGAATTATTGCGGGTTATCACATGGGGAAGCGATTTCCATCGGAATGGTTTATATCACCAGGCTTACGGAAAGTATGGGACTTACCCAAAGAGGAGAAGCCGAAAAGATTATTGAGGTTTTAAAAAAGTACAGGCTTCCTGCAAAATGGCCGGATCTTGATGTTTCAGCTGTAATAAAGGCTATTTCCCTTGATAAGAAGAATCGTTCCGGTAAAATTACTATAGCCTGTATAGAAAAAATCGGATATGGAAGGCTTCTTGAAATGGATCTTGCTGTACTGGAGGAAAAAATCCATGGCATACTTAAGGATTAAATCCAAGCCCTTATATGGAACAATAATGGCTCAACCATCAAAGAGCATGGCTCATAGAGCTATTATTTGCGCGTCTTTGGCCACCGGTACAACCACAATAGACAATGTGGTTTTGTCCGATGACATTAGCGCCACGATAGGAGCCGTATCCCAGTTAGGCGCTGAAATAAAAATACAGGACAGTTTAAAATACAGCGGCAGAAAACTTATAACAATTGATTCCAAAGGTAAGATTTCATCGAAAGAAAAAGTTATAGATTGTAAAGAATCCGGTTCTACGGCCCGTTTCATGATGCCGATAACCAGGCTTGACAGCTCTTCTTCTACCTTTACCGGATGCGGCAGGCTGGTTGAAAGACCCTTTGAAATTTATAAAAACCTTTTTACCGAAAAAGGGATAACTTATATGGACAATGGAGGCAAAATGCCGATTGTTCTTTCAGGCAGGCTTACTTCGGGAACGTATAATCTTTCGGGCGATATAAGCTCGCAGTTCGTGTCAGGATTATTGTTTGCATTGCCGCTGCTTGAGGATGATTCTGAAATCAATATCACCGGCGATTTGCAATCATTGCCGTATATTCGAATGACGATAGAAGTGCTTAAAGAATTTGGTATAAACATTAAGCACCAATCCGACTACAAAAAGATGATAATACCCGGCAACCAGCAATATAAACCACTTAGTTTGTATGTGGTGGAGGGGGACTGGTCTCAGGCTGCATTTTTTTGCGTTATGGGAGCCATATCGGGTCAGATAACTTTAACAGGTTTGAACCTTGATTCCTGCCAGGGAGACAAAGTTATAATCGATATATTGAGAGAAATGGGAGCAATACCTGAAATAAGCCAAGAAGGAATCAAATTCAGTAAATCCAAATTAAGGGGTATTACAGTTGATGTATCACAATGTCCTGATTTGGTCCCGGCTGTTTCCGCAGTAGCCTCGGTTGCTGAAGGAACGACATCGATAATTAACGGTGCCCGCCTTCGTATAAAGGAATCCGACAGGCTTATGACAACATGCCGGGAGCTTAATAATCTGGGTGCCGATATCATTGAGAAATCTGATGGGCTTATTATAAAAGGTAAGCCGTGTTTGACCGGCGGAAAAGCTTTCGGTTCAGGGGATCATCGAATAGTGATGGCCGTAGCCGCCGCTTCTGTTATTTGTAGGCAAGATGTTGAGATTGAAGGATACGATGCCGTTAAAAAATCATATCCGGAATTCTGGAAGGATTTTGTTTCGCTTGGAGGAGAGGTTGAGTTTTATGGGTAGTGTTTTCGGAAAGAACATAAAAATATCAGTATTTGGAGAGTCTCACGGGCCTGGTATCGGAGTGGTTATTGACGGCCTTCCTTCAGGTTTTGATATGGACCTTGAGATTATTTCCAAGGAAATGGGCAGGAGGAAACCCACAGCAGGAGTGTATTCCACAAGTAGAAATGAAGCCGACGAGGTGGAGATTTTAAGCGGGATCAATAACGGAAAAACTACCGGAACGCCTGTTGCCGCAATAATGAGGAATACTGACTGCAAAAGCCGCGATTACGATGATTTGGAAAGGCTTATACGGCCGGGGCATGCAGATTATTCCGGTTTGATAAGATATAACGGCTATAATGATAAAAGAGGCGGCGGCCACTTTTCTGGCAGGCTGACTGCTCCTATAGTGTTTGCCGGCGCCATTGCGGCTCAAATATTAAGCGTGTATGATATAACCATCGGCTCACATATCGACTCTATATATGATGCTCACGATTTAAGATTTGACGGTACCCAAATAACAAAAGACCAGCTGCTTATGCTCAGAAGCATGGATATCCCCGTAAATGACAGATCCTGCAGGGAAGTGTACCTTCAGATAATTGAGGAAGCAAGAAAGAATTCAGATTCGGTAGGAGGAATTGTCGAAACAGCCATTATAGGAATTCCTGCAGGCATAGGCTCTCCTATTTTCGATAATGTTGAGACAAAGCTTTCATCGATCCTTTTTTCTATTCCGGCAGTTAAAGGTGTTGAATTCGGAGAGGGTTTCGGTATAACGAGGCTGTACGGAAGTCAGGCCAACGACAGCTTCTATATCAATAACGGTAATATTTATACAAGAACTAACCATAACGGCGGGATAAACGGCGGTATAACCAATGGAATGCCTGTTGTATTCCGTACGGCTGTCAAACCCACATCTTCCATAGCAAAAGAACAGGATACAGTGGACATTAAGGAAGGTATTAACGCTAAATTAAAGGTAAAAGGACGCCATGATGCCTGTATCGTCCCCAGAGTCGTGCCGGTAATCGATGCAGCGGCGGCTGTTGCCGTACTGGACATACTTATGGACCATTATGGTCTTGAAGGATTAAATAAAGGAAGGAAACATAATGAATAACAAGAGCCTTGATACGATACGCAAAGAGATCGATAAAGTTGACAGGGAACTTTCAGTATTAATACAAAAGCGCATAGATTTGGTGTCGGAGATAGCCGAAATAAAAGCTCAAACCGGAAAAGAAATTTTGGATAATTCCCGGGAAGAAGAAGTCATTCAAAACGTACTTTCGTTGGTCATAAACCGGGAGTATAAAGACAGCGTTCAAAAAATATTTGAATATATAATGCAATGTTCCAGGGAATATCAGAAAAAACGCATAGAAAGCCGGGATAAAAAAGTGCGATATGGATTGATAGGCGAAAAACTATCACACAGTATATCTCCGCAGCTCCACAATGAAATTTTTAAAAAAGTTAATATCGATGCTTCCTACCGAAGTATAGAAGTTCCGAAGACAGAGATCCCGGGTGTTTTAGACCGGTTAAAAAGTGAAGGATATAAAGGTGTTAATGTTACAATTCCTTATAAAACCGAAATTATGGATTATTTAAATACAGTATCGGATATCGCCGCCAGGATAGGGGCAGTGAATACTGTAAAAATAGGTGATTTATACGAAGGCCACAATACTGATTATTTCGGTTTTGGAAAAGCTCTTGATTATTATGGATTTGATTGTAAGAAAAAGGTATGCGCCGTTTTAGGCAGCGGCGGCGCCACAAAAGCCGTAGTTGCTTATCTTGAAGATAAAAATGCTTCAAAAATAACTATAGTAAGCAGGGACCCT
>Ga0134094_1003510_pt1 | contig 11504 bp, 9 predicted proteins | sample 5_1taG_FD_94458 | JGI IMG/M metagenome (GOLD analysis project Ga0134094, IMG submission 94458) | Switchgrass degrading microbial communities from high solid loading bioreactors in New Hampshire, USA - 5_19_20_110_A1 metaG | ecosystem: Engineered > Bioreactor > Semi-continuous > Anaerobic >... | reverse complement strand
TTAGCTTGCTGCAAATGCCGTCACATGATTGGCGATCGGAACGCCGCGCGCCAGCATTTGCATCGCGCGGATCTGCTCTCCGTCAGCAGCGGGGCTGGCTTCGGGAGTCGTCGTGGCGGTGGTGCGGTTGGCGATCTCGACCAGTTCATCGACCGAAGGGAAGGGGACCAGGATCTTGAAGAAGAAGCGGTCGAGCTGGGCCTCCGGCAGGGGATAGGTGCCTTCCATCTCCAGCGGGTTCTGCGTCGCCAGGACGAAGAACGGTTCGGGCAGCCGCCGGGTGACCTTAGCGACCGTGACCGAGTGTTCTTGCATGGCTTCGAGCATGGCTGATTGGGTCTTGGGCGTGGCGCGGTTGATTTCATCGGCCAGAACCAGGTTGGCAAAGACCGGTCCCGGCTCAAACTGGAACTGCCGCCGCCCCTGTTCGTCCTCAACGATCAGGTTGGTGCCGACGATATCGGCTGGCATCAGGTCGGGCGTGAACTGAATGCGCGAGAACGAGCAGTCCACCGCCTGGGCCAGCGTGCGCACGAGCATGGTTTTCCCCAGCCCTGGCACGCCCTCGAGCAGCGCATTACCGCCTGCCAGCAAGGTGATCAGCGTGTGCCGGACCAGCTCGCCCTGCCCAACGATCACGCGGCCCACCTGGGTTTCAATTGCAGCCGCTGTTTCGCGGAATTCTTCTGCCGTGATTTGATTTTCTGTCATCATTAAGGTTCCTCATTTTTCATGGGAGCGACATCCCGGTGTTGCGTGTAAACAATTTCACCGTCTGCATTCAGCCCTTCGACCAGTTTCTGGTGCAGGCTGCCGCCGGCTCGAACAGCCAGATAGCTGCCGTTGATGACCTCTGCTTCCGTAGTGGCATCGTCGTTCCAGTGAATCACAATGGTCTTGATATCGTCCTGTAACACCAGCCCATAGACCGCACTGTAGCCCGGGTCATCTGGTTGAGAAAAACCGCCGCCGCTGCTGGTTGCACCAATCGTGACCGGCTGTTCGAGGGTGTCAGGGGCTTGCGTGGAGCAGCCGGAGCCGCCGCTGCCAGAAACCCACATTTGAAGGCGGGTCTTTCGCATTTCGGAGACCGACTCACAGAACATAAGTCCCAGCCGGGGGTCAACCGCCTGGTATACGGTCATGACCAGTACGGTATCCTCATTGAGCCTGGCGGACTGAAGCACCTGGACAGACGCCGGATCGACGGTCATCCTGCTGCCGCGCCATTCCAGCAGCGAGCGCGCCGCAGCCTCTTCAGGCGAGAAGGCCATTCCGGCGCATCCCGCAGTAAGCAGCAGCGTGAGCATCAGAAGGGTGATCAGCAAGCGATGTTTGTGTGTTGATAGTCGGTTGATCATCTTATTGCCTGTTGTGAAGTGTCTTTGCGTGGTTAAGGTTCCAATTCGGAGAAATAATCGCGGACGTAATCTTTCAGCCCCGGCGGGATATAGCTCTGCTCCATGGCCTGATTGGCTGCATCGACGTACTGCTGAAAAACTTCAGTATACGGAACGAGCGCAGGATTGTTCAGCCCGCCCAATGGGTCTTGCTGCTCGCGAACCTGGGTTTCGCCTTGCCCGGTATCTTCACCTGGGATAAAGACCTCATCGCCGGAAGTTCCACCCGGCTGCTCGCGCGGCACGTAGACCTGGCTGTCCAGGCTGCCGGTGCCGCCGTCCTGGCCTTCACCTCGCGGGCTGCCGGCGCGGCCGGAGCGCCTTCCGGGGGGCAGCGTGTCGGCGGACGATCCACCGCCGCCGCCTGCCTGTTGACCCTGCCCCTGGCCCTGTCCTTGCCCCTGGCCTTGGTTCTGACCCTGCCCGCTGCCCTGGCCGTCTCCCTGTCCCTGGCCTTGCCCATCGCCCTGGCCCTGCTGTGATGCTCGCCGGCCCAGGCTGCCTGCCTGAGAGACGCGCTGCCGGCTGCCCTGCAGTTGTGAAAGGGCGCGGTTGAATGCGCGCTGGTCCGCCAGATCGGACTGGGCCTGGCGAACTGCTTCAGCAGCCTCACCGGCTGCCTGTTCAGCGGACTGCATGTCGCCGGATTGGGCCGCCTGCGCCATATTCGAGAGCGCCTGGGCTAAAGCGCTGTCACCTGCCTGCGCTGCGCGGGCTGCCATTTGCGAAAGCTGCTGCGCCAGCGCTTCGCGCTCTTCATCGCTCATGCCTTCCATCTGCTCGGCCAACTCCTCAAGCGCTTCGGCGGCGGCTTCAAGGTCGCCAATCTGCGGGTTCTCGCGTTGGGCCAATGCCTGCAGTTGGGCAGCCATGGCTTCAAGCGCAGCCTGCCGCTGGCCGCCCTTTGGATCCAGTTTCTGGCGCAGCGCCTCCTCCAGCTCAGAGAGGTTCGCCACGGCTTCTTCGCGGCTGCCGCGGCTGTTGCGCAGCCGTTCGGCCAGCTCGGCCAGTTTTCGCAAGAGCTCTTCTCGCTCCTCAGGCGACATTTCTTCTGCTTCAGCAATTTCTTCGCGCAGGCGTTCGATCTGTTCTGCCTGCCGTCTGGCCTCTTCGGCGACGGCCCGGCGCTCCTCCAGCACATCGTCCATCGGATTGGGCAGGAGAGCCAGCGCCAGAGCAACCACCAGCGTCGCGCCGGCTGCGATCAGCGCGCGGCGCTCGACCCAAAGGGGGAAATCGCGGCCTGGGTTTATCCGTTGGGCTGCGCGGAGTGCGTCGTCATGGGCTTTTTCGACCAGTTCGGGCTTGAAACTGGCGAACATGGGGCTGTCAGATGACGAATCGAGGGCCAGGCTGGTCGACAGTCGCTCTTTCAGGTGCAGTTCGGCATCGACCCGGCGTGCGACCCGCATGGGCGGCAGGGGACGAAACAGCGAATAGCCGGTCAGCCCCACCAGCCAGATGCCCGGCGGCACGGCAGCCCATAATCCCAGCTGCTCGATTGGCACAACCCGCCCGGCCAGCAGAATCAGCAGCGAGGCGACGCCCGCCAGCCAGAGCGTGCGCTGGGCCAGCATCAGCCCATCGCGGACGCGCAGCCGACGGCGCAGCCGGACCAGGTAAGGATGCAGTTGATTTGAAGGAGCTGTCTTTGATTCCATTCGGCTCCCTTGCATTTGTTCCATGCTTTCTTTCTACCGCGATGCGCGGATTAAGAGATCCATTCCACGCCGGTCGTCCCGCTGATGATCCAACCGCCGTCGTCGCGTACCAGGATATAGGTTTTGCCTGCCGCTCCCAGAGGGCCAAAGTACAGGCTGGCGGAGACGTGGACGCTGCCATCTTCCTTCGGATAAATATTACCAAAAGTGATCACAGCGCCGTCGCCGCTCGCGACAGCCCCGGTCTGCGGGTCTTGCGGGACTTCATCCATGCTCTTGACCCAGATAATCTTCGCCGGCAGATCGGACAGATTTTCGGTGATCTGCTTTTGCAGCTCATCAGAGAGAGCAACCGGATCACCGGACGGCTGGTTGGGGTCGCCGGTGCTGTCATCGGTCAATGAGACGAGGTACAGCAAGAGCCATTGGGGCGGTTTGTCGCCAAAGGTGTGGTCGGTGGTGTAATAACGGCGAGCGATTTGGGCATAAATTTCAGCCCGGTCAGTTTCTTCTAGCCCGGCGGCAGCATCAGCCGGCGTGGGCGTCGCTAAGGCATCAACCATTACCGCGGGCTCCGCCCGGACAGCAGGCGCTTCCACCGCAGCAGCGGCAGGCCGTAACGGGGTTAAGATCCCAGCGCCATTTTCGCCAGCCAATGCCAGTTCATAACGGCCGGCTGTCAGCGCAAATGCGGCTCCAATGACAATCACCAGCGCAAGGAGGACCAGCAGCCCGGCAACCAGCTCCTTTCGGCGAATGCTCCAGCGGCGGGCAGGCTGGATCAGGCGCGTGGTGAGCATAAACAGAACGACAGAAAGAATGAGGTGGAACGGAACGGTGTAATGATACATCGGCCTGGGAATGCTCGTCTGGTTGACCGTCCTCCCCAGGTCGAATATCCCGCTGAGGATATAAAACAATTCCACGCCCGGTACCATGCCGGCGCTCCCGCTGACCAGCGTGGACGAGAGCGCTGAGATTGGGCTGGGCGCGAGCAGCCAGCGCGGCGGTTCCCGCTGCTGCAGCACTCCTACCAGCACAGCCAGGAACAGCGGCCCCGCCGTCAGCGCGGCAACAACCAGAAAACTGGCGACCGTCGCGCGGCCGGTCCGCCCGAAAAGGGCAGACATAAACAGGCCGATGACGCCAAAAGAAAAGGCAAATACCACGAGGACGACCAGCGTTTTAAGCATTTCACGCGGCGCGACACCGCCGAAAATGAAAACGACACTGGCCAACGGCACGGCTGCAAATAGCAGCAGGAACACATAGCTCATGGCTGAGATCAGCTTGCCCCACAGCACGCGTGTGGATGAAAGCGGGGTTGCCATCAGCATTTCATAAGTCTGTTTTTCCTTCTCCCCGCTGATCGCGCCTGAAGTGACGGCCGGCGTAATCGCGCAGACCATAAACAGCTCCAAAAATGCCAGGGTTGAGAACAGCGTCTGCCCAATCTGGGGGCTGAGGATGGTCGCGTAGCGCATATTTGCCAGGATAATCTGGAGCGTCGCGAACAAGATCCCGCCCATCAACAGCAGGCTCACTGTGAGCGTGATAAACGCGCGCGCGCCGCGCATGCGCGAGCGAAGTTCTTTTACAATGATGGGGTTGGCCCGGAATAATCTCTTCATAGAGGCTGTCAAACCCGTCATGCTACTTCTCCTTTGGTCAGGCGCAGGAAGACTTCCTCCAGCCCGGACTGGGTTTCAGTGTAAGAAGCGATACGCACTTTATTGGCGATCAGGGTTTCGAGCAGGTCGGCGACGGCGTTCTCATCGCCCACAAAATTGACCTCTAAGTCGCCGCTGTTCATGCCGGCGAGATCACCGTTTTCACTCGATCCGTTTGCCCCATTCGGCCCATTTCCAGGCGCAGGTGTGTGGAAAATCTTTCCGACGCCGGGTTGGTCTTTTAGCACGGCCTGTGCCTGCTCCACATCTGAGAGGACTCGGATGCGCAGCTTGCGTCCTTCCTGCATCTGCGCGCGGATCGCGTCGAGCCGTCCCGAAACAACCAGTTGACCGCGCTCGATAATGCCAATGGAGTCGCACAGTTCGGCCAGCTCTGCCAGGATATGCGAGCTGAGGACCACGGTTTTGCCCATTGCGCCCAATTCACGTAGCAGCTCGCGCATCTCCACCCGCGCGCGCGGGTCAAGCCCTGAGGCCGGTTCATCGAGCAGCAGCACCTGCGGATCGTGCACCATGGCATGGGCCAGGCACAGGCGCTGGCGCATACCTCGCGAGAGCGTGTGAACGTATGAGTCGCGTTTCTCGGTCAGGTCAACCAGCTCGAGCAGTTCATCGATCACCTGCCGGCTGCGGTTTGGTGGGATATCATAACAGCGGGCGAAGAAGTCGAGGTATTCCCATACGACCAGATCTTCATAAACGCCGAAGAAGTCGGGCATGTAGCCGATGTTCCGGCGTAGTGCGGTCAGGTCCTGGCTGATCGGCTGGCCGTTGATGATGATCTCACCGGAGGTTGGTTCCAGCAGCCCGGCTAACATGCGAATGGTTGTCGTCTTCCCCGCTCCGTTAGGACCGATCAGGCCAAACAGCGAACCCTGGGGAATCGCAAGGTTTAAGTCTCGGACGGCGGTTAATTTCCCAAACTGCCGGGTTAATCCACGTGTTTCGATGGCAAGCACGACTAACCTCCTCGTCCTGTCAGGCTGTGGGCTTCGACGCCCATATCCAGATAAATGCAGCCAAACGTGTCATTCTCAGTGCTCATTTTGACGCGTACGATGCCGTTTTCGTTGACGTAATCGCTGGCATCCTTGATGATATTCGTCCCTTCGATCGGCTCCTGGATGGCAATCCAGGCATCTTCGGTCCATTTATAGAGCGAAATATCGGGCATGACCCACTGGCCTCCGCTGTCGCGCCAGAAAGCCAGCTTGAGCGTGTCCACCTGGAAATTATCGAGGCTGGCGGGAATCTGATACTCAAAATGAGCCTCGCCCCTGCCCATATATACCGAAGTGACGCCCGTTGGCCCACAGGTACCGCCGTTCACCGGCAGCTCGGTGATCACGCCGGGGACCAATCCCGGCGGGAGGATCATGTAGCCGTCCTTGGTGGTCTGGAAATCCAGCGTGGTGTGAACCAGGACGGTCGCCTGCTGCGAGAGCCCGCTGTTTGCCACTTCGACCGCGGGCGGGGCTTCTTTCATCCAGCCAAACACGGTGATTGAGCCCGTTGCGCCGACAGCCGGAGACAGCTTGTTGACCGATCTCTTCACCGAGTAGTTCTCCAATACGCCGCTGACGATGTTGCTCTTTAATTCAGCTTCGCGCGACGGCATTCCACCGCGAGCGTTGGCAGGCTCATAGAACAGCCGGTAGCTCAGCGGCGAGCCAAAGCGGTCGCTCTGCAGGTTCGAGAGACCCAGGCTGACTTCCTTCTCTTCGCCCGGGGCCATATCGCCCAGGCGGGCAAAGCGGCCCTGCACGGTCACAACCACGTCGGTCAGCGTGTAGCCGGTCTCGTTGCGAACGAACCCGACGAGCGTTTCATTGTCGATGCTCAGGTCCCCGGTCAGTTCGCCGAAGCCGGGCCAACTGCCCTCTGACATGAAGCTTTGCATCGACCACTGGTTGACCGTCAGGCCTTTCACGCGGGAGGGCTTTCCCTGCCCCTGGACGAAGACCATTTCGCTCCCGCTCACCGGCATGGCGGCGGAATTCCATGGGTTTCCGTCATAGCCGGTCATGGGGCTGACAAGCCCTTCGCCGTCGACCAGCACTTCATAAGAGGTCTGGCTCGGCGAGAACAGGCCCATGTAGCTGGTCACCTCTGCGTCTCCGCCCGGTTGGATGCTCACTACGGCAATTTTATTCAACACAAGATCGCTACCGCGCATGGCATAACCGATGCCGAACGCTCCGGCGGTGAAAAGGACCGTCAGAACCGGGATCGTGACCCAGGCAAGCTGCATCTTTTTTCGCCAGCGCAGGAACAGGTAATTGAGCGGGCCGACCACCAGGATATAAATGGATAACAGGACGCCTAACCCCTGGATCGACGGCAGGTCCAGCGTGGGGATGTTCGAAAGCGCGTAGGTCAGCGATTGGGCGCGGAACTGCCGCGGTGAGACGTCAAAAGGCAGATATTCGGGGTAGACAGCCCGGCTGGAAACCAGCGTTTCCCAGAGAGCCTGCGTTCCGGGCCAGCCGCTAAACGGCACGCCCGCCAGGTCAAGGGTAACAAAGTCGACCACGCCTGCGCCTGCGGCGCGTTCCTGCACCAGCGGCAGGTCTGCTTCGCCGATGACTGTGGCGCTGTTGACGGCTTCACCGCGCGCGATGACGAACGGGCCTTCCAGGAGAACCGGCGAACCGGCGATTTCGGAAAGCTCCGTCAGGTCCTCGCTGCCGGTTTCGACCGTTCCGGTCACCCGAAGCGGCAGCAGCGATTCAGGCAGTCCTGCGGTGACCTGCTGCGCGGACGAACCGCCGCCAATCACCAGATGCCCGCCTTGATGAACCCAGGATTCAAGCGCTTCCGCCTGCTCTGCGCTGAGATTCGATGTGTCGATGTCGTTGATGATCAGCAGGTCAAAGCTGCGCAGGGCTTCGGCGCGGTCCGGCAGCTCGGCAAGAGTCAGGTCGACCAGCACTTTGGGCCGTTCCTGGCCGGGGATATGGATTCCGTTTAAAAGAGAAATCGCGCCGCGCTCAGGCGCCAGGATGCCAGCCATAAAAGTGATATTGGGCTGCGGGCGAACGGTCACTTTTTGCGTCGCAACCGTCTTGCCGCCGCTCACCAGGCGCACCTGCAGCTCGCGCGAGAAGTTGTTCGGCAGCACGTAGATAGGGAACTGCTTGCGAGAGCCAGAAGGCAGCGAGACCTCAGCGGCGAACACCAGCGTTCCCTGTGATCCGCTCACCTGCACGCGCACTTCGCCGTCCAGGTCGCGCCCCTGATTTTCAAGCTCGATCCAGACGGGCAGCCATTCGCCATATTTAAAGTAGCCGCTGTAGGCGGGTGTAACGGTCATCTGGGGTTGGTCCGCCTGCGCTGAAGCCGCAGGAACCAGGCCTAGCACCCAGACCAGACAAATCAGGACAGCCATCCATCGCTTGAAGTTCAAGGAGAAACCTCCGTTTTTTGTATTGTTCGTTTTCTATATACGATAAAGTGAGACGAGAGTCTCGCTTTATCGTACTGGAATGACGTTTGTTGTATAGGAAAAGTTCCCATAATAAGGGACTGCCGCCGCCAGTTTTCAAGCATAACCGAAAATGGGGAATCGTGCAATTGAGGGGCGAGGACCTCATCCCCTCGGCAACGAAGTTGCCCGCCTTCATCCTGATCCCAGGAGAAGGGTGCCTTTTGGCTCATGAACCTGTGCATAGACAGGCTTCAGCCCCAGCCCAGGCTGAGTAAAGGGTGCTTATTGGTCTATACATCTGTGCATGGATCATTTTAAACCCTCGCCTGGAATCAGGAGAGGGTGGCCGAGCGGCAAGGCACATTTTTAATCACCTGAGCATATCCGCCGCGGAGCCGGGTGAGGTGACTACTGGCCCATGAGCTTGTGCAATGGACCGTCGCCCGGAGGGACAAATGACCCCGCCGCAGCCGTCCATCACGGTATAATTGTCACATGCAGTGGTTCAAAGCGACGATCGAAATTCAAACGCAGGGCAAGGGGCTTTATCCCTTTACCGATAAAATCATCTGGCAGATCCGCGAGTGGGGGGTTGAGGAGGGGATGTGCTATTTATTTGTGCAGCATACCAGCGCTTCGCTGCTGATCAGCGAAAGTTATGACCCGACCGCCCGGATCGATATGGAGACGTTCATGGAGAAGCTGGCTCCGGAGAATCAGGCATGGTACCGGCACACGCTGGAAGGTCCAGATGACTCCTCCTCGCATTTGCGGGCGATGCTGACGCCGGTCAGCCTGACTATTCCGGTGGACGGCGGTGAATTGAGCCTGGGAACCTGGCAGGGCGTATATTTATTTGAACACCGGGCGCACCGGCAGCGGCGGCGGGTGCTGCTGCGCTGCCTGAGCGCGGCGGAGGGGTGATTTATGGTGGAGATCAGCAGGCCGATTCTGGCCATTACCATGGGCGACCCGGCAGGGGTCGGCCCTGAAATTATTTTAAAGGCGCTCTCACACGCTGCGGTGTTTGAACGCTGCCGCCCCCTGGTGATCGGCGACGCGCGGATTCTGGGGCGAGCGGCAGGCTGGTTGGGGCGGTCACCGCTGCACTTTGAACCGGTCTCAGATCCGGCGCAGGCGCGCTGCGAACCGGGGACGGTTCCGCTGCTCGACCTGCACAACGCTTCTCCTGCCGGCTGCCCGGTGGGACAGGTGAGCGCATCCTCAGGGCGCGCGGCGGTGGAGTATGTTTTCAGCGCCTGTGATCTGGCGCTGGCAGGGCGCGTTGATGCAATTGTCACCGCGCCGCTCAACAAGGCAGCGATGAACCTGGCGGGCTTCTCGTATGCGGGGCATACCGAGTTGCTGGCGGAGCGGACCGGGGCTGAAAAGGTGAGCATGCTGCTGGTCGGGCCGAAGCTGCGCGTCGTGCATGTCAGCACGCATGTCGCGCTTGAAGAAGCCGTCCGGCGGGTCACGCGAGAGCGGGTCGAGCAGGTCATCGAACTGGCTGACCGGTCGGCGCGCGCGCTCGGGTTCACCCATCCGCGCATTGCCGTCGCCGGGTTAAATCCGCACGCCGGTGAGGGCGGGCTGTTTGGCGATCAGGAGATCCGCGAAGTGATGCCTGCCGTCGAGTCTGCCAGGGCGAAAGGATTGAACGTTTCTGATCCGCAGCCGCCCGATACCGTCTTTTTGCGGGCTGTGAAAGGTGAATTTGATATTGTCGTGGCGATGTACCACGATCAGGGGCATATCCCAATGAAGCTGCTGGCGTTCGATGAGGGCGTCAATGTCAGCATGGGGCTGCCGGTGATCCGCACATCAGTAGATCACGGGACGGCTTTTGACATCGCCGGGACCGGGAGGGCCAGTGAAAAAAGCCTGCTTGCCGCTATCGATGTCGCCGTGCAGATGGTCAGGGCAGCATTAAAAGATCACCCTGTCCAGGAGGACCGGAAATGAACAGCGTCAATACCCAGGTTTGCCTGCCGTACGGCTCGGGTGAACTGCGGTTCAACCTGCCGGAAGCAAATCTGCTGGCGGTCGTCACGCCGAATGACGTGGAACCGTGCGCCAGCCCGGTCGATGAAATCCGCAGGGCGCTCAGCAGTCCCATTGGCGCGCCAGCGCTGGTTGACGCAGTGCGGGGCGCGCAGCGCGTGGTGATCGCCGCAGACGACATGACCCGCTTGACGCCGGTTGAAATCATCCTGCCTGAGCTGCTGGACGAGCTAAACCGCGCCGGAGTGCGAGACGAGCAGGTGACGGTGCTGATTGCGCTCGGCACGCACCGCCCGATGACCGGGGAGGAGATCCGCGCGCACTTTGGCGAAGAAGTTGTCCGGCGCGTGCGGGTGATCAACAATCCCTGGCAGGACCCGGCTGAAATGGTCTACCTTGAAACGACGCCCAACGGAACGCCGGTATCGATCAGCCGGGCCGCGCTTGAAGCTGATTTTTTGATCGGCGTTGGCAGCATTGTTCCGCACCATATCCCGGGTTTTTCGGGTGGGGCAAAAATCATCCAGCCGGGTATCACCGGCGCAGAGACGACCGGCGCGACCCATTATCTGAGCACCCGTGCGCCGCGCTCGTACCTGGGGCAGGTCGAGAACCCCGTCCGGGCGGAGATGGAGCGGATCGCCGCGCTGGCAGGGTTAAAGGCTATTTTCAACGTCGTGCTCGACCGCAACGGAAACCTGGTCAGGGCTTTTTACGGCGACCCCATTCAGGCGCACCGGGCCGGGGTTTCGGTCTCGAAACAGGTCTACGGCGTTTCGTTGAAGGAGCAGGCCGACATCGTGATCGCCGGGTCGCATCCCTGCGATATTGAATTCTGGCAGGCGCACAAGTCGCTTTACCCGGCGGAGATCGCGGTAAAACCGGGCGGTGAGATCATCCTCGTCACACCCTGCCCGGAAGGCGTCTCGGTGATGCACCGCGAGATGCTCGCGATCACCGGCCTGGAACCTGAAGCAATTGCCGCAAAAATTGAGACGGGTGAGATCACAGATGTGGTTTCCGGTGCGCTGGCGCTCGCATGGGCCAAGTCTCGGCGGCTGGCATCGGTCAGCCTGGTCAGCGGCGGGATTTCGGACGGTGAAGCGCGCGCGCTTGGGTTTACGCCCTACCGCTCGGTGGATGAAGCCCTGGCGGTTGCATTTCGAAGACACGGCCCGCAGTCGAAGGTGACCGTCCTCACGCACGCGCCTGACACGCTGCCGCTGCTGGAGACGCCTTGATGCCGGATTGGCTCGTGATCGCCGACGACCTGACCGGCGCGTGCGACAGCGGCGCAGCGTTTGCCGGGCGATACAAAACC
>Ga0134094_1003508_pt1 | contig 11505 bp, 7 predicted proteins | sample 5_1taG_FD_94458 | JGI IMG/M metagenome (GOLD analysis project Ga0134094, IMG submission 94458) | Switchgrass degrading microbial communities from high solid loading bioreactors in New Hampshire, USA - 5_19_20_110_A1 metaG | ecosystem: Engineered > Bioreactor > Semi-continuous > Anaerobic >... | reverse complement strand
CCGATGATACCTTCCTGAATGATTTGATTATGAACGCAATCAGGCGGCTCGTCATGCGCTGATACCTTGGCAGAAAAGGTACCTCATCATAAAACTTTTTCTTGCAATTTGGACATATATGAAATCCAGCGATGAATATGTTGCAACTGTGGATGAGAACGGTCTGGTAACTGCCAATAACATCGGCGAAGCCGTTATTACCGTTACTGTTATGGATGTTCTTGAAGAAAAGGTATTTTCAGCCCAGTGTACTGTAAAAGTAAAATCAAGAAATAAAGTAATTTTCCACAATAACTTTGAAACTGAAGACCAGCTTGATTCGTGGAATATTAATTATGGAGATGCCAGCAATACCGTGACAATAACTGAGGAAAACGGAAATCACGTAGTGGAAATGAACAGGGCTTCCAGTCAGGGAACAGCCCTACAGGCAATTAAAATCCTTGATGAGACGATAACCGGCAAGGTTATCATCGAGGCGAGGATTAAAGGTGGAACCGGACCTAATGCAAATACCAAGACACGTGTCCTGTATGTCAGAAATGATAAAAATCAAAATGTCATAGGTATTGCATTAAACTGGAACAAAAAAATGTGTTACAGCCAGTATGAAGGTACCTCTGTCAAATGGTATGAAGTGACAGATTATCAGGGAGGTACATGGTATAAAGTAACAATTGATTTTGACACAGCTACGGGGAAATATGACCTATATATTGATGATATCCTGTATGGCACTTACGACATAATGGCAGGCACTGACCCGAATGCAGCCAGTATTGTATTTTCACTTCATAACGCCAACCCTGATGTATTCTTCTTCGATGATGTTTCAGTCAGTGTACCTGCCCAACCTGCAGAAAGCGTCAGCCTTCCCGAAACGACAACGGTTATGGTGGGCGACGAACTGCAGCTTATACCTGAAATAGAACCTGACGGAGCAAATGTGACCATGGAGTGGGAATCCCTGAATGTGGATGTCGCAACAGTAGATCAAACCGGCAAGGTTACGCCTGTCAAGCCGGGAACAGCAGTAATCAGGGTAATTGTAAGAGATGAACTTTACGGAAATGAATTTACGGCCCAATGCAGCGTGCTTGTTGAACCCAGAAGCTATACGCTGTACCTGGAAGACTTTGAAGGGGTTGAAACAGGTTCATTGCCCGGCGACTGGATTATAGCCAACAAGGATACGGTTGATACCATAGCCGTGGGTGAAGACAACGGTAGCAAAGTACTGATTATGAACAGACATGCAAGCAGTACAAAAGCTGTTTCGGTTTACAAGGACTTCAGCGGAGAGACAGGCATGCTAACTGTGGAGACAAGGGTTAAACCGGTGAAAAACAACAAGACGCATGTCATCTATATCAAGAATACCAATGGCGAAGACCTGATAAGATTTTTCCTGTATCAGGACAGGACCCTGAGAATAAATGGGTATGGAGATGCAAACAAAACGGGCGCAATGTACAATGTAGGCGCATGGAACGTATTCAGGTTCAATATTGACACAACGAAAGGAACTGCCGATTTCTACTGCAACGGCGTATTCGTCGGTACTTATGAAACAATGACAGACAGCTGCAACCTGGGCAGGGTCCAGTATAATATGCATAATCAGACCGACGTTACCATGTACATTGATTACCTGAAAGTATCCCTGTCCCCGGCTGTCAGCATTCCGGAAGAGTTTATCCTGAAACCGGGGGAAACAGCTGTACTGCCTGTTGAGTATGCTCCTGAAGACATTGATGAGATCATCTGGAAATCTGATGATCCGGATGTGGCTGAAGTTGACAGTGACGGAAGGGTTACCGCAAAGGGCGCCGGGAAGGCCACAATCCGCGTAACAGTGAATTCCGGAACTTATGGAACTGCTTTTGCGGAATGTGAGGTAACAGTCACAGCGCCCATTGCAGGTGTAAGCATTACACCGTCCGAAGCCACTCTCTCTGTTGGTGAGGAACTGCAGCTTTCATTTGTGACAAGTCCTGACGGTGTTGCATTCGACAGAGCTGAATGGGCATCGGGCAATACGGATGTAGCAGTCGTGGATGATAGCGGAAAAGTGACAGCTCTCAGTGAAGGACAGGCGGATATTACTGTAACAGTATTCCAGGCAGACATGCAGGTATCCGACACAATAACAGTAACGGTTGAAGATGCTGATGAACCTGTTGTACCTGTTACCGGAATAAGTATAGAAGCGCCAGTCACAGAAGTCAGGGCGGGCGGGACAATACAGCTTACCGCAGTCACCACGCCCGACAACGCGACATTCAAGGGTGTAATATGGACATCCGGCAACCCGGATGTTGCGACAGTTGATGAAAACGGGGTTGTTACCGGCATGACTTCCGGTGAGGCAATAATAACTGCAACCATCATACAGCCCGAAGAGTACGGGGTTGTAAGTGATAGCATTGTAATAACAGTCACAGAAGAAGAGGAACCGGGAGAAGATCCTGGCGAGGAGCCTGGTGAAGATCCGGGTGAAGAACCTGGAGACGGTGGAGGTTCCGATCCAACACCAACACCTACATCTACGCCGACACCTGAACCCGAGGACCTGAATGACAAGATTGAGACCGTGACAGAAACTGACGGCACAAGAACTTCCAGGCTGCCTGAAAATGCCCTGGAAGACCTTGAAGAAGTGCTGAACAATGATGATACCGTAGTAATCACAGTCGGCAACGGTGCCCGGTCCCAAAGGTTCGAAGCTCCCGCAGAAATGCTTGAACTCATCGGTGAAGGAAAATCTGTTGAACTCAATTATGGTAATGTCAGAATGAGCATTCCTGCCAACGTTGCAGATGTTGATACACTCAAGGCAAAGCTCGGCGTTTCATCCCTTGAAGAGGTGACTGTAAGTCTTGAGGTCAAGCAAACAACATGTACGGATACCGGTGATGAATTCGGAACTCCTGTAAAGGTCTTCGAATTCAGGTTCACTGCCGGGACAGAAGACGGCAGAATTTATGAAATAAGTGAGTTCATGAACCCCGTAACAGTGAGGATACCTGTTGGCGAGAGCGTCCAGGAGCCTGTAATCAAGGGTACAAGGAACCTCTACAGAGTGGATGTGGATCCGCCCGAATACAGGTACACATACCGCGACGGGAATGACTATGTCGCAGAACTTGCAGGGTTCAGCACATACGCCCTTATGGACTACATAAAAGAATTTGATGATGTCAAAGCCGGGCACTGGGCACATAATTATGTGCAGGCAGCGGCAGCAAAAAAATAACAGTGGGAATCGGAAACAACAGATTTGGCGCCGGCCAGAAGATAACCCGTGCGGAATTCGCAGTATTCATAGTAAAGGCGCTCAATATAAGCATTGAAGATTACAGGGGAACATTTACGGATGTACGGAAAGATGTATGGTATGCGCAGTATATAGAAGCCGCAGCGAGGGGCGGAATAGTATACGGTGTAGGACATGGAAAATATGAGTCTGACAGCCCGGTTACCAGGGAGCAGCTTGTCACAATGCTGATGAGGGCCTATGTCATTATGACGGGAAGCGATATCAGCAAAGAGGCAGAAGGGTACAGCGGAAGCCTTAATTACCTTAAAGGCTCTGCGATGTATTCGGTTGAACCCATAATGGCCGCTCATGCCAAAGGCATACTGGAAGACATAGACGGCATAGGCAATGAAGCTTTTGAGCCGGTAATCGCCGCTGAAAGAGACCAGGCCATCGCTATGCTCGTCAAAATGCTTAATGTTGCGGGAAGGCTGTAATAACAAGAATTTTATGGATTTTGGGATATCTCATGCCGGTTATCCGGCATGGGATATGTCCATATTTAAAAATGCCGGACCCGAAAGTAATGTTTTCCATAAAACCAAAATAAAGCAATAAGCGAGGTAGTTATTTATGTACAGAGATGCAACAAGATTATTCAGAAGGCATGAAAAAAATCCTATTCTGGATGTGAAGGACTTTCCCGGAGTAGCACAGTTATACAATCCTGCTCCGGCCATCTACAATGGTGAAACCATTCTTCTTGTGTCTGTCGTTGAGCATACTGCCGAAGGGCAGGGCAGGGATGTGGGACAGACCTGGGTTGCAAGAAGCAGGGATGGGGTGAATTTCAGTCTTGAGAGGAAAAAATTCATCAAAGTCCCTGATGAATATCCCTTCAATCTTGCCTATCACTTCATTGACAACCGTATTACCAAAATTGAAGATACCTACTATATCCTGACCCCAGTAAAAATGAAGGGATTTGCTTCGCCACTCGGGCTCCTTGGCAAGACAAAGGATTTTGAAACCTATGAGCCCATTGATTTTGTAACACTGCCCAGAAATCGCGGTGCATCCCTGTTTCCGGAAAAAATAAACGGAAAATATTACAGGCTGGACCGTCCCAACGGTGACGATGCCCATGAAGGTGATATCTGGCTTTCAACTTCACCGGACCTGATACACTGGGGAGGACACAGACCTGTGCTGGCAGCCGGGTACCGTTTCTGGAACACGAGGAAGATAGGACCCACACCGCCCATCAAGACCGATAAGGGATGGCTGGAAATCATTCATGGTGTGTTCAGGACCGCCGGAGGAATTTACTATTACATCGGCGCAGTCCTGCTGGATCTCCGGGAGTCCTGGAAAGTCATAGGAAAAACCAACAGTTACCTTCTTGCTCCCGAAATGGAATATGAAAGGCATGGAAACTGCGACAACTGCGTATTTCCCTGTGGAGCAATAGCCGATTATGAGAAAGATGAGCTTCGTCTGTACTATGGTGCCGCCGACAGCCGTATCTGCCTTGCGACAGCTTCACTGAGTGAAGTTGTGCAGGCGTGCATTGACGGAATTTGATGAGGGATAATAGTATAAGGGAGAAACGGAGGCTGCAAATAAAATGAAGTACAGATACGGATATTTCAATGAAGACGGATCAGAATTCATAATAACAGATCCCAGGACCCCAAGGGCCTTTGACAACTTTCTCTGGAATGACGCCGTGTTTTCAAACGTATCTCAGACAGGTACCGGGTATTTTGATTACCAGTATGATGGCAAGGAAGCTATCCAGCTTTTTACCGGCGTAGGCAGAATCTGCGATTTTGACGTTTTCGGCCGGGACCATCTTATGAGCAGGCTCATCTATATCCGTGACAACGATACCGGAGAATACTGGAATGTAAACTGGGAGCCGGTAAAGAAGGAGTATGAAAGCTATGAATGCCGTCAGGGAATGGGCTACATGATCATCAGCTCAAAGACATGCGGCATTTCTTCAGAGTTCAGGATTTTTGTGCCCTCGGGAAAAGACCCTGTTGAGCTGTGGACCTTGAAAACCCGGAACGAAACTGACAAAAAAAGAAACCTTTCCATTTTCGTGTATAACCAGTTCCAGTTCAAGTTCAAATGGGGTTTTGACAGTTACGGCGACATGATATACAGAACTTCATGGTTTAACCGCGACCTTAATGCCGTATTTGCGAACAAGCATCCCTATACAAGACCGCATAACTATCTTACAGGTTTCATAACGTCGGATGAACCCATAGTGGCCTTTGACGGTACCCGTGATGCTTTTGTCGGGTTATACAATACACTCAACGAGCCTGAAGCGGTGATAAGGGGTTACTGCAGCAACACCCCCGGTTCTGCCGACGCCACAATAGGGGCCCTACAGTTCAACATTACCCTTGAGCCGGATGAAAACAAGGAGATTTCAATAATACTGGGCGCCACTGACAGCGAGGAAAAGATAGCTGATTTCAGGAAAAAGTATCTGAACAATTTTGAATATTATTTCAATCAGCTTAAGGAAGAGAAAAAAGCCTTGACCATGAGAAACAGGATAAAAACACCTGATGAGCATTTCAACAGGATACTCAACAACTGGGTCAAACAGGCTGCGCTCTTCGGCGCAACCTGGTGCAGATGGGGATATAACGGCTTCAGGGATATCGTCCAGCACGGTTTTGGTGTATCGGCGCTCAAACCGGAGAGAACAAGGGAGATACTTCTTGAGGCCTTCAGATATCAATACAGGAGCGGGCTTGCCATAAGAGGCTGGAACCCAATTGATGAGAAGCCCTATTCTGACAGCGCTCTCTGGCTTGTGTTTACTCTTACTGAATATATCAAGGAAACCGGAGATACAGAGATTCTGAATGAGGAAGTTCCATATTACGATGGAGGCAGCGGCACTGTCTTCGAGCATATTGACCGGGCCCTCGATTTCCTCGAATACAACAAGGGTTCCCATGGACTCATCCTTATCAAGTTCGGCGACTGGAATGATTCCCTCACGGGCGTAGGAAAAGAGGGCAGGGGAGAAAGCGTGTGGCTGAGCCAGGCATACGCCCAGGCAATGCTGCAGATGGCAGAGCTCGCCGAATTCCTTAATGACAATGACAGATATGAAAACTATATGAGAAGGCGCAGGGATATAATTGAAGCCCTCAACAAAACCGCCTGGGACGGAGGATGGTACACACGCTGCTTCGATGACAACGGCCGTCCGATAGGTTCAAGGATAAACAAGTACGCGAAAATATTCATGGAACCCCAATGCTGGGCACTTATTTCAGGTGTTGCCGACAAGGAGCGGGCAGAAACTTTGCTGAAATCCTGTGACGAGCTTCTGCTCACAGATGTAGGCTATCTGCTGCTTTCACCTCCTTTCAGGGAGATTGATGACAATATCGGGCGTATCAGCAGCATGGAGCCAGGTATCGCAGAAAACGGCACCATATACGCCCACCTGAATATCTGGATGATACTCGGGCTTCTCAAACACGGCATGGCAGACAGGGCATATGAACTTTTCAGGCGCATTACACCCGGGTATGTGAAGGATGAAAATGACATTAAGCAGAAATGTCCGCCGTTCATGTATGCCAACTGCTATTTCGGACCCGACCATAAAAACAACGCTTTCCAGATGGAATTCACCTGGATAACGGGATCGGTTGCCTGGTTCAACAATGTACTCCTGAAGAACATGCTTGGTGCCAAGGCCGGATACGAAGGGCTTGAGATAGACCCATGTATTCCTTCCCACTGGGAGAAATGCGAAGTGGACCGTTATTACAGGGGCTCGGTTTACAATATAACCATTCATAATCCCGACAGGGTGGAAAAGGGAAGCCTGGAAATAACGGTTGACGGCCAAAGGATTGAAGGCAATGTTATACCTGCCTTTTCAGACGGCAAAAACCACAAAGTGGATGTAACAATAAGGAAGTTGGTGTAGCGGAACATGGCGAGAAGAAAAAACATAGTGCTTCTGTTTCCTGACCAGTTAAGGGCGGATTTTGTAGGATGTTACGGGGCTGCTTTCATGAAGACCCCAAATATTGACGCCTTGTGCTGCACCGGCATCATATATGAGAGGGCAATCTCGCCCTCTCCTGTCTGCATACCTGCCAGGGCTTCGCTGCTTACAGGGCTTAACTGCATAAAAACCGGCGTTTTCAACAATGATCACTGGCTGCGGCCGGACCATGATGAATGCGGCATGAAAACATGGGCGCAGATCCTCAGGGAAAACGGCTGGCATACCGAGGCCATAGGGAAGATGCATTTCTATCCCTGGGATATTGGGGAAGGATTTGAGCACAGGGTCATTGCCGAGGATAAAAGGCACATCTATATAAAGGACGACTATTATGAATACCTGAAGCAGCACGGCTATACAAAGTACCACGCTTCCGAGGATGATGGATACTTTGAGAACAAGGGTGCCGTGGTAAGCAGGATACCCCTTGAGCACCAGGTGGACAAATGGGTAGGTGACAGGACCTGTGAATTTATTGAAAACTATGATCTGGACAAGCCTTTTGCGCTTATGGTAGGTTTCCCGGGTCCGCACTGTCCCTATGACCCGCCTGCCGAAATGGCCGGAATGTATAAGCCAGAGGATATGCCTGACAGTATTCCCGAAACAAAGGAAAGCATGACTTTCAAACCGGCCTGTATAGAAGGAAACAAACTTCCATGGAACGGCATAGATTATTCTGAATTCACAGAGGAACAGAAGAAGAAGGTCAGGGCACACTACGCCGCCCTTGTCTCAATAGTCGACCAGCAGGTGGGGCGTATAGTGGAGGCCCTTAAAAAGAAAGGCATTTATGATGACACCATCATTATTTTCACGTCCGATCACGGCGATTACCTGGGCGATTTCGGCATGATAGGGAAAAAGGAGTTTTATGAGCCGGCAGTCCATATACCTCTCATTGTCAGCCATCCAGACAAAAGGGAAAGAAAAACCGTCAGTTCGATAGTGTCACTGACCGACTTGTTTTCAACCATACTGAGCATGGCCGGCCTGCCCTATGATGAAAATAACGGGGATTCGATAGTATTGCCTGAGTTCAATGATAAAGACAAAGCAAGGGAATATCTGTTTGCGCCATCCCTCGCAGGCTTCATGGTGGCCAAAGGACCTTACAAGTACTGCAGGTACTATAACGGTGTCAATGTCCTGTTTGATATCGAAAAGGATCCCCGGGAACAGACAAACCTGATCGATGATCCTTCCTATAGGGACGTCGTAAAAGAACTGGACCAGATCATGATTGAAGAAATATTCAGATCGATATTGGCCGCCAATGAAGATAAAGTGGTAAATCGCGGCGGAATATCCGGCGAAGGGCCTTTTGGTGAAAGAGGATGGAAGAGAACCTATCCGTCAAAGGGCGGTTTTGTTATCAGGCTGTAAACCGGCTTACTGCGGTTCTGTTGCCTTGAAGCTATGCAGTATAGCATGCCGCCGCATGTTGTCATGGTGCCATGCTGTTCAGATCTGCCTTCGTCCTCGTCACAGGAAGTTGTAGATGCTCAAGCTTGCTCTCGCGAGGTCGCCGGGCGATCACGCATCCGTGTGTGCGCCAGCTAAAAATCACATCCTGTGATTTTCCCTCGCTCGAGCCGCGCTTTTCGGATACAACTTTGCTCCTGCGGATTGCATTCAGATCTGAACATCATGTCTCAGACGACCTGCTGAATAAAGGCGGACGCAAGGGCTTCCCCTGAAGAACAGCCGAAGGCTGCGGAGGAGATGACCGCTCAAGTTGAGTATATGGGAACAGTCCGCAGGACTTCAGAGAGCGGACCACGACGCCGGGACATGGCGGAGCTTGACGGAGCCATGTCCTCATTTTTAGGCAATTGGACAGGTTGACCTTGGTGTTTTGAGGCTGTTCGGAATGGGGAACCCTTGCGGCCGCATGTTGCTATGGTGCCATGCTGTTCAGATCTGCTTTCGTCCTCGTCACAGGAAGTTGTAGATGCTCAAGCTTGCTCTCGCGAGGTCGCCGGGCGATCACGCATCCGTGTGTGCGCCAGCTAAAATCACATCCTGTGATTTTCCCTCGCTCGGGCTGCGCTTTTCGCATACAACTTCAGCTGCTCCTGCGGAAGGTTCAGGATCTGAACATAATGTAAATCACCGGTACCTGACATCAGGAGAACTGCCTCTGAATATCAACCGGTTTGTTTGGGAAACCTTTTAAGTATAATACTAAGCTGGAATTGAGGTGTTCCCGATGGCAAAAAACAAATCCAAGGAAAAGTTCATGGCAACTCCCATTGAACAGCATAATACCGCCGCCTGGGCAAATGTGGAGAAACAGAAGGAAGTCTCAAAAGTCACCATCCCGTCTGAAATCCAGGCCCTTAATGCTAAAGAGCATGCTGATGAAAACCAGAAATAATTAAATATCCGATAAGCGGATATAAGAGTGCCTAAGAATTCCTTCAAACAGGGAATTCTTAGGCACCCTTTAATTTCAGCAACAAATAATTACAGTTCAAACCACATGCCTGTTTCGGATGATTTATATATGGCCTTGACCATTTTCAGAGCCGTTATTCCCTGTTCTCCGTCTACGGGAAAATCACGGGAATTGAGAATACTGCTGTAAAAGTCCTGTATCAGAAGCCGGTGGCTGTCGCCCCAATAGGATTTTTCGCCGGTAACCGGATTGGTCTCGTAATAGATCTCCTGTCCGCCGTTATTGTATTTTACCGTCAGCTCGCTTCCTAATCTGATTACGCCGTTGCTCAGCAGTATTTCAATATAAACCGGTGAATTTTCGGCATAACAGTTGGTTGCGAAAAAAACCGCATCAACGCCGTTTTTGAACCTGATCACGGCGCTGGCGGTATCCTCGACCTCTATGGTATCGGCAAGAAGGCTTGATAAATATGAACCTTTAATGGAATGTATTTTCCCGATGAACCATTGCAGCAGGTCGAGGGTATGTATGGCCTGATTTATTAGCAGTCCGCCTCCTTCTTTTTCCCATGAACCTTTCCAGTCACTGGCCACATAATATCCCCTGTCACGGTGCCAGGTTACAAAGGCCTTTGCTCCCAGGATTCTGCCAAGTCTGCCCGAGGCAAGGAGTTCCTTTGTCTTTACGGAGAGGGTATTGTATCTGTTCTGGAAACATACTCCAAGCTTCATCCCTGTTTCTTTTGAAACCGATATCATCTGCTGCGCATCTTCCACAGAAGTTGCCATGGGTTTTTCAGTCAGTACATGTTTATTGTTTTTCATGGCCTCTATTGCCATTGGGGCATGTAGGTAATGGGGGGTGCAGAGATGCACAACATCTATGCCGGGGTCAGAAATTATTCTCCGGTAATCGGCATGAAAGCTGCATCCATATTGGGATGCAGCTTCCTTGGCCTTATTTATGTCTGTATCCACAGCGTAAACAACTTCTGCCAGATCACATTTCCGGATCGCGTCAAAATGGGTTCTGGAAATCGCTCCGCAGCCGATGACTGCAGTCCTGAGTTTTCTCACCGTTTACACCTCTTTAGTGGGTACCGCTTACGTCAAGTGTCCTTGATACAGTTGTATCCTTTTTGAATGTGGAATTCCTGATTTTTTCCCGCAGGAGTTCGTAGAATAAATCTTCATCCACGGGAATATCTGCCCATTTTCCGGTCCAGGCCGAAAGGTGCATGGCATTGGATATTTCAAGGCCGTTGATGCCCTCTGTGCCGGGAGCCAGAAGCGCTGCCCCGTGAAGTATCGCGTCAATCCAGTTTCTGAAAATACCACGGTGCTGGCTGTTTTCACCTGTAACCGGGATTTCGCATTTCCAGCATTCAGGCTGTCCAAATCCGCCGGTGTATTCCCTGTTGAACTGTCGTTCTGATACCCGGAGACGCCAGAATGTCAGTTTATCATTTTCAATGACTATTTTCCCCCGGTCTCCCGTGACTTCAAAGCGGTTGGTACCGGGAGCATCCGCGGTAGATGTGACAAAAACTCCTGTCGCTCCGTTTTCGTATTCCACATAGGCCGTAACGTCGTCTTCCACTTCAATGTTATGGTATTTTCCGAAATACATGAAAGCCATTACCCTTTTGGGCATGCCGCAGATCCATTGCCACAGGTCAAGCTGGTGGGGATCCTGGTTCAGGAGAACTCCGCCTCCTTCTCCGGCCCAGGTCGCGCGCCATCCGCCTGAATCATAGTAGCTCTGCGGTCTGTACCAGTTTGT
>Ga0134094_1003503_pt1 | contig 11523 bp, 10 predicted proteins | sample 5_1taG_FD_94458 | JGI IMG/M metagenome (GOLD analysis project Ga0134094, IMG submission 94458) | Switchgrass degrading microbial communities from high solid loading bioreactors in New Hampshire, USA - 5_19_20_110_A1 metaG | ecosystem: Engineered > Bioreactor > Semi-continuous > Anaerobic >... | reverse complement strand
TCCGCCAGCGCGCTGCGCATCGCCCAGTTTTTACAGAGCCATCCCGCCGTCGAGCGCGTGCTTTATCCCGGCCTGCCCGAAGACCCCGGTCATGCCGTGGCCGTGAAGCAAATGACCGCCTGCGGACGAGCGCTGTTCGGCGGCATGATCTCCTTCATCCACAAAGGAGGGCTTGAAGCAGCTCGCCGGGCCGCCGGAGCGACGCGCCTCTTCACCCTCGCCGAGAGCCTGGGCGGGGTTGAATCGCTGATCGAGCATCCGGGCGTGATGACCCATGCCTCGGTCGCCAGAAGCCCGCTGGAAGTCCCAGGCGGGCTGCTGCGCCTGTCGGTAGGGATAGAACAGGTCGATGACCTGATTCAAGACCTGGATCAGGCGTTAGCGCGCAGTTAACTGCTGCCCTGCCCGGTCAGGTAGTCAATCACGTCGATCTTGGTGATAATGCCGATCGGCCGTTCGTCCTCAACCACCAAAATGACCCGCCCGCGCTCGAATACGCTCAGCACGCTTTCCAGCGAGCTTTCAGGGCCAACCGAGATAGCGTTGGGGTTGATCATTGAGGCGATCGTCTCTTCAGGATCGTGAACGTGCTTGGCATTGATTAAATGATCGAGCAGGTCGACTTCGGTGACGATGCCCAGCAGCCGCCCATCATCGCCGACCACCGGCACCTGAGAAATCTCATGTGATTTCATCAGGTTGACCACATCGGTCATGCGGGCGTGCGGGGTCACCTTAATCAACTCCCTGCCCATGCGCTTGCGCAGCACGTCAATCACGCGGATCTGCGAGCGGTCGTCGGGCAGGAAGTTGTTTTCACGCATCCAATTATCGTCGTAAAATTTCGACAGATAGCGGCTGCCTGAATCAGGCAGCAGGACGACAGCTATCTGATCGGGTTTAAGCCCGCGCACAATCTTTGATTTCAGCAGCCCTGCCACCGCCGAGCCGGCAGACCCGCCGCAAAACATCCCTTCATCACGCACCAACTGCCGGGCCATCAAGAACGACTCGCGGTCGTCAACCTGGGTCACCTCGTCGATCAGCGATAGGTCAAGCGTGCTGGGAACAAAGTCTTCGCCAATCCCCTCAATCTGGTATGTCTTCAGATAGGGGTCTTCGGGCATGCGGCCCAGTTTCCAGGTGTCGTACAGCAGCGAGCCCATAATATCCACCCCAACCACTTTGACGTTAGGGTTCTTCTCCTTGAGATAACGGGCCGTGCCGGTGATCGTTCCACCGGTGCCCATCCCGGCGACGAACACATCAATCTTCCCCTCGGTTTGCTCCCACAACTCAGGCCCTGTCGTTTCGTAGTGCGCCTGCGGGTTCGCGGGGTTGTGATACTGGTTCGCCAGGATAGCGTTTGGCGTTTCAGCGGCAATTCGCTTTGCCACGTTGTAATAACTGCGCGGATCTTCAGGCCCGACCGCCGTTGGGGTGATCACCACCCGCGCGCCAAAAGCCCGCAGAAAGCGGATTTTTTCATCGCTCATCTTGTCGGGCATGACAAATACGCACCGGTAGCCCCTGACGGCTGCTGCAATGGCGAGGCCCGCCCCCGTATTGCCCGAGGTCGCCTCAACGATCGTCCCGCCGGGCTTGAGCCGCCCGCTGCGCTCGGCATCATCGATGATCGCATTGCCAATCCGGTCTTTCACCGAGCCGGCAGGGTTAAAAAATTCGACCTTCGCAAAAACCGTACAGGCCAGCTTACCTGCGCCGATCCGGTTCAGGCGCACGAGGGGCGTGTTGCCAATCGTATCCAAAATGCTTGAAACCGGCTTTGGTGGAGCCTGCCGCTCAACATTCAGATCGCTTTTATAAACCTGCACGGTTGTCATTTCTTCACCTCATCGTATCTCGTTTTGTGGGGCAATCAACATGCACAAAATTCTTTTATGTTTACTATATTATATATCGTATTGATAGATATTAAGAGGTGTAATACGGGATCAGCGACCTTACCCCGCCTGACTGCCGTATCGTCAGCATCCAGGGACCATAGATTGCCCCCTCGATCACATCCATAATCAATAAAAAATGCGCGCTCTGCCTACCCGGCAGAGCGCGCAAAACGTGAAACATCTTCACGACCGGTTCGTTTTACTCTTCGTCTTCCTCATCTCGGCGGTCTTCCATCGCCATCTGCACCAGGGCGCGGAGCAGTTCGGCCATATGCGCAAATACCTTGGTCAGCGCGACGTTTTCACTTGCGACGCCCTGCCATACATGAATCCCGCCGGGGGTCAGCACGCTCAGGCGCACTTCATCCGGATCAATCGGGTCATCGATCCGGTCTTCATGGGGCGCGCCAATCGGAACCGCCTCGCGGATCACATTCATAACGCGCGGCGTAATCGTCTCATCCATCCGGTCCCAAACGATCATCCCGCCCTGGTGATTGATATACCGCGCGCTGCCGTCCGCATAAGCAGCCAGCACGTCGAGGCTCTCACCATATGGAACTTCAATCACCACGCCTAATACCTGGCGCGACAGATCGGGCGAGGGATATTTGCCCAACTGGCGCAAATTGTGCCAGGCCCACAATCGCATCCGGGCCTCATTACTGATCAGCGTCACAGCACGCAGCAGCCGCCCGGCTTCAGCCGCTTCTTCCATCCGCAGCTTGACATATGCCGCGGTCATTAATACCCACGGGTAGCGGTTCAGTTCACCGGCAAGCCATACCTCTGCTTCCTCGAGCTGCCCGGCCTGAATTGATCCAATCACCTGCGAGAATTCATCCTCGCGCGTCGGGTCAATATTCAAGAGCAGTGATTCGAGATCCCAATCCGGGAACAGCAGCGAGCGCATTTGATTCATCGTGTTCTCAACGTCCTTTCTAAGGGTGAGTATATAGAAATGGGTCAGAGATGTCAACGGACAGGGTTCTCGTGCTCCCAGGCCCGGCGGATCAGCTCCTCTGTGCCGGGAAGCAGGGGCGGCAGCTCGTCGATCGGGAAGTAGCGCACATGCGACACTTCATCGGAGGGGCGGAACTCACCGCCGGTCAGGTCCGCCAGAAAATAGATCTGGATGTGGTTGTAGCCTGCTTTCCGCTGAACCTCGAACAACTGCCTGACGTTGATCACCAGCCCGGTTTCCTCGCTCAGTTCGCGTTCAGCCGCCCGGCTGGGGTCTTCGCCGTGTTCGAGCCAGCCTGCCGGCAGGCCCCACGGGCATTGTGAGCGGTAGGTGTGGTAGCAGAGCAGCACTTCGCCGCGTTCGTTAAAGATAATCGCCCCAACCCCCACCAGGAACTTGTCAACAATCACCCACAGGAACAACTCGCGGATGAATTCTGGGAACGGAACAGATCCCCACAGCCACAGCAAACCCCGCCGCAGGTGATTGAACAGGGCGGGCTTTTGGCCTGAGGGCATTAGTCGTAGCTCCCCAGCTTCTTCGCCAGCTCAACAATCCGGCGGAAATCCTCCAGGCTGACGGAGGACGGCACCGAGTGATCAGAGGAGAAAATATAGCCGCCGTTTTCTTTCATCACCGGCACGACCGCTTCCATTTCCGCCTGGATCGCCTCCGGCTGGTCCCACAACACGGCGTTAATCCCGCCGTGGAAGACAAGGTCGCTGCCGAACTGGTGTTTGAGCTGCACGGGGTCCATCCCTGCCTTGACTTCCAGCGGATTAAGCGCATCCAGGCCCATTGAGACCAGCTCTGGCACCAGCGGGCGAATATCGCCGCAGGAGTGCAGGTGGGCTTTGATTCCGTGCGCGTGCGCCCAATCGATCGCTTTCTGGTGGAAGGGCTTGAGCAGATTGCGGTACATGCGCATCGAGAAGAACTGGTTCTGCTTGTAGCCCATATCGTCGTACCATAAGATGCTGTCAAAGGTATACCCTTCATCCCAGACCATGTCGAGCAGCGCCAGGTCGGTTTCAAGCTCGGTGCGGAACATATCGACGATCCACTCAGGGTCTTCTGCCATCGCCATCAACACCCGCTCTGTGCCAACAGCCCAGGAATGGGTGATGTCGAATCCAAACCAAACGACAGGCGCAATCCACGCTCCCTGCTCGCGCCACTTGCGGTAGTCGCGCTTGAGCAGATCCCACTTCACGCGGTCGTGGGATGGGCTGATGCGCTCTTTGGCCTTCCGCCAGGAATCAGGGTCTTTAATCGTAAAATCGAGGAATTCAGGCGTCGATGCGGCATGTTTCCACTGCCTCGCCGTCACGCCCCACTCGGTGGTATAGGTGATATCGGTTTCGGTCTCGTTGATCACTTCAACCGGGTAGCGGGGTGAATTATCGGTAAGATTCAGCGACACAAAGCGGTCGAGGCCAAAATAATCGACATAAGAGACATCTTCCGGCATGCCCTCCCTGTGCCACCGTTCAATCGTGGCGCCCCAGGGGGTATCGATAATCGGGATGCGGTCGGCTTCTTGATGGGCGAACATTCGTCGAAATCGTTCGTGGGAGGTCATTGTTGTCATAGCGTGGCTCCTTATATGCATCTAATTGTATTACGAATACCGGCAGCAGGTTAAGATAGATTCTCTTTTCTCTGAATTATGGCATAATAACTGCGTTCCCGGCTATACAACAAAGGAGGTACACACCATGAACGTAATCATCCTGCACGCCAGCCCCAACCATGACGGCCTGACAGCTGCCTGCGCAGCCGCTGCTGCGGATGGAATCCGCCAGGCCGGTGGGAATTGCGAAGAAATTTGCATCAACGATTTCGATATTCGCCGCTGCCAGGCCTGCGATCGCGGATGGGGAACCTGTCTCACAGAGCATACCTGCCAGCTTGAAGATGACTTCCAGGAAATGCACCAGCGGATCTTGCAGGCAGATGCCCTGGTTCTGGTGACGCCTGTATATTGGGGTGAGATGAGCGAATCGGCCAAAGCGCTGACTGACCGGCTGCGCCGCTGTGAAGCGACCCGCGAAACAAGCGGGCTGACCGGCAAACCCTTCCTGGCTGTTGCAGCAGCCGGTGGGAGTGGAAATGGCACGGTCACATGCCTGGGCAGCATGGAACGCTGGGGGCAGCATGTCCGCGCACGCGTGTTTGACCTGATCACCGTCAACCGCTGGAGCCGCGAGTACAAGCTGGAAGCAATCCGCGCGGCAGCCAGGACAATGGCTTCATCATAGCCGCCCGAGCGAGGCAGGTTTGTAAGGCAATTGTATAGAATCAATTGCCCGATTCTACCCGCTACCCTTCCATACGTACAGAAATGTTGTAAAATAGTAATAACGAAGTTGTGGGGGCGCTTTGAGCGCCTCCTTCGTCATCAAAATATCTGTATATTATCCTGTTCACCGCAGCATTCAAAGAGAAATTACAGGAATTTTGTCATCATTGACAAATTCAGACAAAGCCTACTAAAATTATTGTACAAATCCTGAATTTAGAGTCACCTAGAAATTTGGAACACTTATATGTCAAAAAAGCAGCGTGATCAACGCCAGCGTACAGAGACCCTGGCTACCCTGTTAATGCCCATTTACGAGGAAAAATTGGAAGAAAGTCTTGGAAACCGCCTGCGCGACCTGCGCCGCCATCAGGGACTGTCTCTCCGCGCTCTAGCTGAAAAAAGTGGGCTGTCCGCCAATACGCTGAGCTTGATTGAAAACGGAAAAACCTCTCCAAGCGTCGCAACCCTGCAGCAAATCGCTCTCGCTCTCAATATCCCCATCACAGCTTTCTTTGAAGCACAATCCAGCCGCGATCCCGTTATCCATACCCGGAGAGGCCACCGCACCTCGTCAGCGTTCCGCCACGGCAGGCTCGAGGAACTCGGTTCTGGGGTAGGCAACGAAGGGCTGCAGCCTTTTATTGTCACATTTGATCCCAGGGCAGACAGCGGCCCTCAGCCGTTGTCTCATGACGGCAGCGAGTTCGTCATGTGCATGTCAGGCCGCGTAATTTATAACGTAGCCGGTGAAGACTACACCCTCGAACCAGGCGACAGCCTTCTGTTCTCATCCCGAATCCCGCACACATGGTTCAATCCGCTGGATGAGCCCTCGCAGGTGATGATCGTCATGGCGACGGCTGACGAGCCGCGCCGGGGCAAAGTCGTTCAATACCCGGTTTAACCTCACCGGTTCTCGCGCAGTTTTACAACGGCACCAGCCCCCTTCTCGCACCTTTGCGGACAGCTTCAGCGCGGTTTGATACGCCCAGCTTGGAATAGATCGAAGAGACGTGGAACTTCACGGTATGCTCGCTGATCTGCAGCGCCAGGGCAATTTGTTTGTTGGTCAGCCCCTCTGCTAAGAGGCGCAAGACGTCCTCTTCGCGCCCTGTAATGCGGTCGATCTCCGCTTCGTCTTCTTCGTCTCCCGTCTGGTCGTCAAGCGTTCCCCTGCTGCCCGGCAGGCGAGCCGGCTGCTGGCTGGCGAACCACGCCTGCAGCGCCTGCGGCGGCGCGGCGACCAGACCCTCTGCCAGCGCGTGAACTGCCGCCTGAAGCATCTCAGCGGGCGCTTCGGGTGAGAGCAGCCCCCAGGCGTGAAGCTCAAGCCCGGCTAGATCACGGGCTTCTTCAGGGTCAGCAGTCAGCAGCAGCAGCGAGACCCCCATTCCCGGCAGAATGCCGCGGTTTGCGCTGGCGTGAAAGAGCGGCGCAAGGTTTTCTTCATCCAGGCCGCCCAACGCATCGGGCGTAGCGACGACCACCGCCGTATCCTCCGGCAGTTCAGGCAGGTCGCCCAACCCGGCGGCTGAAGCGACGACCACCAGCTCAGGGTCGGCTTCGACCAGTGCGCTCAGGCCCGCCCGCAGCGCCGGGATGGGTGAAAGAACCACAACCGATATCAAGTCCTTATTTCCTCTCGCCGATCGTTACGCTGACCGGCTGCAGCTTGCCGCCGCGCAGAACTTGCAGCTCTGAGGCTCTCCCCACAGCGTCGCCGGTCAGCCGCACCATCAAATCATCGTGATCGCTCACCGGGCTCCCGTTGATGCCGACGACAATATCGCCGACCATCAGGCTGTTTGCCGCCGGGCCTTCCGCCTCGACGCCCACCACCAGCAGGCCGCTCTCCTGAGCCCTGCCGAGCCCTGCGCGCATCGCCTCAGGAATTTCAATCACCTGGCTGCGAATCCCCAAATAGCCGCGGCGGATATGCCCGTGCTGGACCAGATTTTGAGCCAGCTCATTGGCCAGCGCAGCCGGGATCGAAAGCAGCGCGCCGCGGGCCAGGCCTGACGTGTTGATCGCCAGCAGTCTTCCGGCTAAATCGGCCAGCGGGCCGCCGGAGAACCCCGGCAGGGGAACCGCATCGGTGACGATATAGCGGTCAAGCACGCCGCCGCGAACCCGCAGCCCGCCGCCCAGCGCAGTTACCATGCCCATGCTCGCCTGAATCCCATCGGTCGACGGGCGGCCTGCTGCAATCACCAGGTTCCCCACACGCACATTGTCCACAAAAGGCTCAACAACCTGTTCCACAGTGCCGTCTGGCAAACGCAAAACGGCCAGGTCGGTCGCCCGGTCGCGCCCGGCAATTGATGCTTCCACTTCCTTGCCAGATGGCAGCGTCACCCGAATGTTCTCCTCGCGCTCAATCCCGTGGTCGGCAGTGATGACCAGATCCTTCTGGAAGATCACGCCGCTGAGCGGAATTCGCCTGCGCGCGCTGACCGTCACCGTGTAACTCGCGGCGCGCTCAACTGCATCAGCCACCGCATTTGAAAATGCAATCCCTGCATTATTTTCCTGGAAATCAGACATCTCCATCTACCTCCTCAGGCTCGTTTCCACATATCGCGTATGTTTCGTATGCCTTCAGTATAGAGAGACTCTGCTCCGCGCGCATCCCACGTCTGAGGGGCAGGCTACCCGGAAGAACGACCAGGTATGCCCGGTGATCGATTAATACGCGATTACCTCCAGCGGGATCTTCTGCATCTGGCAAAATGCCTCCAGCTCATTCAGGACGCTGCCGTAAGCCATCACCCAATGCGGCGTCGCCCCAACCGCCGCAACCCGGTTCAAGAAGTGCTCAATCTGCCCATCCAGCCGCAAGATGGCATGGGGATAGCCATCGACCCACGGCTGGCTCTCCAGGCAAACGCCTGAGGCGGCAATCGCCTGCCAGCCTTTTGGCGTGCTGCGCAGTTGAAACAGCGTCATGCGGCCCGGGCGGGCAATCAGTTGATACTGCACCCCCTCACAGCCCTCGGGGCGGCAGAGATCATAATCGCAGGTGACCAACACCTGATCGGGTTCAGCAATCGCCGGATTTTGCAGCCCCGCATGACCGCCGACAATCTGGTTCCTCGGTTCGTCCCATGACCACAATTCCAGAAGCATGGTCGGTGACCCGGTCAGGCGCTGCAGGACAAAGTTTGCCGTCGCTGCGCCAAGATCGCCCTCCGACTGGAACAACACATTCGAGGGCTCGAGCAGGTCTGGATAGAGCCCGGGGCGCATATGAAAGGTTCGCTGCAGTTCGGGCGCGGCGTCGTTGACTGCCAGCACATCCAGCCGGTATGTTGAAGCAAGCTGAGAGAGCGCAAGCGCGCAGCGAGCCGCAAGGTTGAGCGTATCTTCGGATACTCCTTCAATTGCGCTCTGCTCGCGCAGTTTCTCAAGATAAGCGTTTACCCGGTCCTGCGGAACTGCGCCAACGGCGTCATTATATTCGTCGACCGAAATATGCTCCACCACCGGGCCAATATCAGCCTTCAATCGAGACTCATCGACAAATGTGTACTGCATCTGCTCACTGCGTGATGGAATCACGCCAAAACGGGCCGACCGCAGCGCCTTGCGAACGTTCGCCGCCTGCCCTGCCACCATCAGGTCGCGAATCAGGCGCGGGTCGTCAGGAGCGCCAAAGGTGAACAGGAAGGGAAATTCGAGGTTGCGCAGCGTACCCAGCGCCCCAAAGGTGCCCACCGGGCCGGATCCGCGCGTTGTTTCGATAAATGAAGCCGGGTGCACAAGACGCCGCCAGGGCGTATAGCACCACACCACCAGCGGACGCTCGCCAATGGCCTGCAGCAGCGCAACAAGGTGGCTGTCTTCTGCCCAGGTCTGGAAAACGAGAAGAATCACATCCAGATCTGTGTTTTGCAGCACCTGCTGGCAGGCAAGCAGCGATTCGGCTGAATCGATGACCCACGGCCCCATCATCTGAAAGCGCTGCTCTAAACGGCTGACGATCTCCTGCGCGTCGCTCTGAATGCTTTCGATCAAATTCTCTACATTACGGCAGCCAGACCAGTTGGCTCGCATCAAGACCAATCCCACGCGTGGATACGCCTTCATCAGAAGCTCCTTTAATGTTATTCTGTTCCCTGGCGAAGCGCCTGGCGAAACGCTTGCGCAGCCTCCTCAAGCGCCTGATCAGGCGCTTGCTTGCCTGCCATCGCATTGTAGACCGCTTGGTTATAAGCAATCCAGATGTCATCACTGGCGGCAACCGGCGGAAAGACCAGGTCGTATTGTTCAAGGTCCGCCATACGGGAAATACCTATAAGGTTACGATCGCTAAGATCGCCATCTGCCAGGGCCGCCCGGTTTGCCGGGATGCCGCCGTTGGCGGCCCAGGCTGCCGCGCCCTCAACACTCGATAACCACCCGGTGAACTGCTGCGCCGCGTCGGCGTTTGCAGCATTTACCGGAATGACCCATGCACTCAAGGCACCGCCGGCGGTGCCCTTTCCCTGCTGGCCGGGCAGCCATGCCCATTCCAGCAGCGGGCGGTCCTCACGGCACACGCCTGGAGACGCATTGCAGTCGAGCAGAGACTCCCCGGCTGAAAGCGGCGCGAGCCCCATCGCAGCTTCTCCGCTGCGCAGCAGTGCGACGGCGCTTACAGCGTCGAAGCGGGTGGCTTCGGGGGGCATCACCCGGTCTTTTTCAAGCAAATCGACCATAAATGCCAGCGCCTGGCGCGCAGCCTGGCTGTCAATCGCGGCCTGCTGGCTCTCGTTAATTGCCTGCCCGCCAAAACCCGCCAGCACCGCTGAAAAATATTCCCCTGCTGAATATTCACCGGCAGGAATAACCGCGCCGTACTGATCCGGAGGCCGGTTCAAAGCAGCAGCCGCGGAACGAAACTCATCCCACGTGGCAGGAACAGGCCGGCCGGCAGCCTCGAACAGGTCGGCCCGGTACCACAGGACAATCGGGTCGGGCTGAGTGGGCACGCCGTATATGCGGCCGTCGAATGTCACATACTGCAGCCAGGGTTCCATCCCCTCGCCTGCTGACCGGTCAAGATCAAGCGGCTGGACGGCGCGGTACTCGACCCATTTCGCCATCTGTTCCGCCGGAATCATGACCAGGTCATACCGGTTCGAGCCGGATATTAAATGGGCCTTGACTCTGCCTTCGTAAACGCTTTTATCCAGCGCTTCGACCCGGACCGGCTGCCCGCTTTTCTCCTGGTATTCCGCTGCCGCGCCTGTCATCGCTTCGAAATCGCTGCCCTTGGCGACGATAACAACCAGTTCAGCGGTTTCGGGTCTCGTTTGAACCTCCGATGGGGGCACGCAGGCGCTGAGCGAAGCTGCTGAGAACAGGCTGAACGCCAGGATTGCAGCCTCCAGCGCGCGCCGAACACGGTAACCGGTCATACGAAGCTCCTGGAAAGGGATCCATGGATGGGTTTTATTCATATCAACACAGGCTCTTTCTATTAATCCAACTCCATTATAGACGAACATCCGCTTCCTTACCAAGCTGCAATAGCGCTCGTGGCTGCCGGGCATGATTTCGCAGCTCAAATGATGAAGCGGGTGATTAGTAAATCATACGCACGGGTGATCGATTCTTGTGATGTTCCCGGTTAGAATAAAGTCAAGCAATCGCAAGTGTACCGGGCATTGGAGATCCAGGGGGATACAGCAACGATCACGTGGTACAGCTGTTGAGGTAAAAAGTACATTTAGGGGGAAATCCTTTTGCCCTCAGCGCACAGCCTTTGCTCGAAACAAAAATACTGCGCCGATCGAAAGAAGGCGCCCTCGACCGGATTTGCACCTGAAAGGATGGAAATCCGGTTTTTTTCTGTTAATATTTTTGCTGGTATTTCTATTAGGATTTAAGAAACAACTATGACCAAAAAAATCGCTGCTACCCTCGTTCTACTTATCCTCCTGTCCGCCCTCTCCGGGGCAGCCGGCGCTGCTGGAACGCCGCAGGGCGCGCGCAGCACGAGCGCAAAAATAGATCCGCAGTTATCCGGCAGGCTGGATGCGCTGCCCGGCGGCGCGGATGTTTCGGTGATCCTTTCGCTGCCTGCCCAGGCGGACCTGTCTCATCTGGAGAGCGTTCCGCTGGCCAGCCGCGCCAGCCGCCTGCAGAACGTCGTCCGGACGCTGCAAGCCCAGGCTGAAAAAGACCAGCGCCCGCTGATTGAACACCTTGAGAAACTGCGCGAGCGGGGACTGGTCAAGGAGGTGCAGCCGCTGTGGATCGCCAACGCCGTAGCGGTTACGGCCAGCCCCGAGATCATCCACAGCCTTGCCGCGCGGCCCGACGTCGCGCTGATCACCGAAAACACGCCGATTGTTCTAGCGCCG
>Ga0134094_1003501_pt1 | contig 11526 bp, 9 predicted proteins | sample 5_1taG_FD_94458 | JGI IMG/M metagenome (GOLD analysis project Ga0134094, IMG submission 94458) | Switchgrass degrading microbial communities from high solid loading bioreactors in New Hampshire, USA - 5_19_20_110_A1 metaG | ecosystem: Engineered > Bioreactor > Semi-continuous > Anaerobic >... | reverse complement strand
GGATGAACAATTACCCAAGGAGAATATTTGGTTATCGAACTGCGAATGAAATGGCAAAGATTGTGGTCGCTTAAAACAGGGTTCTGTAAGATTTTGTAAGGCAATTAAACTTGCAATTTAAAATTTTATAAAAATTTAAAAATAATTATTGCAAAATTTTATATAAAGTTTTATAATTATATTGTGCGACATATCATTACGCTTCTTGTATTTAGCTATGAATATTAGTCTGGCTTTTAAATATCTAAATTAAAGTGGTTCTGTATCCTTATGTAATCAGATGAAGAAAGAGAGGTGAGACGAAAGAGAGTTCCTTTATTTTCCATGCTTTAGCAGGATTGGTGTTATTGAAAACTAGGGGGGTAAATGTATGAAAATTAGGAAACTGGTAGCAGTCGTATTATCGGCAGTCATGCTCCTGTCATTTGCTGGATGCGGGACAGGTTCAGCTGACAAAAAAGCGGTGCAAAGCAATGAACCTGCAAAGACACAAGATAAAGCTTCTTCAGTCAAGGAGGAGTCTATTTCTCTTACATACTGGACACTAAACACAAGGCAGAACGCAGTTGATGAAATTGCTAAGTCATTCAACGAATCGCAAAACGGTATTAAAGTTACGGTAGCCTATTATGATACTGACGGCATTAAAGAAGCCTGCAAAGTTGCTGCTTCTTCCAACACCCTTCCTAATATGTGGTTCAACTGGGGCGGAAGTCTGGGAGGTTTCTTTGTTGAAAACGGCCTTACTTATGATCTTACGGATTATGCTAAGGAGCATAACTGGGATTCCATTTTCAATGCGGGAGCGCTGAATTTGTGTAAATTGCATGGACAGCTTGCCGGATACCCCACAAGCTATAATGTGCTTGACGTTTATTACAGGAAAGATATTTTTGAAAAATATAATATTAAGGTTCCTACAACCTTTGAAGAATTTGAAGCTGTGTGCGCTACCCTAAAAGAAAACGGCATTATTCCGATTTCGACCGCCGGTTTGTATGGCTGGCATGTGATGAGATTTGTGGAACTGCTGTTTGAGCATTATTGCGGAGCAGAGCTTCATGATAAGCTAAACAATTTTGAGGAAAGCTGGGACAATGAAAACGTTGTTAAAGCATTGGCGAAATACCAGGAATTCTGTCAAAAAGGCTATTTCCCGGATGGATTCATAACTGCAAACCCGAATGACACCCACATGGCCGTATTCTCCGGCAAGGCTGCCATGGATATACAGGGTCAGTGGTATGACGGAACGATCATCCAAAATGATCAGGATATGAATCTGTATGGATCGTTTGCATTCCCGTCGGGTGGAACAAATCGTCTGTCCGCATTTGTCGAAATGACACAGTTTAATAAAAATAACACGGCTGAAGAGCTGGAAGCCTGTATTAAATTTATGGATTACTATCACAGTGAGGAAATAGTTGAGCAATATGCGGAGTACTACAACCTTCCGTTGCCAAAAATTGGCTCAAAAGCACCGGCGGAATATGTAAATGTTCCGATCATGATAGAAACCAGTGCCAAAAACGGAACCTTTACTATTACGGATCAGGCATTCCCGACAGAAATAGCAGATGCTTTATTCAATGTACAGGCTGCTATAGCAAATAATGAAATGACTCCGGAAGAAGGCGCGAAAGCAATACAAAAAGCCGTTGAAAGCTATCACGCGAAGTAATGCATAAACAGACATTGTTTGCCGGGTGCGGGATGAAAGCCTGCACCCGCAAACAGATTAGGAGATCATACCAATTATATACGGGAGTATAATTTATATGATAAGGAACAGAAAAACGGACTATGGTTCATATGCCTTTTTATTGCCTGCATTTATAGTTTATTTTTCAGTGATTGTTATTCCTGTGTTTTACTCGTTTTATGTCAGCTTGTTTAAGTGGAACGGAATAGCAGAAATGGAGTATGTGGGGCTAAAAAACTATAGAAATCTGATTCTGTCTGATCCGGTATTTTTAACGTCCGTTAAAAACAATATGATATGGATTTTCCTGACGCTGATATTTACAGTTTCGATCTCCTTAGGTCTTGCCGTGATGCTAAATAATAACTTTAGGGGGCGGACATTTTTCAGGGGGCTGTTTTACTTTCCGTGTGTTCTTGCTCCGATTGCTGTTTCAATTATCTGGAGATGGATGTATAATCCTGTTATAGGATTTGTAAATGAATTTGCCCGTGCTTTAGGTTCGGAATGGACCCAGACTTGGTTATCAAACCCCAAAACCGCGCTATATGCTATTTTTGTCGCGTCATTATGGCAGGGAATCGGACAGCCGATGATTTTGTTTCTTGCAGGATTGCAAACTGTGCCGGAGGAAGTGTTGGAAGCCGCAATCATCGATGGCGCCGGAAAAGTCAGGAGGTTTTTCCTGGTTACTGTTCCGCTGATGAGAGAGACCTTCATTGTGGTTATCGCGACACTGATTATTGCTTCGATGAAGGTTTTTGACATCGTTTACGGGTTGACCGGAGGCGGTCCTAACAATTCGACACAAATGCTTTCCACTTATATGTATATACAGACCTTTATGTACAACAATGTAGGCACCGGAGCGACAATATCATGCATAATGGTTATTATTATGTTAATTGTAATTATTCCATATATCTCATTTACTGCAAAAGAGGACTAGGTGGGAAGATATGAGTGGGAAAATAGGAAAAATACTAAAAAAATTGCTTATGTATTTAGTCTTGATTCTAATATCGTGTTTTTGGGTTGTACCTATTGTAACATTGATATTAACCGCGATAAAAACAAAGAAAGACTTTTTTAACAACATAGGGCTTTTTGGGATACCTGCTCAGATCGCATGGAGCAATTTTTCAAATGCATTGGTAAAAGGCCGGCTGCTGACTTATATGAAAAATGATCTTTTCATTTCCTGCCTGAAGGTTCCAATGGGTATTGTCGTTGAGGCGCTCGCGGCATTTGCGTTAACGAGGTTGAACATTAAGTGGAAAACACCTCTTTTTATATTTTTCCTTATTGGAATGATGCTTCCAATGCAGATTGCGCTTGTACCTATCAATGTAATATACAGCAGACTGAATCTTTTGAATACTTATTTTGGATTGTTCTTTGTTTATATAGGATTTGGAATATCCTTTGGGATACTTATACTTCGCGGCTTCTTCAGAACTATTCCGAAAGACATCGATGCGGCGGCCTATATTGACGGATGCAGCAAGTTAAGATTGTTCTGGAGTATAATATTGCCAATTGCAAAGCCTGCGGTGGCAACTCTGGTGATTTCAGACTTTCTGGCTACATGGAATGAATATTTGCTGGCAAGTGTAATCATAAATGATAACGCTAAAAAAACGGTTCCTGTAGGAATCATGACTTTTGTCGGTGAGCATGGCACTGACTACGGATATTTATGCGCAGGAGTGCTGATCTCCGTTGTGCCGGTTATGATCGTATATCTGGCTTTCCAGAAATATTTTGTTGAGGGCATGGCCGGAGCAATAAAGTCATAGCAATAAGTCGCAGGAGGAGTACATATGAGCTGCAATTTTGAGTATACGGGTACAGTTGAAAAATGGGGTGTATTTGAAGCGACTGTTCATGGGAGAACAGACGGGAATCCCTTTACAGATTATAATATAAGGGGGATATTCACCCACAAAAACGAGACAAAGCAGGTGGAGGGCTTTTATGATGGAGACGGAATATATAAAATTAGGTTTATGCCTTCCTTTACCGGAAGCTATTCGTTTGAAATCAGCGGAAGCTTTTCGCCGGAATCCTTTTGCGGAACTTTTGAAGCTGTAAAGCCAACCGGCAATAACCACGGGCCCGTCAGGGTTGCAAACATGTATCATTTTGAATACGAGGACGGAACACCGTATTATTGCATCGGAACTACCTGTTATGCGTGGACGCACCAGCCAATTCCATTGCAGGAAAAAACACTGGAAACGCTTAAAAACAATGCTTTCAATAAAATACGCTTTTGCGTTTTTCCGAAGCATTATGATTATAACTTAAGCGAACCGATTACTTACCCCTACCAGGGTGTACCATGCGACAGCTCTGTGCTGACTGCTGAAAACTTCATGGAATATATTGGAGCTGTTCCCGGCAATGAATGGGATTTCAGCAGGTTCAACCCACGGCATTTTCAGCTTTTTGAGCAGAGAATCAGGGATTTGATGCATCTGGGCATCGAAGCGGACTTGATTATCATGCATCCATATGACCGGTGGGGATTCAGTGAAATGAGCGCGGAGCAGGACGATCTGTACTGGAATTATGTTATAGCAAGATTCTCTGCGTTCAGGAATGTCTGGTGGTCCCTTGCCAATGAATATGATCTGATGACAAAAAAGAAGACGGCTGATTGGGAAAGGTACGCGGCAATACTATGCGATAAGGATCCTTACAACCATTTGAGATCAATTCATAACTGCAGAGCATTTTATGACTATTCCCGCCCATGGATTACACATTGCAGCATCCAGCGGCAGGATGTTTATAAGACAGCGGAGTATGTGAATGAGTGGAGAGAGCGGTATAAAAAGCCTGTCGTTTTAGATGAGATAGCATATGAAGGCAATATTCAGCACGGTTGGGGAAATATCAGCGGAAAGGAATTGATAAGGCGGTTTTGGGAGGCAACCTGCAGGGGCGGATATGCAGGACACGGCGAGACTTATATAAGCGCAGACAATTGCCTGTGGTGGTCCCATGGGGGAGTGCTGCATGGTGAAAGCCCTGAAAGGCTTAAGTTTCTGAGAAAAATCCTGGAAGAGACGCCAGGAAAGGGCCTTGAGCCTATGCGGGCAAACTGGGATGAAGTCGCGGCAGAGGGCGGTTCCGGTTACTATATATATTATTATGGTTTCAATAGACCATCTTTCCGCCAGTATCATTTTGATGATTCGTATGAATATAAAGTTGAATTAATAGATACCTGGGATATGAAAATTGAGGAGAAGGGCGTGTATAAAGGAAAATTCAGAATCGATATGCCGGGGAAGGAATATATGGCAGTGCGTATAAGAAGAGTCAGCCAGCAGGACACTTGACTAAAGGTGGAAATAAAGATATATTCCTTTTAATATAAGGTAAAGCCCTTGTATACCGATAAAATATAAACAGGTTTATTCAACTGTACTAAATCTAAATGTTGAGGGAGAGTATGGTTATATGAAACCAAGCATTAAGCATCTTAGTGAAATAACAGGTTTTTCAGCGGCTACAATTTCAAATGCGCTGAACAATAAAAAGGGCGTGAGCAAAAAAACTATTGAGATTATACAAAAGGCTGCCCGTGAATGTGGATATATTGATAAAGCGAAAATGTCAAGCATTAAGTTCGTAATTTATAAGAAAATGGGGCACATTTTTTCAGATAATCCTTTTTTTCAGCCTTTGATTCAGGGGGTAGTTACCGCGGGTAATGCGGCGGGCTATGAGACTATCGTATGCAATTTGGTGGAAAGTGATCCGGAGTTTGAAAGACAACGTGAGCAAATACTTAATGACAGCAATTCGGGCATTTTACTTCTTGCGACGGAAATGTCGGAAGCGGATGTGAGAGTTTTTGAAAAAGCGCTGTCGCCGGTGGTTGTTGTTGACGGCTGGTTCAATAATCTGAAGTTTGATACGGTTTTAATGAGCAATGCGGATTCTGTTGTTCGTCTTGTCAACTACCTGGTGGAAAATAATCACAAACAGATTGGATACCTGCAAAGCAAATTTTTGATCCAGAACTTTTATGATCGCAGAAATGGCTACAGATCAGCTATGTATGATAATGACCTTGAAGTTCGGCAGGAGTTTCTGGTTGATCTGTTCCCGACAATGGATGGTGCATATAAAGATATGGACTTGTATTTGTCCGGCAATCCGAAACTTCCGACGGCATTCGTTGCTGATAATGACATCATCGCATTGGGCGCGATGAAAGCGATGCAAAAGTACGGAATTAAGATACCCGATGATGTATCCATAGTAGGCTTTGATGATTTACCTTTCTGTACGGTTTCATCACCGGCGCTTACCACTGTTAAGGTTTATCAGTATGAAATTGGCAGAGTGGCTGTTCAAAAGCTGATTGATATTAGCAAAAACAAAGCGCTTATTCACAGCAAAACGGAAATATGTACGGAATTCATTGAGCGCGATACAGTGAAAAAGCTGAAAAAGTAGCCTTTAAAGTATGCATGTGAATCAGACGCGTTATTAATTAAATTAGTTCTCTTAGAACTGGTTCTCTTAAACTGCGCTTAAAATTCGTAATTGGAGTGGTTGCCTTGGACAAGATAGCGGAACTTAAAAAAAGAGCAATTGAGACAAGAATTGATTTGATTAAAATGATATATAACGCAAAAGCCGGTCATACCGGAGGCTCATTGTCTTCAACGGATATTATTGTAGCGTTGTACTATGGGATTATGCGGTTTGATATCCATAATCCAAAATGGGAGAATCGAGACAGATTTGTGCTAAGCAAGGGACACAGTGTGGAAGCATATTATGCGGTGCTTGCAAATATAGGTTTCTTCCCAAGGGAAGAGCTGGCCTCCTATTCAAGGTATGGCTCAAAGCTTATCGGTCATCCGAGTACGGCGGTGCCGGGTGTCGAGATAAACACAGGCGCTCTTGGACATGGCCTTTCTGCGGGTGTCGGTATGGCGCTTGCGGGAAAAATGGACGGCAGAGATTACAGGGTATATGTTCTGATGGGTGACGGGGAACAGGCGGAGGGCTCTATCTGGGAAGCGGCTATGGCAGGCGCAAATTACAGACTGGATAATTTGATCGGTATTATCGACAGAAACAGGCTTCAAATTACCGGAAACACTGAGAATGTAATGAAGCTGGAGAGCCTGAAGGATAAATGGACTGCTTTCGGATGGGAAGTTGTCGAGACCGAAGGCCATGATATGGCACAGCTTATTGACACCTTTAGCAAATTGCCCGTTGTTAAGGGAAAGCCTCATCTTGTAATTGCAAATACCGTAAAAGGCAAAGGTGTATCTTTTATGGAGAATGTGGCCAAATGGCATCATGGAGTACCGTCAAAGGAGCAGACGGAAAAAGCGCTGGAGGAATTGAACGAGCAGCTTTCGGAGGTAATTAACGAATGAGCGATGTAATTGGAGTATCCTGCAGAAAAGCTTTCACTGAAACATTGCTGGAACTGGCAAAAAGGGATAAGGATATTGTCGCGGTGACATCGGATGCGCGGGGTTCCGTAACACTGGATGAATTTGCGATTCAATTGCCGGGACAATTCATTGAGGTCGGTATTGCCGAGCAAAATTCAGTTGGAATTGGCGCGGGACTGGCCGTGTGCGGGAAAAAAGTGTTTGTATGCGGCCCGGCAAGTTTCCTTTCCGCCAGAAGTCTTGAGCAGGTGAAGGTTGATGTCGCCTATACAAATGCAAATGTAAAAGTGATTGGTGTTAGTGGAGGTGTCAGTTATGGAGCTCTTGGAGCCTCTCATCATTCCCTTCACGATATTGCCGTCATGAGGGCAATTCCAGGCATCACGGTAATGTTGCCATGCGACGCCGCGCAGACACGTAAGATGACACGGGTATTAGCGGATTTTGACGGGCCTGTTTATGTAAGAATGGGCAGAAATCCGGTGCCGGATGTATACATTAACGCAGACCCGGCTTTTGAACCGGGAAAGTCCAACTTGCTTATGAATGGCAGTGATATCGCGATTATTGGCACAGGAGAGACTGTGAGACATGCTCTCGATGCCGGGCTGTTATTGATGAAAAAGGGTATTCATGCAAGAGTTATCGATATGCACACGATAAAACCCCTTGACCGGGATACTGTAATAAAGGCTGCTGAAGAAACGGGACATATAATTACGGTTGAGGAGCACAGCATTCATGGCGGACTTGGGGCTGCTGTCGCCGAGACGATTGTACAAAGCAAGCCCGTACCTATGAGAATTTTAGGGATTCCAGATGAAACAGTCATTACCGGGACATCCTCAGAGGTGTTCAGACACTATGGATTAACAGGCGAGTCTATTTGTAAAGCGGCTGAAGACTTGCTTATGGTGGGGTGAGAATCAATAATGGGAGAAAAATTCATCCTTGCAATCGATCAGGGGACCTCGGCGACAAAGGCTGTCCTTTTTAACATTTCCGGCAAGCTTGTATGCCGCTGTGATATTGTACACAGGCAGTTTTATCCCAAACCGGGGTGGGTAGAGCATGACCCCGAAGAAATCTATGCGAATACGCTTAGGGCTGTTCATGATGTTTTGCATAAATCAGGCGTTGTGCAGAATGCTATTGCTTCAATTGCCATCAGTAATCAGCGGGAGACTGCGGTTGTTTGGGATAAGGATACGGGAAAGCCCGTGTATAACGCTGTTACATGGCAATGCCAGCGAGGTGATGAAATATGCAGAAGACTTGAAGACCGGAACATGGGGCAGCTAATTCGAGAAAGAACGGGCCTCATTCTATCACCTTATTTTTCCGCGTCAAAAATTAGCTGGATCCTTGATCATGTGCAGGGAGCCAGGACAAGAGCGAAGTATGGCAAGCTGCTTTGCGGCAATATAGATGCCTGGCTTATCTGGAAATTGTCAGGGGGAAAGATTCATGCCACAGATTATTCAAATGCCAGCCGTACCCAACTATTTGATATCAACAAGCTAAAGTGGGATGAGGAGCTGCTTGAGGCATTCAATATACCTGATTGTATGCTGCCTGAGGTGAAGCCGTCCAATGGCTTTTTTGGCTATACAGATAAAAACGAGGGATTTGAAAGAGAGATTCCAATCAGCGGAGTGATGGGCGACTCCCATGCGGCACTTTTTGGTCAGAACTGTGTCGAGAAGGGAATGACAAAAGCAACCTACGGCACAGGCTCGTCGATTATGATGAATATAGGCGCAAAGCCTGTATTTTCCCTCAGTGGGATTGTAACATCGATTGCCTGGGGTATTGATGACACTGTTAACTATGTCTTAGAAGGAAATATAAACTGTACGGGAGATACTATCAGATGGCTGGCCGAGGATCTGGAACTGATTGCTGATTCCCGGGAAGCCGGTAAGCTGGCGTCATCTGTAAGCGGAAACGGAGGGGTATATCTTGTTCCTGCGTTTGCCGGCTTGAGCGCGCCATACTGGGACAGTGGCGCGAGAGCAATAATAACAGGCATGGCAAGGGATACCAAAAAAGCCCATATCGTAAGGGCAGCTGAGGAATCCATAGCTTATCAGATAAAGGATATCATAGAACTGATGACAGCCGAATCAGGAGTGGATTTGAAGGAGCTGCGTGTTGACGGAGGACCTACGAGAGATGATTTTTTAATGCAGTTTCAGGCGGACATACTGGGAATTCCCGTTGTACGAAACAGGATAGAAGAGCTTTCGGCGTTGGGATCTGCTTATATGGCCGGCCTGCGAATGGGAATATGGAGCAGTATTGAAGAAATAAAGGCCTTGAGAGATACTGACAGAGCATTTTTATGCAGGATGGAGCATAGCGAAAGATCGGCACTGTATAAGGGCTGGAAAGATGCCGTAAAACGCGCGCTTTCAGGAGTTGTTTAATATATTTGATGACAGATACTTATCTGAGGAGGATTATATGATTAAAAGCACATTTGGAGTAATAATAACTAACCGCAGTTTTTTCCCGGCACATCTTGTAACTGAGGAGAGGGCTAAAATTCTTAAAAAACTTGAGAGTATGGGCTATGAAGCAATCATTTTATCGGAGCGGGATACACCTCTGGGTGCCGTAAGGACGCTTTCGGATGCTAAGAAATGCGCCGAGTTGTTCAGAAAGGAGCAGGACAGAATCGACGGCATAATTGTAGTACTGCCGAACTTTGGAGAAGAAGCGGGTGTTGCTGCTGCAATAGATCTTGCAAGGCTGGATGTACCGGTGCTTGTTCAAGCCTGTGACGACAGTCCGGAGAAGATGGATATTTCCAATCGCCGAGATGCCTTCTGCGGCAAAATATCCCTTTGCAACAGTCTTTACCAGAGGAATATTAAATTCACAAATACGTCTGTGCACACTTGTGATATTGACAGTGATGTATTTACCGCCGACCTTGAAAAATTTGCGGCCGTATGCCGTGTGGTCAAAGGAATTACCGGCGCAAGAGTGGGAGCCATCGGAGCCAGGCCTGATCCTTTTCAGACTGTCAGGTTTTCTGAAAAGCTTCTCCAGGCATCAGGAATCACTGTCTGCGTGGCAGACATGTCGGAGATAATTGCTAAAGCGGCTTCAATGGGTAAAACGGATGAGGTTGAGGATAAAGTAAAAGAGATCAAGTCTTATGGAAGAATTCCCAACCATATATCGGAAGAAAAGATATATAAACAGGCTAAGCTGTGCATTGTACTGGAGAAGTGGGTAAGGGAAAATGAATGTGACGCAAGTGCTATACAATGCTGGGATTCTATACAGAACAATTATGGCTGCGCAACATGTCTTGCTATGAGCATGATGGGTGAAAATTATTTGCCAAGCGCATGTGAAATGGATGTAACAGGAGCGCTGACTATGCTTGCGTTGAATCTTGCTTCGGGCAAACCGTCGGCATACATGGACTGGAACAATAACTTCACCGATGACAGGAATAAATGTGTAAACCTTCATTGCTCCAATTTCCCAAGGAGCTTCTTTGGAAATACGGAAATGGAAATTTCAAATCTGGATGTATTGGCAACCACAATCGGCGCGGAGAAATGCTTCGGCGCATGTAAAGCCCAGGTAACAGCCGGGCCTATGACCTTTGCAAAGATTACGACCGATGACAAAAACGGAAAAATCAAAGCATACATAGGGGAGGGAGAATTTCTGGATGCTCCGGTGAACACTCCCGGCGGTGTTGCTCTCTGCAAAGTAGACGGCCTGCAGCGGCTGCTTGATTATATATGTAAAAATGGTTTTGAGCATCATGTGGCTATGAGTCGCTCTTTATGCGCCGATGTACTGGAAGAAGCCTTCGGCAATTACCTGGGCTGGGAAGTACACAGGCACAGAGCATAAATTAAGCCGTTTGTTATACATTGCTAAATACCGGTGTTAAGTAAAAGCGAATTCTCCGTTTCTCCTGCCGTGCTTTGCCGCGGCAGGAGTTTTTTTAACAGCCATTTACGAAGTAAATCCGGCTAGAATCTGAGAGGCTCGATGCCTATCAGATATTGATTACAGCCATTTGCTAAGATATCCGGTTAAAATCTGAGAGGAACGATGCCCTCAGATTTTGTTTAACAGTATTCTTAAAAAATCAAAGGATTATTAAAAATAATTACATTCCTTTCATTCCCATTTATTCATAAAATTATCATGTATGATTGATAAAGCGCTTTTCAATAGTACAAGCATCATTGCTGTGTCTGTATATTCAATTATTTCAGAAAATAATAAAAGACCAGCTAATTAAAGTCAAGAGTTTTTAAGAAAAAGCTTTATGAATTTTTGAAAACTCCTGACATAGAAAAAATGCATAACAACAAGACCACCTTTGCGAAGTAGACATAAAATAGC
>Ga0134094_1003496_pt1 | contig 11536 bp, 8 predicted proteins | sample 5_1taG_FD_94458 | JGI IMG/M metagenome (GOLD analysis project Ga0134094, IMG submission 94458) | Switchgrass degrading microbial communities from high solid loading bioreactors in New Hampshire, USA - 5_19_20_110_A1 metaG | ecosystem: Engineered > Bioreactor > Semi-continuous > Anaerobic >... | reverse complement strand
CAAACGTCAGCACATTTCTTAATATTCCAGAAAGCGCGGTGTTAAAGGGATTTTTCCCAAATCCCTCAAAAAGGCCGAGGCAGAACCAGAGCGCTATATGTATGAAAGCAAAAAGGAAGGCCCGGAAACATATGTCGCTTCTGTGCCTTATCTTGGCCTCGGGTCTTATTTTTGGCAGTCGCCGGACTATAACAATCATCATGGACCAGAAAAACAGTCTGCATATTTCGCCATATGGGCTTCTGCCCATAAAGGAAAACAGTGATAGGTTATCACACAGGTAATAACCTATCACCAGTACTGTCAAGAGTAAACATGAGGTTTTTGACCGTTCCGTGGGTAAATATCTTCTCATAAAGCCGCCCTGTATCATTCCATTTCAGGATTTTTTTGATTTTCAGATGTCTCTTCCTGATTTGCTTGCTCATAGTCAGGTCCAGCTTCCGCGTCATCATCAGCTTTTCCTGTATCTTGTCTTACGTCTTCAGCTGTTTCATTGTTACCGGTATTGCCTTGCTTGCTCTCCTCATGATTCTCATCATCTTCTGAAGTTAAAGCTCCAGTTTCTTCAGTTTTGGCTATACCTCTGTTTTGCCCTTCATTATTTTTTATGTCCTCTGCTTCCTTTGCTTTGTCTTCATTTTTCTCATCAGTTGGCTCATTTTTTATCTCGGTATTTTCTTTATCATCTGGTTTTCCTGTTATATCTGATTTAAGCTGTTCTGTATTTACTGGCTTGTTTTCTGTTATATTTTTATCCTGCCCAATGGAATCCTTATCCTCAAAATTGCTTACTGCAATAGTATCGCCTGTTGTCACATCAGCAGCTAAAGTTTTGTTGGAAACCACATTGATATTTACTTTCACACAATGCTTTGCCTCGCTTTCGCTGCCAACAGAGTACCTGAACTCAACCGTGAAATTATTGCCGAATTCATCGGCAAGTTTTTTTATTTGCAGATTGGTTGACAGTTTTACTTCCTCCGCAGGCCTGATTTCCTTTTTATTTTCATTTCCGATCTCCCGGCTTGCATTTCCCCTTGCTATTATTTCCTTTACATATACATTGTCTGAACCGATGTTCAATACCTTGATCTTCAGTGAGGTACCATTGTTTTTGGGTTCAATCGTAAGATCAAGTTCCCTGACATAGGGATCACAATCGAAGGATCCCGGACCATTGTGGATCTCATAGCCTGATATGACAAGGGGATCATCCACCGTCTTAGGTGGATTTACAACTTTTAGCCTCGCAATAATTCCAAGACTGTCGCTCCAATGTCCATAGCTTACTCCCGCTGCGCTTATGAACAAAATCATCAATGTTAACAGGACTCTTGGAAATTTTAATCTTTTCATGCACGAGCACCTCATCTCGATATATTCAGGCATTAAGGCTGAAATAGTTACAGGCAAGGAGAGCAGCTTCTGTTCTGCGCTCCAGTCCCAGCTTTTCCAATATCGCGCTTACATGCTTCTTGACAGTATGTTCGGAAATAAACAGTTCATCGGCAATCTGCAGGTTGCTGTAACCTTTCCCGAGCAGCTTTAACACTTCCAGTTCCCTTTCTGTAAGCTCGTCCAGTTGCCGGTTATCGTCCGGGCATTCCCTGCTTTCTAAAATGTCAGAATCATAAAACTTCTTTCCCCGGTTGACTGCTTTGAAAGCATAAATCAGGTCTTCAGTAATTGCAGCCTTTAGGAGGTATCCGTCCACATCCATTTTCCTGGCCCTTTCAAAGTCTGTCTTTCTTGAAGATGAGGTAAATACTATGAACTTTGAATTTATTTTTTTGTTTTTCGCTTTGTTTACTATCTCCAGTCCGTCTTCCTTACCAAGGTACAGATCCAGGATGGTAACCTCGGGTCTGTCCTTCTGAAGGATTGACATGGCTTCCTCGACACTGGAGGCTTCCCGTATTTCCTCTACGTCCTTTTCAAAATTAAGGGCAGATATCAGACCTTTACGCACCAACGGATGATCGTCAACAACCAACACTTTCATATAACTCCTCCTTCTGGGTTTTCAGCCTTACAGGTATTCTCAGATTGATCGAAGTGCCCTTTCCTGTTTCACTCAAGATCTGGAGATTCCCGTTCAATGAATCCGCAAGTGTTTTTATATTCCTGATCCCCAATCCCTGTCTGCCTGTATCCTTCAGAATATCCTGGCTAAAGCCTGTGCCATTGTCAGAAATCTTAAGAATCGCATCATCCCTGAGTATATTAAGCTGGATGGATATGTTATCTGCCTTTCCATGCCTGACTGCATTTCCTATCCCTTCGCTCAGTATCCTGTAAAAAGCTTTCTTCTGCTCCGCAGTTATTAACTCAAGATTTCCCTTTATTTCAAAATCAATTTCCGTACCGTGATACTTTCTTGTTCTTTTAATTAATTTATATACATCGTCCAGGAAATTATTTATTCCGTTTTTCTTCCAGCTGTATCCGTAAATCGTTGTCCTCAGGTCATTCATGGCGCTGTTCAGGGATGCCTGGATTGAATCAAGTTCAGAAGCGATTCTTTTTGAGCTTAAATCTTCAGCTTTCATTTTCAGCCCGAATATCCCGCAGGATATGGCAAACAGCTTCTGAAGCACCCCGTCATGTATTTCATTGGCTATCCTGTTCTGCTCCTCATTCACGGCAAGATCCCTGTTAATTCTTTCAAGAAGGAAGTTTTCAAGCGTTATGGATGCGAGTTCTGACAAGAAGGTAAGCTGGTCCTCGATATCCATGTCCCCTACCGCATTTTCAGCGGTTTCTCTTTCTGCGCCCAGCCAGCCATGTACCTCGCACTGGCAGAAAACAGGGACAAGCACAATCTTCCTTTTGTCAATTTCCAGGGTAATAGGTGTTTTAAGTTGGGTTATATTTTCAGCTTCCTTTTCCAGCTTTTCCTTCATTTCCTCCGGATCTACTTTACCGGGTTCATGGAATATAATCTCTTTTTTTCCTTCCTTGTTCCGTATATAAAACACTGTCAGGGACTTAGTGATTTTTTTTGTATATTCCAGTATGGTGTTTATAAGGTTTTCCCTGTCCTTACGGGTTGTCATGAGATGTACAGCCTGGTAGAGTTCCATTATGTGGTCCACTGATTTTTTTATTTTCCGGTTGGCTTCCTTAAGTGCTTCGTTATTTGACTGGACTTTGCCGTAAAAGCCCGACAGTATCTGTACCGCCCCAGTAATCAGAATAAGGCTCAGTATAAGATTGGAGTTATCGTTTACCATATTCATGAAGCTTGCATCAGGGGCAAGCATCCTGCAGGAAACATAGGTTGAGAAAAACAGGTATATCATAAGGTTTATCCAGCAATATATTTTTCTCTTCAAGACCACGCTCGCTATTATTATGGTATTCAGCGAATACCAGATATACGGGCTGTTAAAACCCCCTGAAGGAATGAGAATCGAAACGTTGAAGACAACCTCTGTCATTATCAGGCCAGCAACGACTTTGCTGTTTCCGAGGAAATGTCTGTAGAGATAATTCAGCAATACTGCCGATACGCCGATACATCCTGCGACGATCAGTTTGTGCGGGATGGAATGAGCCGGGTTACCAGCCAGAAAGAATACTGATATCATCACTAACGTACTGTATCTGTACAGGTATAAAAAATCAATGAGCTCCGGCTTTCCATTCGTTCTGAAAATTTTGGCCATCAAGGCTACCACCGTCATACCTTATTTCCTTATCCAAAGATATAAAAAAGCCTGCTAACTATGTATAACAGGCCGGTTGCACCACTCACTCCTCATATACCAGGTGCCCATCGTACGGTATATGATTCATCGTATTCCTTATTATCCAGATTTATTCCATCAGGATTATTGACTTTTTTAAGGAAGTTTAAACTGGTCAGCTGTTTATTTTGATAAAATTTATGGCTGCGATATTTTCAACATTACGAAATCATTATATGTTTGAAAGTCAACCTGTTTCAAGAAATGAGAATTGTCAATGGCTGAAATGCTTTTATATAAAGGCTTTTATACGTTAATTTATTTTTCCATATTTCCGTCTTCATTTCCTTTTGGTTTTTACAAGATATTCGACAGGATACAAATAAGCGAATAAGGGTATTTTGTTAAATTATGATAAAACTAAAGACGCAAAATGATAATAAGCCGGCAGATAATCTTTCCTGCCGGCTAAATAATGCTTGTTGTTATAGTCTGTCCAGTATTTTACGCTTTTTTCTCTGAAGGAGAATATTTGTACAAAAATGATATTCCTATACCCAGCAATACCCAGAATACCGGCGCCACAGAGACCGTGCTGTCATTGAACAACGCCGCTGTACAGTAGCCAACCACACCGCAGAGTATGGATGCTCCTATCGATTTTTCGGCATTCCCGACATCCTTAACCCATACAAGGAATCCTTTGATGATATACCAACCCAGGAAAACAAGCATGGCAATCAATGATATTACGCCTGTGTTAATCCCCATCTGCAGATACCAGTTGTGGGGTTTGTCCACGATAATTGTCGCGTTGTCCATGAAGTTTATTTTCGCAGTGATTTCTTTCTGTGGGAAGTATATAACGTATGTATCAGGACCGTGACCCAAAATAAGTGTTTTTTTCAGCATAGGTATGCTTCTTGACCATATGTAACCCCTGCTACTCGCAAACATCTCCATGCCTATAAAACCAAAAGTTTCAGGTTCTTCGATTTCGTTTATTGCAACTGCATTGTTAACTTCAATATATAACTGATTGTCTTTGACCATAATGGGTATTGGAATATTTTCCCAGACTATGTCGAATCTATCGGCTTTTTTTATCCTAACATTGTATAGCGCATATTTCTCATCTTTAAATTGATATTTCTCACCGTCAAACTCCCAGTCAAGTAGTTCTCCATTGCTTCCTGTAAACAGCAAAGTTCCGCGATTATGCGTAACCGTGAATGATTCTGACTCAGTTTTGATTGTCAGGGATACGCCATTAATATCGATAGTTTCAATCCGTTTTGCAGGGTAATTACCTCCAACTTTACCTGATACGTCTTTGCTGATATCATATCTTATCGCTGAAGGCAATGTGTTTTTGGCCTCTTCTACAATCAATCCTCCGGATGTTATATCCATCGCAGTATATATCCCTGATAGGACAATTGTCAAAGCAAGTGTATATGGCCAAAGTTTTATTATCTTCTTTCTAAAAATAACCACAAAGATAATCCCTGCTGCAAAGCTTCCAAGAAGAGCAGCTCTGGACAGGCTTCCGATCAGTAAAATAAATGTAAAAGATACGAATATCATACCTATCAAGGTCTTCCATATTCCTTTCCCTGCCCAGTTATAGTAAAGTGCCACAGCAACGGGAAATAAGAGTGCTGAATATGATCCCGCATAATTTGGGTTATAAACTGTGGTATACATTATTTTCATGTCGCCGAATACAAATCTCAGACTATCAATACTGTCTTCGTATATTTTAGGCATGATCAGTTTTCTGCCAATCTCAGTCTTGAAAAAATCAGCGTCATAAAACTGTGTCAAGCCAAGTACAGTCATAATCACGCAGCTTACAAAAAGTGAGATAAGTACAGGTCTGACCATCTTCTCATCCCTTACGGCGAGCGCAGCCGATAATGCAAAAATCACATATCCCAGCAAAACCAGCGCACCTTCAAAACGGTCAACAAACCCGTTGAACGCAACATCCCTGTATTCAGAAAATATTGATGACAATACCACCATCATGGCATATATGAAAAGAGGTGCAAACATCTTTCTAAAAGACAGTTTATATTTAATCAACGAATAAACTAGCAGAATAAGAAGCAAAGCCGAACACAGGATAATATACTGGGATTTCCAGTAACTGAAGAAATCAGGATGCGTATCGTTCCCTGACCATGTAAGTTTCATGATACCGTCAAGTGGGACAACTTTCATGTATACTATCAAAGGTATGACACTTACCACGAAAGATAAAATGATTACTGCCAAAAGATTTCTTGTTTCAGTACTACTACTATATAATTTCCTTCCTTTCATAGCCTGAACCCCATAAAACCATATTGGTAGACTTTTCAATAGTAAGGTATCGTAAATTATAATAAATGTCAAATACTATATTTTCAGGAATTGGCATATGAAATGATTTCTCATCAGGGACAACAATAGAGAAGCCGGGAGAAACTCTCCCGGCTTCTCATTTTACGATCTGACTAGTTATCAGATATCAGCTTCAACCTTCAGATCCTTGGATACATTACCCTTCGAATCTTCGATGTTGAGTACCTGTCTGACGGTTACCTTGCTGCCCGGTTCTTTTTCAAGAGACAGGGTCAGTACCTTACCATCTGTATCCCAGGAGATACCGGTTACGGTATTACCGTCAACAGTGAAGGTGTACTTGGATACTGTATCTTTGTTGATTGCCTCGGTGAATGTGATCCTGAGCTCCTTATTGCTGCTTCCCTTAGCTACGTCAGCAATCTCAGCAGGGATCTTGTCGACGGCTTTTTCGGATGAATTAGCTTTGAGCTTGATACCAAAGGCGTTTTCACTCTTGATTGCACTTTCGGAAGCTATAACACTAACGAATACATCTTTGTTCTTATACTTACCTGTAGTATCGAGCTCTTCGCCGTCAGCAAGAGTATAGGTCAATACTCCCTTGCCATCAACATTCTCGAAGATAACGCCTGCAGTGGCGATGACGACTTTGGAGTTGTTTTCTTCTCCATTTTCGTAGAAGACTTCGAAGTCATCTTTGTCGAATTTATTCAGTGCATCTGAGAGTTTCACTACCAGTGTTGTCTTGTTGACAGCTTCTACACTTTCGATTGTGATTCCACCTACAAACGGTGTGCAGACAACTGTAGTGCTCAGCTTGGAGTAGTTACCAGCAGCATCTCTTACTCTACCAACAGTAATTACGAGCTCACCGTCAGTATCAAGAATTTCATCGAGTTTAATCTTTTCAGCATTCTTGAAGTTGAGGAGTACTGCCTTGCCTCCGTCAGTTACGGATGCGGTAACCTTATCATCTGACAGATATGTTGTTCCTACGGCATAGTTGCCAAGGTTCAGGATATCGTCAGAATTCATTACTTCGCTGAAGCTGATCTTAACGATCTTAGCATCTTTATAAATTACACCGGTTGTTGTAACTTCAGGGCGAGTTGTGTCAGTTACAGTAACAGGTACTGAAACTTTATCGATCTCGTTGCCGGCTTTATCCTTAACACCTTCGATTACTACAGTGTAAGTTGAACCAGGCAGAGCCTTATTGAATTCGATTGTTACCTTGTCATTATCGACCTTGAAATCCTCATCCTCAATGCTGTATTCGTCAGCAAGTTTTTCACCGGAAGCATCGAGGAATGTGTAGTTTTCTTTTACAGATTCGATGCCTTCATTGAAGGTAATAACTATCTTCTTGTCGGTCTCAGCCTTGATGTCTTTTACATAAGGTTTCTCTCTGTCAACCGTTACGTTGATAGGCAGATTCTTGATTTCTGCGTTCTTATTGTTCCAGCCATCTTTTACAACGTTCTCTTTAATTGTCAGATAAGCTATACCGCTGGGCAGTTTGTTTTCTGTGAAGTCAAGTTTCAGCTTAGCGCCCTCTACAGATACATTTGTAGGAACGTTGTTGCTGTTGGTGTGGTAAATCAGAGGTTCATCCTTAATTTCTGCCACAGAAACAGCCAGCTGAATATCTTCGTTGAACACGAGGATTACTTCTTCAGGTGAAGCTTTCTCTACGCTTACTACCTCAGGAGCAGCTTCATCCTTGACAGCAGTGAAGTACAGAGTCTGGCTCAAGGATTTGTAAGGAACGTAGTCTTCAACACCTGAAATTACAACTTTGTGTTCACCGGTAGGAATTGTTGTATACAGTTTAATGCTCACACTATAATCATCAATTGCTTCTATTTTTGCGATAAAGTAACGGCCATCGTCTACCTTGTAGGTACCAGTTGTAGCTTTAATAGGCTCTGAGAAGATTACCTTGAAGGTATCAGGGCCAGTCTGAACGACTGATACAGCTTCAGGAATGGTTACGTCAAATGCTGTTCCGGACAGCTGGGTGTCTTCCTTAATACCAACTCCAGCTTTTACAGTAACCTTGAATTCCTGCTGATTTGATAATGCTTCCTTAAGAACGATGGTTACAGATTTACCGTCAGAGTTAAGTTTAACACTATTGATTTCTTTACCTTCAACTGCATAGTTATCTTTGTTTTCAGCAGCATCTTTATTGAGTGCAGCATTGAAAGTAACAACGATTTCCTTAAGGCTGGGAGCTTTAGCATCGAGAGCTTTCAATTCAGTTACAGGAGCTACAAATCCAGCCTCGATAGCTTTCTCCCTGTCAACGTCGCCGGACTCGATAAGAGCTTCGATGAATCTCTTGCCGTCGGCATTTACACCTTTCATAGCTGCACTGTAAAGGATAGCAGCGCAGTCATCACGGAGAAGCTGATCCTTTGTTACATACTGAACAGCCTGGCCTGCTGATAAGAATTTAGCATCCTGATTAGCTATATCAGCAGCATTGTTAGTGGTAGCGTCTTTATAGCCCATTGATTTGAGAAGGAATGTGAGGAACTGTGCTCCGCTCATGGGTGCCATAGGAGCGAATTTAACTTTGGGCAGTATTGTTGCGTCAACACCAATGGTCATGCCGGTTTTTACAGCGTACGCAACATACTTCGGGCCGTTTCCATTCCAGCCAGGAATGTCATCGGCGTCAACTACATCTGCGAGGATTTCTGCGACTTCCTCGTCAGTCAGTGCAAATGCATCGTCTTCTTTACCGGCAGCTCTGATTGCGAATGCAATACCCTGAATTCTGTTCAGGCTGCCTTCAAGATTGAGGTCAGCATCTGATGTGCCGGCGATCAACCCAATTTTCTGAAGCTTTCTTGCTTCTTCCAAATGGGAAGCCTCGGCGAGTGCAGGAACCATCATTGTAGCGAGCATTGCAACTGTGATGATCACTGCAAAAACTCTCTTAAGGTTTCTCATGTTGAAAATCCTCCCTTTTGTTATTGGAAGCAGGATACTGAATTTTCAAAGCTGGATTACACCTGCTTCCTTGTCTGTAATCCAACTTTGTTTGCTTTATTGATTCAAGATGGAAAGGTTCCCCAATCCATCGTGAATTCGTTTCGATTATATCACCCCGAAAATTTAGGGTCAATAATGCCAATATAGGTGTAAACAAAATGTAACCTTTGCCACTTTTTATCCAGATTCATGGCATCTGTATGAAACACATCTATAAATATATCGGTATATACCGTCTTAAATTAAATACTTTTCGAGGATTTCCATAACTTCATCCCTGCTCTGGGACCTGAACACCTCTGCCCTAATCCTGGAGCATCCCGGAAGACCTTGGATATACCAGCCGATATGCTTGCGCATCTCGGTCACGGCCTTCGTTTTGCCCTTGTACCTTTCCATCAGGTCATAATGTCTTTTTATTGTCTCAAGCAATTCCCTGTTGTCCGGCCTGTTAATATATACCCCATTATTGAGGTAGCTAATGATATTTCTGAATATCCAGGGATTTCCCTGGGCCCCCCTGCCTATCATGGCAGCGTCGCAGCCTGTTGTCTCAAACATTCTTACTGCATCCTCAGGGGTCCTGATATCACCGTTTCCTATTACCGGAATGCTCAATTTATTCTTTACCTCTTTTATAACATACAAATCACTATTTCCCGAGTAATACTGATCCCTTGTCCTGCCATGGACAGTTACGGCGCTTGCGCCCTCTTCCTCGCAGATTGCCGCAATTCCTACTGCATTGATGTTGGAAGCGTCCCATCCTTTTCTGATCTTAACTGTGATCGGTTTTTTAGAAGCCTTGACGACTTCCCTGACTATGCTTCTTACCAATTCGGGTTTTTTCATCAGGGCGCAGCCTTCACCGTTTTTAACTATTTTGGGCGCAGGACATCCCATATTTATATCTATTAAATCAATATCCTCTCTATTCGATAATCTGTATGCCGCCTCGGCCATAATTTCCGGTTCGGAACCGAATATCTGGGCGGCAATTGGCCTTTCATCGGGATGCGTCTCGGTAAGTTTCAAGGTCTTTTCATCATTGTAGTGCAAAGCCTTTGCGCTTATCATCTCAGTATAGACGAGCGCCGCTCCCTGTTCCTTGCAAAGAATCCTGAAAGGCAGATCGGTAACCCCCGCCATGGGGGCAAGAAAAATATTTCCCAACAGTTCAAGACTTCCTATCCTCAAAACGCCTTAGCCCTCCATCTTTACATGAGTATATTCTGAACTGCTTTACTGAAATTTATAACCATAATTCGGCAGGTACAGGGATAAAAAAGAAACCTTGCAGGAAAAAACCTGAAGGTTCTGATTAGCGTGTAATTATTCTTTGACGGATATAAAACTTAGAACGGAAGATCTTCGTCATCATCACTCAAGGTATAGAAACCGTCTCCGCTGTCAGGCATGTCTGCCTGGAAAGCGTCTGCAGAAACCGCAGGGTTATAGTCAGCACCGCTGTTGTCCCGCTTGCTGTCCGCAAAATAGACATTTTCTACATGGATCTCGTCGCTGTAACGCTTGTTTCCCTGCTGGTCAGTCCATGTATTGTTGCGAAGGTATCCTTCGACCAAAATCTGCTGACCTTTTCTGAAGTACTTTGAAATAAACTCCGCTGTCTGTCTCCATGCTGTAAGCTGAAAGAAGTCGGCAGCCTGCTGTCCTTCCTGAGCCCTGAAGGGCCGGTTGACAGCAATTCTGAAGCGGGTCACAGCAACATTGCTCTGAGTGTATCTTGTTTCGGGATCGGCGACAAGCCTTCCCAGCAAAATGACCTTATTCATTGAAACACCACCTGAAACTGGTTTCTGCAAATATCAAAATAAATTTACTTGTCCTTCCTGATAATCAGATACTTCAGGATACCCTCAGTGATCTTGAAATTTCTTTCAAGCTCTGTCGGGAAATCCGGATTTGCTGAGAAATCCATCAGAACATAATAACCTTCCTTATGGTCCTGGATTTCATAAGCAAGTTTCTTCTTTCCCCATTCCTCAACCTTTTCAAGCTGGCCGTTTTCGGATACAAGGCTGCTGAATTTCTCAACAAGCGCCTTTGTACCCTCTTCATCCAAAGCCGGGGAAATGATATACAAGGTCTCGTACTTATGCATTGACCATGTCACCTCCTTCTGGACTAATCGGCCCTGCATCATATGTGCAGAGCAAGGATCTACGCTTTCATTTTGCAGCTTATTTATCGTATCACATAAACTTGAGTTTGACAACCATAACTAAACAGATAATTTGTTTCCGTGTTTTGCAGGTCCGGCATCGGTTGCCGCAATCTCTTCCATTGCATTGATTATAGAATTTACTCCTTTGCATGAGCTTCCAGGAGTAAAGAGAACCCTGATGGTTTGCAGTATCAGTTTAATATCCAGCAATAACGAATAGTTTCTGATATACATCAGATCATATCTAAGTTTGTCCTCGGGTGAAGTACTGTAATTCCCAAAAATCTGTGCGAATCCCGTAATT
>Ga0134094_1003489_pt1 | contig 11550 bp, 10 predicted proteins | sample 5_1taG_FD_94458 | JGI IMG/M metagenome (GOLD analysis project Ga0134094, IMG submission 94458) | Switchgrass degrading microbial communities from high solid loading bioreactors in New Hampshire, USA - 5_19_20_110_A1 metaG | ecosystem: Engineered > Bioreactor > Semi-continuous > Anaerobic >... | reverse complement strand
GTGGGAATCACCAAGGTCTTTCCAGGAGTTGTGGCAAATGACAATGTGAACCTGGATATAAGGGAAGGGGAAATACACGCCATCGTCGGCGAAAACGGTGCCGGCAAATCCACCCTTATGAAAATAATATATGGCCTGTACCAACCCACGGAAGGTCAGATTTACATAAGGGGCCGCCTTTTAAACGTGTCCAATCCTCAAGTTGCAATCAGTCACGGCATAGGCATGGTGCATCAGCACTTTATGCTGGTGCCTTCTTTTACTGCGGCAGAAAACGTAGTCCTTGGAGGCGAGCCCCGCAGAAGGGCAGTCTTTATGGATTTTCATGAGGCAGTTAGAATAACCAAAGAACTTTCCGAAAAGTACGGCCTATACGTGGACCCTTATCAGAGGGTGGAAGACCTGTCGGTGGGCATACAGCAGCGCATTGAAATTTTGAAGGTGCTTTACAGAGGTGCAGATATATTAATTTTGGATGAGCCCACTGCAGTCTTAACTCCCCAGGAAACCCAAGAACTCTTTGCCATCCTGCGGCGGCTGGTGAGTGAGATGGGCAAGACCATTATCATCATCACCCACAAGCTTCAGGAAGTGCTGGAAGTTTCCCACAGGGTCAGCGTCATGCGCAGGGGCAAACTTGTAGGGACTTTGGACACCAAGGACGCCACGGAACAGATACTGGCGGAAATGATGGTGGGCAAGGAAGTGGTTTTCGATAAGTTCCACGCCAACCAGAACATCGGCGACACATTGCTAGAGGTTAAGAACCTTGTAGTAAGGGACAACCGGGGCTTTGTTGCCGTAAACGGTGTCAGCTTTTCCATTGCAGCCGGGGAGATCCTGGGGGTGGCAGGAGTTGAAGGCAATGGCCAGACGGAATTGGTGGAAGCCCTGACGGGCTTAAGAAAGGTGGAGGATGGCAATATACTTGTAAACGGAAGGGACATGGCCAACAGGTCCCCTTCGGCCTTTCGCAAAATGGGGATTTCACACATACCCGAAGATCGGCTCAAAACTGGCCTTGCCGCTGAAGCTTCGGTAAATGAAAATTTAATGCTAGGCTACCAGCATAGAAGGCCCTTTGAAGGCTTTGGGATGAAACTAAACAGAAAGGCCATATTTCAAAAGGCTGACCAGCTCATCCGTCAGTTTGACATTCGGACACCCTCTGGGCATACCAAGGTAAGGAGCCTATCCGGAGGCAACATGCAGAAGTTGGTGGTAGCCAGAGAATTTTCCTTTGATTCTCCCATCCTCATTATTGCTCAGCCCACCCGTGGCCTGGATGTGGGGGCCATAGAGTTTATCCACCGCCGAATAATTGACATGAGGGACGCAGGCAAGGCCATTCTGCTAGTTTCGGCGGACCTGGATGAGATCTTCAGGTTGTCTGATAGAATCGTGACAATTTACGAAGGCAGGATAACTGGAGAGTTTAAGGCTTCTGACGTGACCAAGCAGGAAATAGGCCTTTACATGACCGGCAAAAAACTATCCGCAGCGGGGTGATGCCATGAAGAAGTTACGGCTATTTCAAGATATGGAATACATTCTATCACTTATTTTATCCATTGTCCTGGCGCTGATTATCGGTGCATTGATAATCCTTGCCAACGGCAAAAGTCCAATTGCTGCATACGCGGCTCTGATAAACGGCTCCCTGGGCAGTGCCTATAAGATCGCCACCACCTTTGCCAAAACCATTCCCTTGATTTTGACAGGCCTGGCCACCGCAGTGGCCTTTAGCAGCGGCATATTTAACATCGGCGGCGAGGGGCAGCTCTACCTTGGGGCCTTTGCGGCAGCTTACGTTGGCTTTACTTTCACAAACCTTCCGGGCCTCATAGGGGTACCGCTTGCCCTTGTATTTGCTGCGATTGTGGGCGGATTATACGCATTGATACCTGCCCTACTCAAGGTGAGGCTAGGAATCGACGAAGTCATTACCACAATTATGTTTAACAGCATTGCCACTTTGTTTACAGGGTATCTGGCCAATTATCCCTTTGCGTCGTCCGTGGGAAAGATGGGTGCCACCGAGATGATAGCCCCAGCGTATAAGCTGGCAAGGCTGGTGGCCAGATCCAAGTTACATACTGGTATATTTTTTACTGCCCTTATAGCCCTTTTCATATATTACCTTATGGAAAAGACTTCTGCAGGCTATGACTTTAAGATGATAGGTTTAAATCCCATATTTGCCAGGTATGGGGGAATAAGTGCCGAGAGGAATATGGTCATTGCCATGGTCATATCCGGAGCCCTGTGCGGCATTGCAGGGGCCTTCGAGGTATTGGGGAACCACTACCGTTTCCTGCAGGCCATATCTCCCGGCTACGCCTTCGACGGCATGCTGATTTCCCTCATAGTGAAAAACAACGTGCTAGGGGTTATATTCATGTCCGTATTCTTCGGCATGCTCAAAACCGGCTCCATTGCCATGGAGTATGAAACGGCAATTCCTTCGGAACTGGTCTCGGTCATACAGGCTATTATAATTTTGTTCATTGCCGGGGAGAAGGGCTTTGCCAAAGTCCTGAGGCGAATTTATGCAAAGGAGGGGGCAGGCCAGGATGTTTAGTGAAATCTTTAATATGACGCTTCTGCAAAACACCATAAGGACCGCAACTCCCCTCATTTTGGCGGCCTTGGGCGGGCTGCTCACATCCCATACGGGCATACTGAACATTGGCTTGGAAGGTATGATTTTGCTGGGAGCCTTCTTTGGAGTGGCGGGCAGCTTCTTTTTTGAAAGTTACCTTATGGGGATCCTCTTTGCCGTGGCATCAGGTGTTATCATCGGCATTATATTTGCCCTCTTTGTCATAAAACTTAAAGCCGACGAATTCATAGTAGGCATCGCCATAAACATGTTTGCCGGTGGGCTCACCATGTTTCTTTTAAGGAGCATATTTGGAGTGAAGGGTGCCTTTTCTTCACCCAAAATCCAGCCCCTTCCCGATATATCAATTCCCTTTCTTGACAATATACCGGTAATAAATGTTCTCCTTAATGATCACTCCCTATTTGTGTATGTGAGCTGGATACTGGTTATAGTAACCTACATATTTCTCTACAAGACTCCCTATGGCTTGTGGTTTAGAGCTGCGGGAGAGTTTCCCGAAGCCCTGGATACCGTGGGAATAGATTCAAATAAAATCAAATTTACAAGCAGCATCCTGTGCGGTATCTTTTGCGGCTTTGCAGGGGTTCACCTTTCCCTGGGCTACCTGACTCTTTTTACGGAAAACATGAGCGCAAACCGGGGCTTTATAGCTCTGGCGGCCATCATATTTGGTTCCGCCAATCCTTTGATGACCTATGTGGCAGCACTCATATTCGGCTTTTTTGACGCCCTGGGCATAAGGCTGCAAGGTGTAGGCATTCCGTCGCAATTTACCCAAATGTTTCCGTACATGGTCACTGTGCTGGTGCTGATTGTGGTGGTAAAGAGGGAAAGGGACAAGAAGAAAGCCATATACGCAAGGCAAAAAGCTATAGACAGCAGCCAGACAAAGGCAGCCAGCAAATTGGCAAAATGAGGGGGCAATGGGCATGAAGGATGTGCTGGTATTAGGAGCTGGCTCTGCAGGCTTTTATGCAGCCCTCATGTGCGCCTCAAAGGGCCTTGACGTAGCTTTGATAGAAAAGGAGGGCCTTGGGGGGACCGGCTTTCGCTTCGGTGCCCTGCCGGTAAAAATCCTCCTTGACGGCATAAGGGAAAATCCCGGCATTTCTTTTGAGGAGCTGCAGGAGGACTTTCGCAAAAAGATGGATGAGGTTCGCCGAAAGCTGGAAGCAGACCTTAAAGAAGCCGGCGCAGAAATCATCTTAGGTGAAGGCTGCTTTGTCGGAAGGAATGCAATTTTGGTAAACCGCAAGGTCCTTGAAGCAAAAAACATTGTGATTGCCACCGGCAGCAGGCCGGCCAACTTCCCAAAGGTGTCCTACGGCAACCGTATTTTGACTCATAAGGAAGCTCTTGCACTGGACCGGCTTCCGAAAGACTTGCTCATCTTGGGAGCTAACGTGGAAGGTATAGAATTTGCCGCCATATTTGCCCGCCTGGGTGTAAAGGTTACCGTTGTAGATATGGAAGATGCAATTTTGCCGGGAAATGACTGGGATTTAAAGGCACCGATAATAGACATGTTAAAGTCTTTGAAGGTAGAATTTGTTACGGGATGTAAGGTGACAGGAGTAAGCGAATCCCAAGAAGGAGCAGAAGTGACAGTTGTGACGGGAGAAAAGCTTAAGGCGGAAAGGTGTCTTGTTTGCCTGTCAAGATTGCCTAACATTCCAAAGGGTGCAGATGACATAGGACTGGAATATGACCACGAGGGAATTAAAGTTGACCAGAACTTCCTCACAAATGTGGAAAATGTTTATGCAGTTGGAGATGTAAATGGCCAGTGCCTCATGGGCAGCGTTGCCATAAGTCAGGGCATCAGAGCAGCTCTGCACATACTGGGGCAGCAAGACACTACAAAAGGTGCAAGTTATGAAGGCCTTGCCAGGGCTATATTTACAATTCCAGAGATAGCGGGAGCTGGCCTGCAGGAGTGGGAGCTCAAGGAAAAAGGTATAAATTATCAAGTTACAAGACACCCATTTTCCCGGACATGGCGCGGGATTTCCAAGGGCTACAATGATGGCTTCGTAAAAATACTGGCAGATGATGTTGGAAGGATACTAGGGATATGGATGGTGGGCAGAGACGTTTCGGAAATGGTAGGCCTTCTTGATGTCTTGCTTAAGCGAGAGCTTTCAGTTGGGGAGATATTAAACAGCTTTTTTGTGCATCCCAGTTTGTCGGAGGCCTTGCTGGATGCTGCGCTGAAACTGATATGACGGCTCAAGCTAAGGGTATTGATCACATCACTGCATCTTAAATACTTACTTTAACTTTTTAATCTTTCAGCGGATGACCTTCTTGAACAAATCAGGCTAGTACCTTGCAAAGAATTGAAATTTTGCGGTACGGCTTTTATATAAAAAAGCAGAATATTTTAAGGGGGTATTGTTATGCTTCAGCCACACATACTTTGCAAGAAGGGCGATGTAGCAGAAAACGTAATTTTGCCTGGAGATCCCCAGCGTGTCTTGAGAGCTGCCGAGTTTCTGGATGAAGCCAGAGAAGTGGCATTTAACAGGGAATTTAGGACCGTCACGGGAAAATATAAAGGTGTGCCAATAACCATTACGTCCACAGGCATAGGGGGTGCGTCCTGTGCCATCGCCGTAGAGGAACTGATAGCCTGTGGCGGAAAAAATTTCATCAGGATAGGCAGCGCCGGTGCCCTGCAGCCCGGAATCAATATAGGTGATCAGGTTATTCCGATTGCTGCCGTAAGGGAAGAGGGAGCCTCCAAGATGTACGTCCCGGAAAATTACCCTGCAGTGGCTGACTTTAAATTGGCCAGCTACGTAATTGAAACTGCCAAACAATTGCAATATCCCCATGTGTCGGGTTTGGTAAGAAGTCACGATAGCTTCTACAGCGACCGGCAGGAGGAGATAGTAAGCTTTTGGGGCAGCAAAGGTATTTTAGCATCGGACATGGAGACGGCAACCCTCTACACGGTGGCCCGCCTGCGGGGAGCTAGGGCGGCGTGCATTCTCAACGTAGTGGTTTCCAGAGGTGACAGCATAAAGGAAGGCATAAACCAATATCAGACCGTTGAAGGACCTGCCAAAGAGGGCGAAAGGCGGGAAATCATATTGGCCCTGGAGGCCCTGAAAGCTTTCAGCACAGCAGAGGAAGGATAACAAAGTGACAGACGACCTAAACCATATTAGGTCGTCTGCTTTATGTAAGCTTGCCGGCTTGGTGGGGGGCTTTTGGCCCTTATAACATCTTGGACAAGCCTCTGCAAACTTTAAGCTTACTCACCTATGATTTTTACCAATACCCGCTTTGGCCTTTTGCCGTCAAATTCGCCGTAAAATATCTGTTCCCAGGGGCCAAGATCCAGCTTGCCATTGGTTACTGCTACAACTACCTCCCGGCCCATGATGGTGCGCTTAAGATGGGCATCGGCATTGTCCTCGAAGGTGTTGTGCCGATACTGGCTGTAGGGCTTTTCCGGAGCCAGCTTTTCCAGGAAGACTTCAAAGTCGTGATGTAGACCGCTCTCGTCGTCATTGATAAACACACTGGCGGTTATGTGCATGGCATTGCACAAAAGCAACCCCTCTTTTATTTGGCTTTCCCTAAGGCATTCCTCTACCTGTGGTGTGATGTTAATGAATTCCCTTCGATTTTTGGTTTCAAACCAAAGTTCCTTGCGGTAGCTTTTCACGCAAACACCTCCAGTTTTTTTATTATTATACCATAAGGCTATTCTAAGCAAATTCATTAGAGCTATCTACCTGATACAGACTTGACATTATTTTCGCAATCTAAACAAAATTACATTAAATTTCATTATGGCATTTGTCCGATAATTATATTTAATTTTTGCACAAATCCTCAAATTTACTAAATTAATTCACATTTGACAATTATTAGTATTAATACTAAAATATAACTAAAACGGTTTAGTAAAACGTTTTAGTAAAATAAAGGGGATTGGAACAGTCATTATGGGAATTACAATTAGAGATATTGCTAAAAAAGCCGGTGTATCCATTACTACCGTATCGAAGATAATCAATAAAAAAGATGAAGACATAAGCGATGAGACCAGAGAAAAAGTGATAAAAATTATCAATGAATACAATTATGTGCCTAGTGCGTTGGCTACAGGCCTAGTTACTAAGAAAACCAATACCATTGGCCTGCTGGTGCCCGACATATCGAATGCCTTCTTTGCAGAAGTGGCGAGAGGAGTAGAAGACGGGGCCAATGGTAGAGGTTACAATGTGATACTGTGCAATACTGACGATGATCCTGATAAGGAGATTCAGTATCTAAATGTATTAAAGGTAAAACATGTTGATGGAATAGTATTTCTGTCAGCAGTGCTGTCAAACCACAGTGCCATCATGCAGTTAAACAAAGCAGGATTTCCGGTGGTAGTTTTGGACCGCACCTTGGACGATGAAAGTATAATGGCGGTTTATTTAGATAACTTTACGGGCGGCTATATGGCAGCCAAGCACCTGGCTGAATTCGGGCACAAAAGGATAGGCTGCATAACTGGTCCTTTGAAAAACAAGCCGGCCAAACAGCGGTTTTGCGGCTATAAAAAAGCCCTTGAAGAGATGCACATAGAATTTGATGAGGATCTGGTATATGAAGGAAATTTTAAAACCAGTGGCGGTGAATGGGGGGCAAAGAAGCTCTTAAAGGCGGGAGCAACTGCGATTTTTGCGTGCAACGACATGATGGCTTGCGGCGCATATAAGGTGATTCAAGAGCAAGGTTTAAGGATACCTGAGGATGTTTCCGTAGTGGGCTTTGATGACACTTTCATGTCGGAAATACTTACGCCGCCATTGACATCGGTCAAACAGCCCACCTACGATATGGGAATTGCATCGGCGGCTATGCTTATAAAAAGGATTAAAGGTGAGAAGCTGGAAAACACAAAAATGGAGTTTAAACCCGTGTTGTCTATTAGGAAAAGCGTCGGTCCTCCGGCATCATCTTAAAAGGTAGAGGAGGGTAAAAATTTGAAAAAGATAGTAGTGGTTGGCAGCATAAATATGGATGTGGTGATAAGGGTGCCCCATATTCCGGCGGTAGGTGAAACCGTCCTTGCAAGTGGCCTAAGCCTTTTTGGCGGTGGAAAGGGAGCCAATCAGGCCATTGCAGCGGCTAGGTTGGGCGGAAATGTCAGCATGATAGGGCGCGTGGGAGACGACGCCTACGGGAAAAGACTTATAAATGCTTTAACCGAAAGCGGCGTCAATGTGGCAGGAGTGGAGTTTGATCCGGAATCACCCACCGGCACAGCTTATATTTATGTCTCGTACAGAGGCGAAAACAACATTGTCGTAAACCCTGGCGCCAACAGCAAGGTGGATCGGGAGCAAGTTAAAAGGTACTTGCACCTTTTTGAAGGCGCAGATTACTGCATTGTCCAGCTGGAAATACCCATTGAAACCGTGGAGTACGTCATTGGACTGTGCAAAGAAAAAAATATAAAAGTGATGTTAAACCCTGCACCTGCCCACACGATAAGCGATGATGCCTTAAAAGATCTATATATGATGTTGCCAAATGAAACTGAGCTGACGATGCTGGGCGCAAACAGCGGCACATTAGAAAAAATGGCAGAAGACCTTTACAGTAAAGGGGTAAAAAATGTGCTGGTTACTCTAGGGGAGAAAGGCTGCATGCTCGTTAATCACGAAGGAATTAAGCGCTTTCCTGCACCGCCCTTTTCGCCAGTTGATACAACGGCAGCCGGTGATTCGTTTGTGGCAGGTATTACCATAGGCCTTTCTGAGGGCATGGACCTTGAAAGGGCAATTAAGTTTGCCTCTTATGCAGCCGGAATTACCATAAGCAGGGAAGGGGCCCAGGCGTCACTGCCCACCAGGCAGGAAGTGGATTCGTATTTTTTAAAATAATGGCTGTGGAAAAGGGGGAGAAAAATGAAGAAGACGGGGCTTTTAAATAGCGAAATCTCATATTTGATATCGAGACTTGGCCATACCGATACCATAGTGATATCTGATGCGGGGCTGCCCATTCCTAAGGGTGTGCAGCGGATAGATTTGGCTTTGGTGCCGGGAAAGCCTTCATTTATTGAGGTGCTTGATGGGGTTTTAATGGAGATGAAAGTGGAAAAAGTCACTATAGCAACTGAAATGAAGCAGCAGAACCCTGACCTCTATAAAATAATTACTGAAAAATTTAAAGATATCGAAATAGAAGAAGTGTCTCATACGGAATTTAAGAATCAGACGGCTAAAGCCCAAGCCGTAATCCGCACCGGTGAGTTTAAGCCTTTTGCAAATATAATCCTGCAGGCCGGGGTGGTGTTCTAGGTGCTGCTTAACATGAAGGGGATTACGAAGAGTTTCCCCGGAGTTAAAGCACTAGATAATGTGGATTTAGAGCTAAGCGAAGGTGAAGTTTTGGCCCTTCTCGGAGAAAACGGTGCAGGCAAGTCCACCCTGATGAAAATTTTGGGAGGGGTTTACAGCAAAGACCAAGGTCAGATTTTTTTAAGAGGTAAACCCGTCCAAATAAATTCTCCAAAGGAGTCTCTAGAGCACGGCATCGGAATCATTCATCAGGAGCTGAGCCTTTTGCCGCACCTTTCTATAATGGAAAATATATTCTTAGGCCGGGAGAGGGTTAAAAGATTAAATAGGATTGACTGGAATTATTTAAAGAGCCGAAGCGAGGAGATCCTATCTCATTTGGGAGTAAAAAATATTGATGTAACAAAACCTGTCAAAGACTACGGCGTTGCCATCGGCAAAATGGTGGAGATTGCGCGCATTTTATCCATGGACTGCCACATTATTGTCATGGACGAACCCACAGATACGCTGACCACTCAAGAAACCGAGTTCTTGTTTAATGTGATACGGCAATTGAAAAGAGAGGGCAAGGGGATCGTATATATAAGCCATAAATTAAATGAAATTTTTGAGATAGCAGACAGAGTACAAGTGCTGCGGGATGGCAAAAATATCGGAACGGTAAAGGTATCTGAAACCAATTCAGATGAGCTGATACAGATGATGGTTGGCAGAAAGCTGGAGGATAAATTTCCCAGGGTGTGCGTAGGAACAGGTAAGAAGATCCTTGAAGTTGTGAATCTGCAGATACCCGGCATTTTACAGAATATAAATTTTAAGCTTTACTCGGGTGAGATTTTGGGGTTTTCAGGCCTTGTAGGAGCAGGAAGGACGGAACTTGCCAAGACCATATTTGGCGTCAACAAGTATTCAGGGGAAATAATATTTGAAGGCAGACCCGTTAAAATTAAGAGCCCCCAGCAGGCCATCGAGATGGGGATAGTTTATCTTACTGAAGACAGAAAGCAAGAAGCCCTGTTTTTTGAGCACGACGTGTTATTCAACATGACCATTTCAACATTAAACGATTTCGTTACTGCTACGGGCAGAATTTCCAAAAATCGCGAGGTCAGAGAAGCCGACGGCTATATAGAAAAGCTTAACATAAGGACGCCATCATTGTACGAGAGGGTCATAAATTTAAGCGGAGGAAACCAGCAAAAATTGCTTCTTGCCCGCTGGATGATGACCAAACCTAAAGTCCTCATATTAGACGAACCTACCAGAGGGGTGGATGTGGGGGCCAAAGTAGAAATATATAATATTATCAACCAACTGAAGCAAAGGGGCATAGGTATAATCGTAATCTCATCGGAATTGCCGGAAATTTTAGGAATATGTGACAGAATTGTGGTGATGCACAACGGCAGGATCACGGGAGAATTCACCCATGAGGAAGCGACGCAGGAAGGGATTATGAAATGCGCAGTAAACCTATAGGGAGGTCCTCTGATTGAATCACACGAATCTTATTGTGAGAAATCGCGCAGTACACAATGTGTTATTGAAATTAAGGTCAGTAATCGGCCTATTGTTATTAAGTGCAATTTTATCAATCCTAAGTCCTAGATTTTTGACCTATTCGAATCTGTTGAATGTATTAAGGCAAACGTCTCTAAATGCAATTATTGCGGTTGGGATGACCTTTGTGATTTTAACCGGCGGCATAGACCTTTCAGCGGGGTCCATATTGGCTTTTTCAAGTGCAATAGCTGCCAGCATGGCTCACAATAATTTTCCCGCCACCATTGCAATATTGACTGGTTTGCTAATCGGATTGCTTCTAGGCCTCATAAACGGTTTAATCGTTACCCAGGGCAATGTGCCACCTTTTATTGCTACCCTTGCTATGATGACAATGGCTCGGGGTGCAACTTTAGTTTACTCTAACGGACAGCCCATTACAGGTTTAGGTGAAGGATTTTACTTAATAGGAAATGGTTACATAGGACAAATTCCCATTCCGGTGATAATTACAATTGGAGTGCTACTAATTGCATATTACGTATTGTCCCAAACAAGAACGGGAAGGTATATTTATGCAGTCGGCAGCAACGAAAACGCAGCCAAGCTTACAGGCATAAATATCAAGATGGTGAAAACTCTAGTTTATGCAATTTCGGGATTTACTGCAGCGCTGAGCGGGATAATTATTACATCAAGATTAAACTCCGCACCTCCTACAGCCGGTTCAGGAGCGGAGCTTGACGCAATTGCTGCTGTGGTATTAGGAGGCACGAGCCTTGCGGGGGGAGAAGGCCATATTGCCGGGACTTTTATAGGGGCCCTGATAATTGGAGTGCTAAATAACGGGTTAAATTTGCTCAATGTCTCATCCTATTATCAGCAGTTTGTAAAGGGCGTAGTAATTCTGATCGCTGTCCTGCTGGATAGGCGAAAGAGCTAAATTTTAGCTCTGCACATAAAACAAAAAACAAAAAATAAAGGGGAGGTTTTTAAATGAAAAATTTTAAAAAGTTGCTGGCTCTATCATTAATAGTGCTGTTTGCTTTTGGCATTTTGACAGGTTGTGGAGGAAACACCGCTAATAGCGGCGGGGGATCCGAT
>Ga0134094_1003458_pt1 | contig 11624 bp, 10 predicted proteins | sample 5_1taG_FD_94458 | JGI IMG/M metagenome (GOLD analysis project Ga0134094, IMG submission 94458) | Switchgrass degrading microbial communities from high solid loading bioreactors in New Hampshire, USA - 5_19_20_110_A1 metaG | ecosystem: Engineered > Bioreactor > Semi-continuous > Anaerobic >... | reverse complement strand
CGGGCGCAGGAACCTGCCGTTCTCATCGAGGGGCTCGTTTGCCTGGGCAACGATAAATTCGTCCTCGATGTCCGCAGACATGTAAACTACCTCGTCAGTAACAACGCCGGTTTCCTTATCCACCCTGCGGAAGGGTGCTTCGATAAAGCCGTATTCGTTGATACGGGCGTAGGTTGCAAGATAGGAAATAAGTCCGATGTTGGGGCCTTCAGGGGTCTCAATAGGACACATACGGCCATAGTGGCTGTAGTGGACGTCGCGGACTTCAAAGCCAGCGCGGTCCCTGGACAAGCCGCCGGGGCCGAGGGCTGACAAACGGCGTTTGTGGGTAAGTTCAGCCAGCGGGTTTGTCTGGTCCATAAACTGTGACAGCGGCGAGGAGCCGAAAAATTCCTTTATTGCCGCTGTGACGGGGCGGTTGTTTATTAATGCCATCGGGGTTATAACATCCATATCCTGGGCCTGGAGGGTCATCCTTTCGCGGATTACCCTCTCCATGCGGGAAAAGCCGATGCGGAACTGGTTCTGCAGCAGCTCGCCCACAGAACGGATGCGGCGGTTGCCCAGATGGTCAATATCGTCAAAGTTGCCGACGCCCTGGGCAAGGCAGTTAATATAGTTGATGGAAGCGAAAATGTCGTCAATGATGATGTGATTGGGAACAAGCTCGCCTGCGCGGTTCCTGATGGCTTCCTTTAGGGATTCCTCGTCGTCGCAGCTCTCCAGAATCTCTTTTAAAACAGAGAAACGCACATGCTCCTTGATTCCAAGCTCCTCAACATCGAAATCCACGTATTTCTTTATATCCACCATGCCGTTGGAGATAATTTTTACCTCGTGCATTTCGCCGTGGTGGGATTCAACGTTGACATAGGCAATCATAACGCCGGCGTTCTCAATCTCCACCGCCCGGTCGTAGGAAATACGCTCGCCGGCTTCAGCCATGATTTCGCCGGTCATGGGGTTGACGATGGGGCGGCTGAGCTTATGCCCGGAAAGGCGGTTTGACAGTGACAGCTTTTTATTATACTTGTAACGCCCTACACGGGAGAGGTCGTAACGCCTTTCATCAAAAAGCAGGTTTTCAAGATGCTGCTGGGAGTTTTCCAAAGTCAGTGGCTCACCGGGCCTAAGCCTGCGGTAGATTTCCAGCAGGGCTTCCTCGGTGTTTTTGGTAATATCCTTTTCTATTGTCGCGCGGATACGCTCGTCATCGCCGAAAAATTCCAGCAGCTGGGCATCAGTGCTTAACCCTAAAGCACGGGCGAAAACCGTAATCGGGATTTTGCGGTTTTTATCAATACGGACATAGAATACGTCCTGAACGTCAGTTTCGTATTCCAGCCAGGCGCCGCGGTTGGGGATTATGGTTGCCTTGTACTGCTTTTTGCCTGTGGTGCGGTCCTCCTCGTAGTTAAAATAAACGCCGGGAGAACGCACCAGCTGGGATACGATAACACGCTCGGCACCGTTTATAACAAATGTTCCGTTATCGGTCATGAGCGGGAAATCGCCCATATAAACTTCGGATTCCTTGATTTCTCCGGTTTCCTTATTAATAAGGCGGGCTCGCACGCGAAGCGGCGCGGCATAGGTAACATCCCGTTCCTTGCACTCTTCCACGGTGTATTTTGGGTTTTCATCCAGGCGGTAGTCCACAAACTCCAGAACCAGTTTGCCTGTGTAGTCGACTATTGACGCCGTGTCACGGAATACTTCCTTAAGCCCCTCCTCGATAAACCATTTGTAAGAGTTTTTCTGAACTTCAATCAGGTTCGGCATATCCAGAACCTCATTGATTTTGGAGAAGCTCATACGGGTGTTGTTACCCAGCTTCACCGGTTTGACATTCGCCATAAGCCCGATCACTCCTGTTGAATTTATTCTATTTGCATCCCTGAAAATATGAATCCTTATTTTTGCGAAAGGGTCTTGAAATTCTTTGCAATATGTGCTATGATTTTAGGAAAATAGGGATACCTTTCCATGATTATGCAGTATAATATAATACACCTTTTATTATTGCTTGTCAATTGTATTTTGCAATTAGGCGGCATTTTTTTGTTTTTATACTCTTCTTTTTCGAGTTTTGGATACATAAAATGGAAATATGCACAAATCCCGCAAGGGATTATTTTTTTACCCGGCATCGAAAACACCCGGACGGGTTGTAAATTTTTGCAGGATGCATTTTTCTAAAAAGTTTCTGGAATTGTGTTTTGTCAAATGGATATAGTATTAATGTAATTATTAAATTTAACAAAGGATATGGTTTAAATGGGCAAAGAGAAAAACAAGAGTAAGGAAAATAAAAGATACAGCAATACAATAACCGGAAGAATCCATGGCACTTATGAAACGCTGGCAATAGCGGATTCATCCGAGCGTTATGAAAAGACTAATGTGGCAAAGCCCAGCGACGAGCAGGTGGAAGAGGGCCGCGAATGGGTAATCCATAACAAAAAATAATGCTCCGGAAAGGGTGTGAAACGGGGAATTTTTTTGCTTTTCTCTATTTAGCCTTTCCGCCTGCTGAGCAGCTTTATAATACATAATAAGGCGAAAACGGCAAGGGAAAGGGCTGTGATGGCAAATCCGGCAGCAAGCCCCCGGGGCCTGAAACTGAGTTTAAAGGTATGCTCCCCTTTCAGGGCTGCAAATGCCAGAAAAGCCTTTGCAACTTCTTTTGGCTTAACTTTTTTTCCGTCAATTTCAACCCTCCATCCCCAGTCCGAGGGTATGGAGGTGAACAGCACGCCATCCTGGGGCGCTGTGAAACTGCCTGTGATAACAGGCTCGCCAAATTTGCCGCTTGAAACTGTAAAGGATACGGGGGTTTCCTTTAATGCCCCTGCCAGGCTTTCAAAATGCCCGGCGTTGAATGATGCGGCTACCGGGTTTGCAAACCAGTTTTTATTACCCGTAACAAAAAGGGAAATTTCGTGCTCGCCCGGCTCCAGCTCGCCAAGTTCAATCACCCCGCGTATCAGCCTCTCGCCAAGCTGGTTTAGCCGTTTGCCGTTTAAATAAACCGCCTTGTTTTCAGCAAAATTGTTCTTTAAGAAAAACAGCACGTGCTGCCTTTTGGGGTTGGTTATTATGAATTTTACGGCGCCTGTGTCCTGTGCCTTTACAAATGTGTAGCCCGGCCTTTTCTCGGTTTCGCAGTTTTCAAACTCCACCCTGACATCAATAGGGGAATAGTATTCGCTGTTGTTTTGCCTGTAATCCAGCCCGTTTAGCAGGCTGTTCAGCGTATCGAAAGGGGATTCCGAGGCTTTTACATCCAAAACGGCTTTTCCGGCGAAGAAAATAAGGGGAAGGGCATTTGGGTTTTCCCACAGGGCAATGCCGTCAGCATTGATTCCGGTGTTGATATATCCCCAGCGCCTTTCGTCATCACTGAATACATATTTTATACCCAGTATTGAATCCAGCGCTGATGTGGAGCCGTAATACCTGAATATTTTATTCCCGCTCTGGCAGAACATCCCGCAGCTTTTTAGAAAACTGAAGGTTTCCCTCCTTGAAAAGGAGCTGTAATGGCTTGCCGCGTGATACCCCACCGACATGCCTTCATTGGGGTTGCGGGCGTGGGTATTTTCTGCTCGGTAAAATTTGCTGCCCGAAGTGCCGTTTTGTTTGTCTGCCAGATTTAAGGCGGTAAGCATTTGGTTCCCTCTGTCAATAAAGCTGGCGTAACTTTCCCTTTCCTCAAAGCCAAGTTCGGTATCAAGGTTTTTAAAAGTGGCAACCGTATTTCCCAAAAGTTCAGCCAATACAGCAAGAGCCAGCAGCAAAACCGCGGTATGCCGCCAAATTTTTTTAAGTTTTAATACCATCAGGGAAAGAACCAGGCAAAAGCAAAGGGCTGTCGCGTTAATAACCATAATGCTGGATATGGGTTTATAAATCTCGGTAAAAGCCCGCTCGAAAATCTTTGATAAAAGGTATGATATGGCAACCAGGCTAAGGGCAGTTATAAAACCTGCAATTATTTTTTTAATATCCATGCCCGCAGGTGTGCTTATAGCCCTGGCGGCGCAGGAAATCAGGAGGAATATTAATGTAAAGCTGTAACGGCAGGGGAACCACACGGGGTTTTCAGCGGCGTGCCACAGGTAATCCAGCAGGCTTAGAATCATGCTTGCCAGCATTGTGATTAACAGGAATGCAAAACCCTTCTTTTCCCGATCAGGAATCCCTTTGTGCATTACCCAGACAGGGATTAGCCCCAGGGTCAGGATTCCGCAATATAAAAAAGGGGTTCCGTAATCTGTGACCGAATCATAGGCGCCAAAACCCATTTTTACAATCAGTGTAAATGGGTCGGTCATAAATCCCAGGAAAACAGAGTCTTTTGACAGTGTACCCTGGCTGTCGGCAAGGGCGAAAGCGGCGGGCAGGGTCACAAAGGCGGAAACCCCCGCTGCAAGGGCTGCGGCTTTGATGAATTTGAGTGTGGATTCTTTGTTTTCCTTAAAACCCCTGCCCTCAATCCAAAGGCTTGCAGCCAGATACAGGGTGGCGAAAACCCCAACCATGTAAGCGGTGTAGAAGTTTGCGATAAACAAAAACGCAAAAGCCAGGGTTAAAGGCAGATAGCTTTTGTTGTTTATAATATTTTTAACCGCCAGGATTACAAGGGGAAGCAGGATGACCGAATCCAGCCACATAAGGTTGAAAAAGAAGACTACCGAATAGCCGGACAGGGCATACATCGCCGAAAAGGCGGTGTTTAACAGCCCTTTTACCTGAAGTTCCTTATTCAGGTACAGCGAAAATGTAAAACCCGACGCGGCGATTTTTGCGGATATGATAAACAGCACCGCTTCGGTGATTTGTTTGCGGGGAAAGAGGAAAATAAGCCATGTAAAAGGGCTTGCGAGGTAATAGGCATAAATCCCGGCAAAATTCATGCCAAGCCCTGTGTCCCATGTATAAAGCAGGCTGCCTTTACCTGCCACGGCGTCATAAAAAGCCCCGTGGTATTCGATGTACTGTTGCCCGAGGTCGGTTATCAAAACTGACTTTGAGCCGAAGGGGTAAAAACCGTATATGGAAAGGGCAAGCACCCACACTGCCGCGACGGCCAGGGCAGACGCCGCGGCAGTGGGTATGGCGGCGGAAAAACGCCGGGTCATGTTATGATACAACCTCGTCGATTAGTTTCAGTTCCTCTTCAGTAAAGCTGAGATTGTGCACCGCGGCGAGGTTTTCCTCAAGCTGCTCCACGCTTGACACGCCGATAAGGGCAGAGGTGGCAAACCCTTCCCGCAGCACCCAGGACAAAGCCATTTGGCTTAGGGACTGCCCTCTGGACAGGGCGATTTCCCTTAATTTCCTAACAACCTCCAGTTTTTCGGGGGTAATGTCCCGCTCCTTGAGGAATACGTTTTTGGCTGCCCGAGAATCCTGCGGAATTCCATTCAGATATCTGTCGGACAGAAGCCCCTGGGCAAGGGGAGAGAATACAATGCTGCCTATGCCAAGCTCACTCAGGGTTTCAAACAGCCCGTTCTTTTCATGTGTCCTGTCCAGCATGCTGTAGCGGGGCTGGTTAATAAGGCAGTGTACCCCCATTTCCTTCAGTATTCTGGCGGCTTCCCTGGTCTGCTCCGGCCCATAGTTGGATATCCCAACATAAAGTGCCTTGCCTGAGTGGACGGCTGAGGCTAAAGCCCCCATGGTTTCCTCCAGCGGGGTGTCCGGGTCGTAGCGGTGGGAATAGAAAATGTCCACGTAATCAACCCCAAGCCGTTTCAGGCTCTGGTCAAGGGAGGCTAAAAGGTATTTTCTGCTGCCAAACTCCCCGTAGGGCCCGGGCCACATCCGATAGCCTGCCTTGGTGGAAATTATGATTTCGTCCCTGTAGGGGCGAAGGTCGTTTGCCAAAACCCGCCCGAAGGTTATTTCAGCCGAGCCGGGGGGCGGCCCGTAGTTGTTGGCGAGGTCAAAATGGGTGATTCCCAGGTCAAAGGCACGGAGAAGTATAGCGCGGGCATTTTCGTACACGCTTGTCCCTCCGAAATTGTGCCAAAGGCCGAGGGATATGGCGGGAAGCATCAGCCCGCTCCTTCCGACCCGCCTGTATACGGTTTGCTGGTATCTGTTTTCCGCAGGAGTGTAGGCCATTTTAACAACCTCCAAGAAGTAAAGATTAAACCATCGAATTTGAAGTTGATTTATAAATTCAAAAGCTATTATATCATAATTTTCCAAAAAGTATATATCATTTGGGGGCGATATCAACCTAAAGGCTGGTTTAAATCGCGGATATGGTATTGTGGAAAATTGACAATTCTGAAATTTACTCCTTTCAAAAAACTTTTTCATATGTTATACTTTGTTTAAAATTTAACGTATTATTATTCTCCTTAATTACTTTAAATTATTACGCATTATATATTACGGAAGTAGGGATTTTTTTGGAAAAGCATTTGGAAGTGCTTAATCACCTCCTGGTGGAAACATTTAATGAAATATTGAAGATTGAGGAGCAGTCCTTAAGGCTGGTGGCGGGAAGTGAAGTGACGGTTAACGAAGTGCATACTCTGGATGCCATTGGGAAAAGTGAACCATGTACAGTTTCTGAACTGGCTTCTGCCATGATGGTCACTGTCAGTACCATGACAATAACCATAAACCGCCTGGAGAAAAAAGGTCTGGTTAAGCGCGAGCGGTCAGGAGACGACAGAAGGGTCGTGAGGGTGTACCTGACAGATAAGGGCCGTTCCCTTTCATATGTCCACCGCCGGTTCCACAGGAGAATGGTAAAGGCCGTTTCCGAACAGCTGACCATCGATGAGATAGGGGTATTAAGCAAGGCAATGGAAAATTTAAAGGATTTCTTCCGCCAGGAAAATATGAGGAATACCAAGAATATAGCCGAACCGGAGGAAACATAAAAAGATACCGCTGTGTGCGGTATCTTTTTATGTGTACCTTTATTAGGGAGGGATGGTGATTATATATCCTTTCATATTTATCTCGAAGGCTGATTTGCGGTTGATACAGCCGGAATTGTTATAATTCGCTCGTCTGAATCCACGATTGACAGCGGCAACTGGGGAAGCAGGCCCCGTATAGTTTCGATGAACATATTGCTGTTGGCCCCCGGTTTTCCGCTTACAATATGTACAGTCCCCTTTTTCCTTGCGTGGACGGCTATGGTCAGCGCCGGGTCGCTGTTAAAATAAAAGAACATTTCGGCCCCCAGGGAGTTCGCGGTATCATAAAGACCTTGGAGTATTTTTGCGGTGCTTTCCGAAACAAAGCTTTTGGGGAGCACCGATACAACATTCAATGCCAGGTTGTTCTCCTTTGCGATTTCGGCGCCGGCACGTATCAGCCGTTCACTTGAAGGCTGGTCTGTGACGCATACAAGAACATTCGGCTCAAAATTTTCCATTGTAACCATGCCCTTTCTACCGCCTTAATATGTGCCAAACATACCGGATTATAACAGCACAGAAATAAAAATTTTATCAGATTTTTGGCGGATTAGATTTTTTAGCAGGTTTTATCCTTAAAGTCAAAATTTACATCCTTAATTACATCAGTTAAAAACCCTGCCTCCCTCCTTTCCACGTTAGAGTATATGATACACCATGCTTGTGTAATAACCGTAAACAAAAAATGTACAACTTATGAATTTAAATTGTCTGTTATGTTAAATTTCAGGATAATTTGTCTTTTTTGCTTGACATTACCACGTCATATGATAGTATTTTGAAACTAAAAGTATTATTGTAATACTGTGGAGGGTAGAAAATTGAACCGAATTGACAAAAAACTGCTTCGCATGGTTTTGATGGCACTTTTTGCGGCGTTGGCTTATCTTGCACCGTTGGTGATACATATCCCATACCCTGCGCCATCCGGCAAACCCTTTGTCCATCCCGGGAATATGGTGGTAGTCCTTGCCGCCCTGTTGCTTGGCGGATGGCAGGGAGGGCTTTCAGGCGCCATAGGGTTGGGGCTGTATGATATTACACAGGGGTATATTATTGAGGCTCCGAAAAATATGCTTTTAAAGTTCGGAATTGGTTTTTTCACGGGGCTTGTTTTCAGCAGGGGGCGCAAGAACGATGGCGGCAAGCCCAGAATACCGCTTTTTATTATTTCTGCAGTAAGCTTCTGTTTAGGCGGCATTATCCTTGCCGGCAAAATCAGCGGTTGGACAGGGTTTGAGAAGGTTTCATTTGTGGCATATCTTTTTATGTTTATCCTGGGGCTTTTGCTGTTGCTGATTGCGCTGTTGTCTTTTAAATACCCGTTTTTTGACAGGGAGCTGATGTACGCTGCCATGGGCTCGGTAACGGGTATGGCATGGAATCTGGTTGGATACTTTTCTACCAAGGTTTTAGGGCTTTTAATCCAGGGCTCTGAGTTTAACGCGGCGGTTACAACATCCCTTTTAAGCATGCCGGCATCAATTATAAATGCAGGTTTTTCTATTGTGGGTGCAATTATTTTGTATCAGCCTTTAAAGCGCGCCCTGGTGAAGGCAGGGCTTGGCAGAGCTCTGGAGTAAGAATTAAGGGGAGCAAAAAATAAAGGGAGCCGGGTGGCTCCCTTTATTTTTTACCTGTTCTTCAGGAAATCTTTCAATTTAAACCTTTGCCCGTAATGCAGTACCGATGCCTGGTAGAATTTCATCGACAGCAGTGAAACCAGCACGATAGCTGCAATTAAAAGCAGGACTGAGATTAGAATATCTACTGCCCCTACCGTTTCATTAAGCAGCCGGGAAGGCATTATGAAAGGCGAGGTAAAGGGGATATAGGTTAAAATCTTTTTGGCGCTGCCGCTGTCAGGCATGAGCATTGCAAAATATGCGGCGTAAAATGCGGTAAGGCTGATTAAGACGGAAGGCATCATGGCTGTCTGCAAGTCTTCCGAGCGGCTGACGGTGGCGCCGCACACCGAGTTTATCATGGCATAAAGCGAGTAGCCCAGGAGGAAGTACACAAGTAACAGCAGGGCTGTGGAAACGCTGAAGGATGGGAACTCGATGGGCATTCCCGAAATCGTGAAGTTTTCCGGGATAAGCAGGTTATATCCAAGCACTCCGGCGAGGATGAACAGGGAAAGCTGGATAAGCCCTAAAGCCCCCATGGCAATGCACTTGCCGAGTAAGATGCGGGAGGGTTTTGCCGACACAATCAGGGTTTCCATTACCCTTGAGGTTTTCTCGGATGCCACCGACATGGCGACGCCATATCCGTAGAAATACACCGCAAAGAACATAATCATGGTGATTAAAATGCCGGCTGTATACCCTGTGGCGTCCATTTTTAAAGGAATTGTGGAATACTGGATATCCGACATCGCCATTTTCTGCAGGTCTTCATCAACCCCGGCTTTGGTCATGGCGCCGGATACCAGGTACTGTCGTATAACCTCTTTAATCTCATTCGTTGGTGCGGAAGTGAATATACTTTTGACTGTGAATTTCAGCTCTGGCAAAATATCGCCTTTGGCTATCTCCATAATGATGGCGGAGCTTTCTTCCACGATTTTTTTATACTCATCCACCTGGTTTGAGCTGCCCTCTTTAAACTCGATATGGGGGAAAGCGGCAGACAGGGCATTAATTACACCGGGGATTGTGTTATCCGTGTCGATTACATAACAGGGATATGCCTTTTCAACCGGTACATTGCCTGAACCAGGCTGGCCGCCTGGTGTTGTGCCGGGTTCGGATTCGGAACCGCCTTGCAGCAGGGACGGCAGGGCGCATGCCCCAAGGATTAGCACCAGTACGATAGTGGTGATAATGATAAAAGATTTTTTGCGCACATTGTCCCTCAGGGTGAACGAAAATACAGTAAATATATCTCTCATTCTGCCGCACCTACCTTCTCGACAAAAATTTCATGCAGCGAAGGCTCCCTTATTTCAAACCTGTCGGGGCAGATTCCGCTGTCAACAAGCTCCCTGAGGAAGGCATGGGCGGATTCATCGCCGTTAATCTTGAATTCGTAAGCGTTTGCCCTCTTTTCGATAAGCTTAATCCCGAGCCTTTCGGCAACAGGCAGCGCTTTTTCAAAGGCTTCAGGTGAACAGCCAAGGGACAGGTTTGTATGCCCGTACCCCCCCTTGATGGCGCGCAGGTTGCCCTTTAAAACGGTGCAGCCTTTGTTGAGGATAACCAAATCCCTGCAATACTGCTCGATGGTAAACATCTGATGGCTGGACATCACTATGATTTTATTCTGGCTTATAAGCTCTTCGATAATATTTTTGAAAACATCGGTGTTAATAGGGTCCAACCCGCTGAAAGGCTCATCAAGGAAAATAAGCTCCGGGTCGTGGATAATTGCGGCGATAAGCTGGATTTTCTGCTGGTTGCCCTTGGACAGCTTTTCCGCTAATGTATTCTGGTATTCTGCGACCCCCAGCCTTTCAAGCCAGTATTTAGCGGCTTTTGCCGCGTCGTGGCGGCTCATTCCGCGAAGCTGCCCGAAATACGTAAGCTGCTCCAGGATTTTAACCTTAGGGTATATGCCCCTTTCTTCGGGCATGTACCCGTACCGGACAGTTTTGCTGGTGATTTCCTTCCCGTCCCAGTGTATTACCCCTTCGTCCTTCGGGATAATTCCAAGAATCATCCTGATGGTGGTGGTTTTGCCGGCGCCGTTTGTGCCAAGCAGGCCGAAAACGCCGGGCTGGCTGATTTCAAAGCTCAGGTTGTCAACAGCTTTTTTGCTGCCGAAGGATTTGCTTACATTCTGCACAGTTAAAGCCAATAACATCACACCCGCTTTCTGATTTTGTATAATTTTAGCATAGATGCCGCTAAAGCTCAATAAAATCTGTAGTGAAAAGATGATTTTAATAAAAAATCTTGATTATGGCTTTAAAGGATGATAAAGTAAACTCAGTTTGAAATTTTGCAAAGGATATGATGGTTATGGGCAAGTACGAATACAAGGTACCACAGCTTTACACCAGCGCACTTTTTGAGGAAGGCAACTCAATAGCCTGGCCGCTCCTCAGCCAAACCGAATATCCGTGGGAGGCAATCCCCGGGATTAAGGATTTCATCAAATCAATAGGCCCCACACTCCCTTCCGATGAGTACGATTCCCCTCGCCCCGGAGTGTGGATACATAAAACTGCGTCGGTTGCCCCGTCGGCTTTTATCGGGGACGACGTAATTATCTGCGAGGGTGCGGAAATCAGGCATTGCGCTTTTATCCGCGGAAGCGCCATAGTCGGCAAAAATGCGGTGGTGGGCAACTCCACCGAGCTTAAAAATGTAATCCTGTTCGACTGCGTCCAGGTGCCCCATTACAATTATGTGGGGGATTCCATCCTGGGATATAAAGCCCACATGGGCGCTGGCTCAATCACCTCCAACGTTAAAAGCGACAAAACCCTTGTCAGCATTAACTTTAATGGCGAAAAGCTCCCTACGGGGATGAAAAAGTTCGGAGCAATCCTCGGGGATAATGTGGAGGTTGGCTGCGGCACCGTTTTGAATCCCGGCTCGGTTGCAGGCAAGGGCGCCAGCATTTATCCGCTGTCATCGGTACGGGGGTTTGTCCCTGCCGGATGCATTTACAAACGGCAGGGCGAGGTTGTCGAAAGGCTGTAACCATTACTGTATTTGATTT
>Ga0134094_1003450_pt1 | contig 11640 bp, 12 predicted proteins | sample 5_1taG_FD_94458 | JGI IMG/M metagenome (GOLD analysis project Ga0134094, IMG submission 94458) | Switchgrass degrading microbial communities from high solid loading bioreactors in New Hampshire, USA - 5_19_20_110_A1 metaG | ecosystem: Engineered > Bioreactor > Semi-continuous > Anaerobic >... | reverse complement strand
GACAAAAAAACAAAAGTAAAAGATGAAAGGTTTGAAAGATTGGAATGGCAGCAAGTTGGGAAAAGGAGATTTGAGATTTTGAGAAAAAGATAACCAGGTATTGAAAGGAGCAATGCAATGAAGAATTTCATTGGCACATTTATAGGGGTCTTTATCCTGTGCTACTTTTTCCTCTTTTTCGGAGGAATACTCATATTCGAGAACCTATGGGCAACCCTTGCCTTTATTGCATTTGTAATAACTGTTTTGATTACACTTTTTGTGCATCAAGAGACTAAAATTGACCAATTGGAAGCAAAAATTAAAGCCCTTGAATCAAAAATTGAAAGCCAAGACACCCAGCAGTCTACGTAAAAGACGCACCGTTTACAAATTATTTAGCATATGTAGATTCACCTTTTACTCTACACATGATCTGCTAAAGAAGTTGAAGGATAGTGAAAGCTTAAGCAAGATGCTAATATTTTAAGCCTTTTATATACTGCATTAAAGTAGAATTCATCCAGACCATAGAGTCAAATAAAATCAAAAAAGCTAGGTATTAAATGCAATTTTTCGTGGAGGTTTAGCAGATGACTACTTCATTTAAACGGGGAATTTTATTAACCTTAGTATTATTTTTTGGCGGTAGCCTCATGGTGTATTTAGGTTTTTCCAGGGGCCACAACTTGGCAGCGGTCCTTTCAAAACCAGCGGGAGCCAGTGGCTGGATAACTACCAAAGAAATGATTATGGCTTGTACTTATACACCGGTGATAATAGGAGTGTCTTTAATCGCCTTGTCCTTAATTCTCTCCACAGTGTTGTTTATAAAATGGCTAAATTAGTAGGCCTGTCAAGAATGGATAAGTTGTTAAGCTTTATGGCATTTGCTAAAACCAATGAAAGAGGCAGTCCTCTTAGCTTATAAGAGGTACTGCCTCTTTTTCCATAGCGGCAAAATTTTGATGAACCTTAAGGCAGGATATAGTATTGCCACAGGAGGAATTGAGTAGGCTGGGACAGCTCCAGTCAATTCCAGGAAAAGCATTTCACAGCCACCTTACGCATATTCTGGCATTTAAGCAGAGGACAAATCCATTCCCAACTCGTAGATTCTCTTGTCCCTATATACGGATAAAAATTTATATGTCTTTCCGTCTTCCGCCCTCTGTTTTATAGGAGTTGCCATGTAATCGACACCTTGCAATAATTGCTTCATGTTTTTGTCAATTTCAAAAAGATTTATGCCCCTACCTATCTCCTCATTGCAATAGTGCACATATCCCGTTTCATCGGCCACATATGCCGATGTTACATTTAACTGCTCACATATCTTTGCAAGGTTTTCGTTGCTGTAGCCCTCTTTATTTAGAAAATCAATTAGGAACCCTATGTCAATTAACATTTTGATTTCCATAGATTTGTCTCGCAAGTTGTAAGCCAACTCGTACAAGTTATTGATCAGTTTAATTATGGAATCTACATAGGGGGTCTGACTATGCATGTAACTGGATGACTGTCGGGTGTTTTCCGAGCATTCCTGGTTGACGGCATATAAATTTGTTATGGACTCTTTAATTTTCTTGGTCTGACCTAAAATGGTCTCACCGGATTCGTTCAACTTTACTATGTAAGTTTGGGTGGAGCTGGTAGATTCGTGTATTTTATCCAGGAGATCATCCATATCCTTTACACCCTGTATTTCATTCTCTACGGCTGAATTGACCTTTTCTAATGCACTTACGGCACGAGCCACACTGTCATTTAAGGCATCGGTATAAACCTGTATTTCCTTGACATACCTGTTGGTTTCCTCAGACAGGCTTCTTATTTCGTCGGCTATTACGGTAAACCCCGCACTGGATTGTCCCGCCGTAGACGCCACTATGGCTGCATTTAAAGCCAATAGATTGGTTTGAGTGGCTATCTGCTTGATGGTTTCACCTGCGGCAACAATTTTATTTGTATTGGCACTTGTCTCCGCCACCATTTCGTGGATTTCAGCGATGGCATCTAAGGTGGTTTTAGTGTGATTTCTCAACTCGCCCATCAATTTTAGACCACGGTTTTTGTTGTCTATTATGCTGTCCATGTTGTCAGTTACGCGCCTTATATGTTCGTAATTGTCTTCGATGGTTTGTTCCAGCTGCTCTATGTGGTTTGCTATTTTCTCAGTATCCGATACTAGGCTTAGGGAACCTGCAGCTATTTCCTCTATGGCCTTTGTCACACCCTGTAATGACTTTTGAAACTCACTGCTGCCTCTTTTCAGGAATTTCACTTCAGATTCCAATTGGGTTACGGTTTCGTATATGTAGTTGGCCATATTTCCGATGTGTTTAGATGACCCCCGGTGCGAGGAACCTTTTTTTGCTTTGTAGGAATAATAAAATAAGGCCGTGGAATTTAGCGCTCCTAAAATAAGGGAAAGGGATAAGGGGCCAAGGGCATATCTGTCCGCAAGACAGCCAATGGCGACATTAATCGTAAATATTAAAGGGATGTATAATAAAGGGGTCATTAGAATTGAGTGTTTTTGCGTTCTTTTGTTTGATTCCACTAAACCGCCTCCATTATTTTTTCAAAAATTGGAATAGTCACATATACCATTATAGAATACGGGTTTAAATATTACAATAAATTATATTTAAATTTCAAAAATACCTCTTGACGAAATCCAAAAGACCATGTATAATCGTATACAATTATACAGGTAAGCAAGAGGAGGAAGTGCTATGACAACGGGAAAGAAGAAAATCTATATTGTGGACACAACTTTAAGGGACGGAGAGCAGACTGCTGGCGTAGTATTTGCCAATCGAGAAAAAATCCAGATAGCCCGGATGCTGGATGAATTAGGCGTAGATGAGATTGAGGCCGGGATTCCCGTTATGGGCGGAGATGAGAAGGAAGCTGTTGCCGCAATTGCGAAGCTGGGCTTAAAGGCTAGGATCATGGCCTGGAACAGGGCGGTAATTGCGGATATACAGGAGTCACTGCGGTGCGGCGTTGGTGCGGTGGCTATTTCCATAGCTACGTCAGATTTGCATATCAAATATAAACTGCGCTCGACTCGGGAAGAAGTTCTTGAGCGGATGGTCAAGGCCGTAGAGTATGCCAAGAGAGAGGGCGTATACGTATCTGCCAATGCGGAAGATGCCAGCCGAACCGATGAGGAGTTTCTGCTGCAGTTTATAAAGGCAGCAAAGGAAGCCGGTGCCGATAGGGTAAGATACTGCGATACGGTTGGCATAATGACTCCAATGGAAATTTACAAGCGAATTGAGAGGATTAGAAAGGCTGTGGATATAGACATTGAAATGCATACCCACGACGATTTTGGCATGGCTACTGCAAATGCCCTAGCCGGCGTTTCCGCTGGAGCTACCCATGTGGGCGTTACCGTAAACGGCCTTGGAGAACGGGCTGGCAATGCTGCCTTAGAGGAAGTAGTCATGGCATTAAAATATCTGCTGGATTACGACATGGAGCAGAAGACCCAAAAGCTGCGGGAGATTTGCGAATATGTGTCGAGAGCCTCCAACCGCATTTTGCCATCATGGAAGTCCATCGTTGGCACAAGCGTCTTCACCCATGAATCTGGAATTCACGCAGACGGGGCATTAAAACACCCCAGGACCTATGAGGTGTTCGACCCTGAAGACGTGGGCTTGAAGCGGCGCATTTTGATAGGTAAACACTCCGGCACAGCAGGGATTAAGAAAAAATTGGAGGAATATAATATCTGCATCGACGAGGATTTGGCAAAAGAAATTCTGGAGAGCGTTAGGAAAACTGCTGTAGAACTGAAGCGCCCCTTGAGCGACGCGGAACTTTTAAATCTTTACTATGACCACGTAAACAAAGACATGGTAGATGCCATTTAGAGAGAGATAGATCCTTGAAAGTTCGGAAGGATGAGTGATATGCATAATGTGACCTTGATTCCGGGTGACGGCATAGGCCCGGAAATCACCGGTGCAGTAAGGGCTGTCATTGACGCTGCAGGTGTTAAAATACGCTGGGATGAGCAGCAGGTTGGCCAAAGGGCCTTAGAGATGTACGGCAATCCGCTGCCGGACCATGTAATCGAAAGCATCAGAGCCAACAAAGTTGCCCTAAAAGGACCAGTTACAACACATGTAGCTAAGGGCTTTAAGAGTATCAACGTAACCCTAAGGCAGACCTTTGACCTATACGCTAACATTAGGCCTGTAAAAACTTTGCCGGGAATTAATTGCCTTTTTAAAGATGTAGATATGGTCATCTTTAGGGAAAATACCGAAGACCTTTATGTAGGCATAGAAAATGTTATTGACGATGAAAGGGTGGAAGCCATAAAGGTAATTACCCGCAATGCCAGCAGGAGGATTGCGGAAAAGGCCTTTGAATATGCAAGACTGCACGGCCGCAAAAAGGTTACGGCAATTCATAAGGCTAATATAATGAAAAAATCCGATGGGCTATTTTTGGAAGAGGTCCGCAAAGTGGCTGAAAAGCATGAGGAGATAATGTACGAAGAATTGATAGTTGACAATGCCTGCATGCAGTTGGTGCAGAGGCCGGAAAAATTTGATGTAATCGTGACGGAAAATCTGTATGGCGATATCATCTCGGATTTGTGCGCAGGCCTTGTGGGAGGCCTAGGCCTTGTGCCGGGCATTAACCTGGGGCAGGAATATACCATATTTGAGGCAGTTCACGGGACGGCGCCAGATATTGCCGGCAAAAACATTGCAAATCCCCTGGCACTGATGCTGTCTGCAGTAGAGATGTTAAAACATTTAGGTGAGCATGAGGCTGCCCAGTTGATACACAGGGCAATCTACCAGTTGCTTCAGGAGGGGAAACATCTCACTCCGGACCTTGGTGGCAGTGCCACCACCGGCGAAGTGACGGGAGAACTTTGCCGCCTGATACAATCATATTAAATGATAACTCCTTCCTTTCCATAAAAGGTGCCAGCACTAGCTGGCATTTTTTATTGCGGTTTTCGGATTTCCGTGCGTTTTTTATTCTTGCTTCATCCTCCCTATTAAATTTGATTGTTACTTTTGTTTTATGAATTAATCCAAAGAGGGAAATAAGCAAAATCGTAGAATATTTATAAATAGATGTAATATTGTATCGGCTGATAGAAGCTCCGAAGGATGTGGAACAGAAGGATTTTAAACATCAATAACTGGACATGTGAGCATTTGGCTGCACGGAACCAACATATCACCCAGGATGATGTTGCTAAAGCTAAACGGATTATAAACAAAAGAAACTTGGGCAAAGTGTCAACTGTCGAAATGGCAATGGCAGACGACACTATTTTAGAAGTAATGTTAGAAAAAATTCTTGATCTCTCGCCGTCAGGGGAGGGTGAAGAATAAACGATAGCTTAGGAATAAAAGTAGTCATATCTGAATACATTTCGGTAGAAAAGTGATGCCAGCTGCAAAGAGTTTTCTGATTATTAATCAAATTGCTTTTAATATATTAAAGTTTGATTCAATAGACAATTTTAAAAGTAAAGGAGGGAGAATTCCCAAAGGGAATTCAAACAGGATGAAAAAATTTTTAGCTGTCTTCCTTACTGTGGCTTTGGTGCTCATCAGCATTACAGCCTGTGGTTCTCAGCAGACACAGGGAGAGCCGGTGATTAAGATTGCAGTAGCTGGCCCTATGACAGGTGATAATGCAGAGTATGGCATAGGCTTTGCAAATGCTGCAAAATTGATGGCAAAAGAATGGAATGAAAAAGGCGGCGTCAATGTAGGTGGAACAAAATATAAGGTTGAAATTGTTGAATTTGACGACAAGTCCGACTCGGACGAAGCAAAGCTAATAGCCGAGAGAATAGTATCCGATAAGAATATTTGGGGCGTCATAGGTCATTTTGCCTCAGGAATATGTATGGTGGCAGCACCAACCTATCAGGAAGCAAAGTACGTAAACATAAGCCCAACATCTTCTCACCCTGATTTCTCGAAAATTGGCGACTACATATTTAGAAACAATACTGTAATTTCTGTTGAAACAAAAACAGGTGCCGAAATAGCCGTTAAGGATTTGGGCGCTAAAAAAATAGGGGTCCTTTCTATAGATACCGAGTGGGGTCAATCAGCTGGAGACGCCATGGAGGAAAACATAAAAGCTATGGGTGGAGAATGCGTGCTCCGCCAGGAAGTATCAACGGATGCAGTTGACTTCGCAACTGAAATTGCAAACTTTAAAGCTGCAGGGGCAGAAGTGATCATGGTTGCCGGCATGTATGGAACCCTGGCTCCCTTTGCAGTTGCCTGCAAAAACAGCAACTATGATGTAAAGCTGGTAGGATGCTCAAATGCATATACAGAGAATCTAATTTCCATTGCCAAAGATGCAGCTGAAGGCATTTACGCTCCCGTTTCCTTCTTTGCAGGCCATCCGGATGAGCGAGTTCAGGAATACGTAAAAAGATACACCGATGAGTACGGCGCTCCTCCTTCTGCTCTGACTACACAGGCATATGACTCGGTGGGCATACTTCTTGAAGCAATTGAACGGGCAGGCAAGCTGGACAGAGAGGCAATAAAGGATGCCATGTATGAGACAGAATATGACGGCATGTCAGGCTATACCACCTTTGATGAAATCGGAGATGCCCACAAAGAATTCACGAAGATCATGGTTAAAAATGGCACCTTTGTCCTTGCGGAATTTTAGTGCCAGGCAATAAGCCACATAGCGATTAAGAGAGGACTTTTGTCCTCTCTTAATCGCAAGTTGCTGAGGCAACCATGTCTGGACCCACATTCCCTAAGGAAGGAGTATGACCAATAGCATATGGAAGCATTTTTAGTAGCAATCATCAATGGCCTTGCCCTTGGAATGGCATATGCTTTGATAGCTGTAGGGTATTCAATGGTCTTTGGCGTTTTAAGACTGATTAACTTCTCTCACGGTACAATATATGCCTTTGGGGCTTATATGGTTTATTTTTTTGTATCCCTTAAATTTGGATTATTTCCAGCCATTCTCCTAAGTATCATATCGTCGGGATTATTAGCCTTGCTAATTGATAAAGTGGCACTTGAACCCCTGAGGAAAAAAGAATCCATACCCATAGCTACACTTATTACCACGGTAGGTGTTTCCTTTATCATACAGAACTTTTTATCCATTGAATATATCTTCACCAGCGAAAAGAAAGGCTTCCCCTCCCTCAATTTGTTCGGCAGCATTATCATAGGCAATATAACTATACAAAGCAGTCAAATAATTATGTTTTTCGTTGCAATAGTTTTGCTGGCGATTTTGACCTTTCTGGTCAATAAAACTAAGCTTGGCTTGGCTATGCGAGCCACCGAACAAAATATAAAGGCAGCTAAGCTCATGGGTATTGATGTGAACTCTGTAATATCATTTACGTTTTTTATAGGAGGGGCATCAGCCGCAATAGCTGGGGCCCTCATCAGCGGATATTATCAGATTATATCTCCAACAATGGGCTCCTTAATCGGTTTAAAGGCCTTCTCCGCTGCAGTGGTTGGTGGCATAGGAGTCCTATATGGGTCTGTAGTAGGTGGGCTGGTGGTAGGAGTATCCGAGTGTATTGCAGCCCAGTATCTGGGAAGCAACGTCCGGGATCCCATGGCATTTGTCATATTAATAATTATTTTGTTGATCAAACCCACGGGCTTGTTTGGAAAGAAAGGAATTTCAAAGGTGTGAGCTATGAACAAGACAAACATTGGAAAAAACAGCCTGTTATACAATTTAGAACACTTTTTTGACCGATATAAAGTTATTTTTGCAGTTGTTTTTGGAATTGCAGCCTTTTCAGTGCCGTTTCTCGGCCTTTCCCGTGTCACATTGCGCCTTCTGACGATGATTTCGCTATACACCATGTTGGGCATGGGCCTCAACGTATTGATAGGCTACACAGGCCAGGTTTCGTTGGGACATGCGGGGTTCTACGCTATCGGGGCATATGTGTGTGCACTTTTGCAGGTTGATGCGGGTTGGAGCTTTTGGCCGGCATTGTTGGCCGGCGGCATATTTTCGGCATTTGTAGGTTTTCTATTGGGCCTCCCTTCAATGCGGCTTTCAGGGACATACCTTTCTATAGTTACTTTAGGATTTGGTGAAGTTGTGCTGATGATCCTAAAACAATGGGAATCAGTGACCTACGGAAACTATGGAATTCGGAATATACCGAAGCCCAAATTGTTTGGCTTTACATTTGATTTGCAGAACGGTGGATTTTATATAATCATTCTCGTGCTTACCATATTGACAGGAATATTTTGCACGCTTATCAGGAACTCAAAGACGGGGCGTGCCTTTCTTGCAATCAAGGAAGACGAGTTTGCAGCTATTATGATGGGAATAAATACATCTAAGTACAAAATACTGGCATTTGTAATTTCAGCCTTTATTACCGGCATTGCCGGTGGCTTTTACAGTGTTATCAACAATGGGTACATTGAACCCACCAATTTTACTTTTAACATATCGGTGCTCATGTTGAGCGTTGTCATCGTGGGAGGTTTAGGTACCATTCGGGGAATGGTTTGCGGTGCGGCGCTGCTTATTCTATTTCCGGAAGTGTTCCGTTTCCTCCAGCAATGGCGCTTTGTCATATACGGTGTGCTATTAGTTTTGATGATGCAGTTTAGACCCCAAGGGATTCTGGGTTGGCAGTCTACCCTTCCTTACAGGTTGACTAAGCAGACTCGGAAGGAACTGGAAAAATTAAATTTGCTACCAGATGAAGTGAAAACACCTAAAGCCCAGGGGAGGGGAGAATATGAAATTTTTAAGGGTTAAGAACATTACTATGCAGTTTGGAGGCCTCCTGGCTGTAGATAATCTTAGCTTCCACGTTGACAAAGGAGAAATTGTAAGCCTCATTGGCCCCAACGGAGCAGGAAAAACGACAGTCTTTAATGTGCTCACAGGTGTTTACAAAGTCACAGCGGGTTCAATGGAGTTTAAAGGTGAAAAGCTTGAGGGAAAAACTCCTCAGGAAATTGTGGCCCTGGGCATCTCCAGGACCTTTCAAAATCCGCGCCTCTTTCCAAAAATGCGCGTAATCGAGAACGTCCTAATAGGGACTCACATCCGCACGAAATACAATTTTTTTGACGGACTGTTAAGGACAAAAAGATTTCAGTATGAGGAAGCTGAAAAAACGGTCCGCGCCATAAAAATCCTTGAAAGCATTGGATTATATGAATATATGAATAGCTATGCTGGGAGCCTCCCCTACGGTGCACAGCGCAAATTAGAAATTGCGCGGGCCATGGCTACGGATGCTGAACTTCTGCTCCTGGACGAGCCTGCGGCAGGCATGAATCCTACTGAGACGGAAGAACTTCTTCGATTTATACGAGAGCTAAGGGACAGGGGGTTTACCATTCTACTGATCGAGCATGACATGAAAGTTGTTATGAACATATCAGACCGCATATATGTGTTGGATCACGGGAAACTGATTGCTCATGGGACACCTAATGAAATTGTCAATAACCAACGGGTTATCGAGGCGTATTTGGGAGGGGAGAGAAAACATGCTAAAAATTAACGATTTACATGTTTTTTATGGCCCCATCCATGCGCTGAAAGGTATTTCGTTGGAAGTAAAGGAAAAAGAGATTGTGACTCTCATTGGGTCCAACGGTGCGGGGAAATCTACAACCCTTAGTGCAATAACAGGATTGGTAAAGAGTTCCGCAGGATCAATTGTTTTTAACGACGTTGATATAACCAATATGAGCCCCCACAAAATCGTTAAAATGGGCATAAGTCTATCTCCGGAAGGGCGTGAAGTATTTCCTGCATTGACCGTTGAAGAGAACCTAATGCTGGGTGCGTATACGAGAAAAAACAAGCGTGAGATAGATGAATCCTTTGAACGCGTATATGACCTTTTCCCTAGGTTAAAGGAGAGGACCAAGCAAGCTGCGGGGACACTCTCAGGTGGAGAGCAGCAAATGTTGGCAATCGGGCGAGCACTTATGAGTCAACCAAAATTGTTGCTGCTTGATGAGCCGTCAATGGGCCTGGCACCCAATCTGGTTGCCATGATATTTGATTTGATTGAATCCATCAACAAACAGGGCACAACAATTTTACTTATAGAACAAAACGCCAATATGGCCTTTTCTGTTGCTCACCGCGCTTATGTCCTTGAGACAGGCCGAATAGTCATATCGGGAAGCGCGCGAGAGCTTGAAGGAGATGACCGCGTCAGGAACGCTTACCTTGGAGGCTAAAAATTTAAAACGAAGGAGTTGTGCTTTTGACTTGGGTGCTGTCACCGTGAGCTACCAAATTCAGTGCCTTTGTGACTATATTTAAAATAATATTATAAATTCTAGGAGGAAAATATATGATTACGAATAAACCTTCTAAAGAAAGCGACAGAATTAATCTTTTAAGAAATGCCATCGAGCATCGGGCCACGTGGGCATACTTGCTGATTGATGAGGCAAAAAAGAGGGGGCTTGACACTTCCTTTGCTCATGATGCAATAAAAAGGTGCGGTGTGTTTCACGGACTTAACAAATTCCCCCGCACCGACGATTTAAAAGAATTTGCAGCGGCTTTTGCAAATCAAGATGTTGTGGACGCTTTTGAAATGGAAATTAAGGAAAATAGTGATGAACATCTCCACATTGATTTCCACTACTGCCCCCTTGTATCTGCATGGCTTAAGCTCGGCGTCAAGGAAGAAGAAATCGCCGAACTGTGCGATATTGCCATGGACGGAGACAGGGGAATCATTAGCACATATCCAAAATTTAAGTTTGAATTGGGGAAAACCATAGCAAAAGGAGACGATGTGTGCGAAATCCGCATAGATAAAGTAGAAAAGAAATAAAAAATGATATAAAAAGGGTGCGAAAAATGTTGCACCCTTTTTAATTGTATTTGCAAAAAAGGCTCTCATCCGGCAAAAATTACATGTGCTAAGCCGCTTCTTGTTTCCGGCCATATTAATGGGCTACTAGAGGCAATTTTGGAAGCAAATATTAATTTGGATAGTTTGCAGTTTACATTAACAAAGTCGCAGAGTTTGCACCAATCAAAAGATGTTTATATGCTTTAAAAATAACGGAAATGAAAGAGCTTGTGATAGACACAGCGAATTGTAAAATGCATGCATTTTTGATATGGAGCAATGGGAAAGAGGTTTTAGAAAGATGATTCTTCTGTTTTTTAAGATATTAGGCGGTGGTGCCATCACCGCCTAATCTTACCTATAATTTAGCCCTTTCGTACTGTATAGGCCACGGGATATCGGCCTTTAATTTTCTGGCAGCCTGAAGTGCCCAGTATGGGTTTCTCAAAAGCTCCCTGCCGATGTATACCATGTCCGCCCGTTGGTTCTGAAGTATTTCCTCGGCCATGTCAGGCTCGGTAATTAAGCCTCCTGCCACAACGGGGAGGTTTGTCAGTTTTCTTATGGTCTCGGCATAGGTGACCTGATAGCCGGGATACACGTCCATTTTTGCGGGCACCACCGCTCCGGAGCTGACGTCTATTAAGTCTATGCCTTGATTTTTTACCAGGTTAATGATTTGGGCCACATCCTCTGCGCGGTTGCCGCCAGGCGCGTATTCCTCGGCAGAAACCCGGAGCATCAGCGGCTTTTCCTGGGGCCAGACCTGCCTTACTGCAGCG
>Ga0134094_1003441_pt1 | contig 11679 bp, 12 predicted proteins | sample 5_1taG_FD_94458 | JGI IMG/M metagenome (GOLD analysis project Ga0134094, IMG submission 94458) | Switchgrass degrading microbial communities from high solid loading bioreactors in New Hampshire, USA - 5_19_20_110_A1 metaG | ecosystem: Engineered > Bioreactor > Semi-continuous > Anaerobic >... | reverse complement strand
GACACGATGACATCGGTCATGAACGTGAGCAGGTTCGCCAAAAACCAAGGCTGGAAGGTCAATTACGAGGAATTGCCCGAAGGCGGATTTAAGATCATATTAAGAAAGTAACATTCATATCGTGATACCGTTGCCGGCTCGAAGGATAACTCCTGAGCCGGCAAACTTTATGTAACAATATTCGTTATTTAACCGAAAATTCTGAGTAATAATCAAATTAGTGATTAACACCTTGCAGTAAATGTTCATGTGTAATAAAATACTAATCAGCAAATGCCAAATTTTTATTAAGAAAGGAGTGAACGAAGGGGTGAGTGCAGTGAAAACAGTATTAAAGATTTCTAAGAAGGTAATTTTAGTTTTTATTTGTATTTTCATACTTTGGATATTTGCCGGTGTGCTGTGCAATTATTATGAAACTATATATCCGATTAAAAAGTTGGAGCGACTTCCTAATGCTAATTACATCCCGGATATTGTAAAACTAAAAGACGAGGGCAAATTGGAAGAAGCACTTAGTTTGGCTAAGTTTGTTAAAGAACACCCGGACATGCCGGGCCAAGAGGATGCTGCTGTGCTGGAGGCCGAGATTGAACAGAAGCTTCATTCAAAATCTTATATTGTCAGGCAATTTGCAAAAGGTGCAATTACCGGAAGCGCAGATACCTCCATTGGTATGCTCGGAGCAATTGCCTCAGATCTGTCTATTTATGGTGACGTTAGGGATTTTTTAGTCCAAGGATATAAATATGTCACAGGAAAAGAAGCTGATCCGTTTGTCGCTGTTCTTGCGGGTGTTGGTGTTTTGACTAGCGGATCATTGCATATTGACGTTGTTCCGACATTGCTTAAGGAATTTAAGAAAGCAAAGGTTCTTTCTTCAGAATTTATCGAAGTAATTTTAAAAGTATGTAGAGATGCCATAAAGCATAATGAAGTAACTGAGGATTTAAAATATTTGTTTACTAATATTTCTGATGTCTATAAAAAGTTAGGATTTACAAGATCAAAATATCTAATAAGGACAGTTGATTCCAGCGATGATGTCGCCCTAGCGGCTAAGTTATTAAAAGACATACCCGATGAAGTGTTTGTATTAGCATATAAAAATCCTGATTTAATAAGAAACATTAGAAACGTCAACTATAAGACTGATGATATAGAATATATATTGAAAATAGTGGCTAAAAAAGGTGATGCTGGATTTAAGTATTTAAACAAATTAAATAAACCTTTATTTAAATATTCTAGAATATTAGCCAAGGATATAAAACTTGGACGTATTAATACCGCCTTTATTAAGGATATCTTATTTAACTTTATAAAAAAGGTGCCATATATAATTTATGTTGTCTGGTTTGTTTTAATGATTATTATTTGGTACTTAATTAAAACAATTGTAGATATCTATAGACTGTTTCCTCGAAAGAAACGTGAGATATCAATATCTTAAGAGCATATTGTAAAGGAGGTTGTGATAGTTGATAGAAAAGACCATATCCGGCGTAACGGTAGAGTGCGTTAAAGGGGATATAGCAAAACAACCCGATATAACCTCCGTGGTCAACGCCGCCAATGCCTGGCTTAAACCCGGCGGGGGAGTGGCGGGTGCGATACATCGGGCTGCCGGTCCGGGCCTCGAGGAGGAATGTCGCCCCCTTGCACCGATAAAACCCGGACAGGCGGTCATCACGGGAGGCCACAACTTGCCAAATAAATACGTTATCCACTGTCTGGGTCCGCGGTACGGCATAGATAAACCTGAAGATAAACTGCTGGCAGATTGTTATCGAAATGCGCTCAAAGTTGCCAATGAACATAAAATAGATTCCATTGCCTTTCCGGCCATATCCACAGGCATCTTCGGCTATCCTGTAGAGGAGGCCGCTGAAGTGGCTTTAAAGACTATCAAGGAAGTCATACCTACGCTCAAACACGTAAAGAAAATTCGGTTCGTCCTTCACAGCGACAGAGATCTCAAAGTTCACGAGAAGGTTTTGGAAAGCCTTTGAGGGATATGGCTTTGTAGTAAGGATAGAAAAGCACGTGGGAAATGTTGCATTCCCCAAGTGCGTGATTGAAAAAGTATATAATAAATAAACATTTTGCTTACCATCATGAATGTCGAGGCTGTAATATACATGGAGCATGCAACCTTTGAATTGCAAGCAGGAGGAAATACAGTGGAACAAATTTGGTACATATTTAAAGGTAACGAATTAGTGGTGTGTCATTCCTCAGCAGCGAAACTGCCAACAACCTCAGATATCGAGGTTATTTCCGATAAATTTGTTAATAAAGGTGTTATTTCCATTGGTGATCGTGATAAAAGCGAGACCTCAAACGAATTTTGGGCTGAAATACTTTCTGATGTCATTCTTCCTAGCGGCATGATTACTGTGGGATTGCGCGAAGTTGGGTCATTGCTGGGTGAAGAAGCATTTTACAAAGCCGCAAGGGCGTACCAATTGATGAACTGGAGCGAACGATACGTCTTTTGCATGTCTTGTGGCGGCAAGTTAAAACCTTCGTCAATGGATAATGGGAAAATCTGTCCTTCCTGCGGAGCGATCTTTTATCCTCCCGTGACACCCGCCGTGATCGTTGCGGTAGAGAAGGATGGCAAACTGCTTCTTGCAAGAAATGCCAACTTTCCGCCAACGCGATACAGCATCATCGCCGGTTTCGTGGAGCCCGGCGAGAGCTTCGAGGACGCAGTTAGGAGAGAGGTAAAAGAAGAGGTCTCCATAGAGGTAAAAGACATCAAATATTTCGGAAGCCAGCCATGGCCGTTTCCTCATTCTATCATGGTCGGCTTTACCGCAAAGTGGGCTTCGGGAGAAATTAAGCCGGACGGTCATGAAATCCTGGATGCAGGCTGGTTTTCTCCCGACGACATGCCCAATCTTCCTCCAGGAGTCAGCATAGCACGTAAGCTCATAGACGATTTCAGGCGCAGTCACGGCGTGCTTATTTAAAAGCTGATTTATCCTGCCTGGGGGAGTTTAGCTCAGCTTTTAGCACCCATCGTCGACGGTCTAAAAGGAATCCCCGCGGAAGCCGAAAAGGCAGCCCGCGGGGTCGAAAAGTGGCTTTACGCAATGGGCGTTACATCCAAGCTTGCCGACGAGGGATTCAAAGAGAGCGACATCGATCGTCTGACCGATCTTGCTATGACCACACCGTCCCTAGACGGTTTGCTTGCCATGGCACCTATCCAGGCAAACAGGGAAGTCATCCGTACGATCTATGCCGAATCGATGCGCCCTCTCTGCTGCAAGTAGCCTGATCTAGTCCAATGGCTTCAGGGCCGCCACCTGTGATTTTCGGGTTTCGGCGGCCTTGAAGTAGGACAATACCTCTTCAAGCCTCCTTGCCCCTTCGTCCAGATCCACCGCATCGCGAGCGATAGTTTCTGCGGTACGTCCGATCTCTTCAAGGGCTGTCCGCATGTCTTCCACCAGTTCGGCCATCCTGGTAGCATCCTTGGCTATCTGGTTTGTAGCCGAGGCCATCTCCTGAGTTGAGGCAGACTGCTCCTCAGCTATGGAAGCCAGAGACTGTATGGATTCGTTGATCTTAGTGACCTGCGCTGTGGCGTTTTCCAAGGTCTTTTGCGTTTCCACCACGGCGCTTATGACCTTCATGGTGGTGTCCACTGTCTCTTTTATCGTGGTTGCCGTGGCGGTGGCGTTTACGTCCAAGTCGGACATGAGGCCCTGGATCTCCTGAGCTGCCTTTGAGGACTGCTCGGCCAGTTTTCTAACCTCTTCGGCAACGACCGCAAAGCCTCGTCCGTGCTCCCCTGCGCGTGCAGCCTCTATGGCAGCATTTAGAGCAAGCAGGTTGGTCTGGTCGGCTATGCCGGTTATGACGTTTACGAAGTTGGTGATGGAATGAAGCGAAGATACGAGATGATCGGTCTTCTTCACACTGTCGCTTGACATGTCCCTTACCACTTCAAGCTGTTTGGTGCAGCCGGTCATCTGTTCGTTTGCTGCCTCAACGGCCTTTATGGCGTTCCTTGCAGCCTCTGCGGCATCCACTGCGCTTCTGGCTGCAGACTGAGCACCGCTTGCCACTTCCTCTATGCCTGCGCTGGTCTCCTCTATGGCAGCCGAGTTGTTCTCGGCCAGCGAGTATATCTCCTGCATGGAGCTGTTTATGTTTTGAAGCGATGCCGTGATCTCCTGGGTGGCAGAGGCCATATTTGCGGAGGCATCCCTGTTTTTGGCGCTGATGTTGAAGGCCTCGGCGATGACTTGCCTTAGTTTATCTACGGCATCCTTGCATGTTGCAGCTATACGACCTATCTCGTCCTGAGTTTTGACCTCAAAGCTCACGTCCAGGTTGCCCTGACCAAACCTTTCCACAGAGCTTGTGATGGCGACAAGGGGCTTGGTCGTCCTGGAGGCCACGTAAAAGATTATGAGGCTTACGAGTATGAGTGCGATTACTATGGTTATGATCACCGGCAGCACGCTTTTTGAAACCATGCCGTTTACGATACTTGCAGGTATCACCACCATGGCGCTCCAGCCTTGGGCGTACTTCAAGGGAGCGTAAAAGACCTTGAGCCTGTTTCCGTTCGGGTCGTAGACATCGGCCACGCCTTCCTTGCCGGAGAGCACCGCCGATCCAATGGCAGAAAGCCCCTTGAAGCCCTGGGAATCTGCCTCAGACAGTTTCAGCTTCATGATGTAGTTGGCGTTAGGGTGGGTAACTACGGTTCCCGTGTTATCTACCAAGACGACGTATCCCTGGCCCAGGGGTTTGAAGGAGCTGACTAGCTCTGCAAACCTTTCCAATGAAACATTAAAACCGACCAGCCCTACGCGCTGTCCGTCCTTAATTACCGGAAAAGCTATGACAAATGCCGGTTTTTGTGTACCCAACGAAATTACCGCTTCGCTAATTGCATAAGGCGCACCCTGCTCAAATATCTCCTTATAGTAATCTCTATTCGAGATGTCAACAGTTTTGTTTGTAGTAGTTTCAGTCCTTCCGTCGGGCCAGGACAAAAAGCCGCCTTCAAAAGCAGACTCTGAGTCAGATAAGTCTTGCAAAGCCCCCTTCGCTTCTTCCCAATCCATTGATCTGACTCGAATTGTCTTCGCTATGGATTCGATTCTGTTCATTAATCCGTGGATGGTTTCATCGACCTGGCCTGCCACAGCCTTGTTAATCTGGCTTGTAAGGTCTAGGGTTACACCCCTTACATTGTCGGAAACCTCAAGGTACGAAATTATCCCGATAGCCACAAATGATGCTATTACAACGGAAAGCACATAAACCAGGATCTTGGTGCGTATAGACTTCATAAAACATCCTCCTTCTTATCTGTGTATAGAGCTTATCAAGAAAAAATTAATTTGTTCGTTCATTGCAATTTATTCTAGATGATTACAGCCCAAAAAGAAAGGTACAAATTGTATCGGTTACAAAATACCTGCCGCTTTTGGTAGATTGTAGTTCTAAACCGACTATGCTGATCGCTTGTCAAACTTGCTTATCAAAGTTCCTGCCCAAGCTGGTATAATATCTTAGCCGGTGCAAAACAGGTGTTTTTAGCGCCTGATTTCAGGCCAATGGGGGCGAAATATTTATGGCGTTCCTTTCAAAGAAGTTAAGAGAAAAGCAAAAGGCACTGGTAGAACTTCTTAACAGCAAATTTTGCCTGACACCTCAGGAAGAAGAAAAGATATTCTCGGTTAATGATGAGGCGAAGCTGGATTCGGCGCTTGAGGCCTTAATCGATGCTAAACTGAAGTCTGAGGTGCTAAAGGTGCTGGAATTTTAACTTCAATGACAAATTGCAGTTTAATGAACAGATAGAATAGGAGAAGGACATGTATTACGGTGAATTTAAAGCGCCAAAGGGAGTCATTAAAGTTTCGCTTGCCCTTACCGAAGGCGTCATATCTGAGGTTCGCATAAGCGGGGATTTTTTTATGTATCCCGAAGAGGCACTCGACGAACTTGAACGGATGCTGGTCGGCGTGAAGGCCAGTAGGGCTGAATTATCCGCGTTAATAGAGCAGTTTTACGAACAAAGGCATATCCAAACGCCGATGCTTACGCCTGACTGCTTTGTTGAGGCCATAATGACGGCCGTTGGGAGGTAAATCATGGAGGGCTGGAGGGTAATACCTTTAAGGATAGATGATCCTTTCTGCAGCATGGCCATAGATGAGGCCATATTAAAGCTAAACTCCGAGGGCAAATCGCCCAATACTTTGAGGTTTTGGAGATGGCAGCCTTCGGCTGTCTCACTGGGGTATTTTCAAAGCATGGATCGCGAGGTTGACCTGCAGGCGGCAGACAAATACGGCGTAGCCGTCGTGAGGCGTCTAAGCGGCGGAGGAGCCGTATTTCACGATTACAACGGCGAACTGACATACAGCCTCGTCTGCAGGCAGGACGAATTGCCCCGCGATATCATGGAGTCCTTCAGGGTGATCTGCGGAGGGCTTATAAATGGATTTGAGCGCTTGGGTTTAAAAGCGTGCTTTGCCCCGTTAAACGACGTAGAGGTGGGCGGCAAAAAGATCTCGGGCAGCGCGCAGACCAGAAAGTGGGGAAGCGTCCTGCAGCATGGCACGATTCTCGTTGATCCGAACATCAGGCTGATGTTTGAGCTGCTCAAGGTAAGCCCCGCCAAAATTTCTGACAAGTTCATCGCTTCCGTTTACGAGCGGGTAACATCGCTGACACGAGAGCTTAATAAGCGCCCAAGCTTTGACGAGGTAAGAGATGCCATGTGCGCTGGTTTTGCAGATTCCTTGGGTGTGCGCTTCGAGGAGGGCAATCTGACGGCTGAAGAAATAAAGCTGGCCCAGGAGCTTAAAGCCAAATACGCTTCTAGCGAATGGCTGAATAAAAGATAAAAGGACAACCGCAAATGACACATTTTAAAGATTTTCAACTTCTTAGCCTAAAGGCGAGGCGTGACGGCACCTTTTATGCCTACTTTCCGGGGTCTTCCTTTCCTTCTGTTTCCGTGACGGGCAAGTTTTGTGCGATGAACTGCAAACAGTGCGGACGCCATTACCTAAAGGGCATGATATCGTGCCCGACTTCCAATGATCTTTACCGCAAATGCATGGAGTTATACAAAAAAGGATGCAAGGGGCTGCTTGTAAGCGGCGGCTACAATGAGAACGGATGGGTGCCCTTGGAGAACTTCGTCGGTGTGCTGGCGCGCGTCAAGCGCGAGACAAGCCTGGCAGTAAACGTCCACTGCGGCCTTGTTCCCAAAGGGCTTGCCCAAAGCCTTGGCCGGGCAGGCGTGGATGTCGTTTCCTTTGATCTCATAGGACACGACGAGACGATAAAGGAAGTAATCGGGCTTGATAAAACTGTCGAAGACTACGAGCGCACCTTGGACTGCCTGATTGAAAACGTATCGAACGTAGTGCCCCACATCACCATAGGTCTGCACGAAGGTCGCCTGCTTGGCGAAGAAAGGGCCATCGAAATAGCAAGCACCAGAAAGATAAGTGCGCTTGTGTTTTTGGTGTTGGTGCCCACGGCAGGCACGGCTTTTGAAAATGTCAGGCCCCCCTTGCCTGGGCAAGTCGAAGCGTTGATATCGGCCGCACGGCTTATGATGCCTAACATTCCCATAATTTTAGGCTGCATGCGCCCCCGCCTGGCAGATTTTGAGGCAGCAGCGTTAGCTTCCGGAGTCGACGGGATAGTGCTGCCGAAAAAAGAAACATTAGAAACGGCAAAAAGGCTTGGCTTAAGGGTACAGCCGGTAAACGCCTGCTGTGCCGTTCAGATAGGAAACGGAGGATAAAGATGGCCGATTACGTAAGGGTGGCATTGGGCACAGGGGTGGTCCTTGGGCTTTGTCAGGCAAAACAGCTTGTCGCACCAACCACGGCCCATCTTCTGGTTTACAGCGAAGACAAATGCCTTGCCAACTGCATGTTCTGCCCACAGGCAAGAGAAAGCCTCGCCGACGGCGAGATGCTTTCCAGAGTGGAGTGGCCAAGGTTTTCGCTGGACGATGTCATCGAAGCGCTGCAGAAATCAACCCATGCTTTCAAAAGGGTATGCCTTCAGTCCGTAAATTACCCCAGCGTCGCAGATGACCTTATCGAAATAGTTTCATCCATAAAGAAAGCCTGCGATCTTCCCCTTTCCGTCGCGTGTCATCCGATCTCGCCAAAGGACGTAAAAAGGCTGACAGATGCAGGAGCAGAGCGCATAGGGATCGCCTTGGACGCCGCTACACCCGAACTTTTTGAGAAAATAAAGGGCAAAGGAGCAAAATCTCCCTATCGCTGGGAGACCCACTTAAAGGCCCTTGAGGAGGCGAAAAAGCTCATCGGCAGGGCGACAACTCACCTAGTCGTTGGCTTGGGAGAAAGCGAAGAGGAGATGATAAGGACAATCCAGATGCTCTACGACCGCGGTATAACGGTAGGGCTTTTTGCCTTTACGCCCGTCAAGGGAACCCCACTTGAAAAATGGCCGAGGCCTAAAGTTTCAAGCTATAGGAAAATCCAGATGGCACGCCACCTCATAGCAAGCGGCATTGTCAGAGCAGATGACATGAAATTTCAAGGCGGACGATTAAATGATTTTGGCGTTGACGACACTACGCTTGAGCTTGCCGCGGATAGCGGCATTCCCTTCATGACGTCAGGATGTCCTAATTGTAACAGGCCCTTCTACAACGAATCGCCCCTGGGGCCGATCTACAACTTCCCCCGAAAGCCCACAAAAGAGGAGATAGAATCCATCAAGAAAGAGCTTGGCCTTACCGGCAGACGATGACTGAGACTTTATCCTTCAAACTCATCTTTTTTCCGTCTTGGGGGATCAACTTCCACATAAAATCACCGGACAAGCCAATATAGCACGAAATGCCCTTCATGCTGAAGTTGTCAAGCTTTACTGCAAAAGGTTCTACCTCAAACCTGGCAAAACGGTCGGAGTAAATATTTGTTACGTGCCCTATCCTTACGCCGTCAATGTAAACGGGATCGCCGATCTCTACCTTTCCGTGTGCAAGCACGCCTCCAAAGCCGTAATGCGGCAGGCCCCCATCTAAAATCCCAAAGCCTTTGCCAACTGTAACGGGCAGGCCAGAAAATAAGCCCATCCGGGCAATGGGGCCTTTAACTAGCGTGTAATTCGGCCTTTGGACGATGACTTTGTCCTGAAAACTTGAGGCAGGAAACATGCCGTAAAACTTTTCCCATTTCAAGGAAGCGTAAATCGGCATGCCTCCCCTTGCCCTGATTAGATTGTCGCGCGGCCTGATTTCGACGTGCATATGACGATCAGTCCAGGAGTCGAAGTGGCCGTTTTTTACCATTTCCCCCAGGATCTGGCCAACCTTAACGCTGTCGCCCACCTTGAGGATTGGTTTTACATGGAGGATGCGAACGAGGTACTCAGACGTCGCTGGCGTTTCGATGGCGATCAGGTATTCCTTCGTGGACATTTGAAATTGCTTCATCCTTGGAGCCGTAAATTCATAAATATACGTAACCTTTCCCTCTACGGGAGATGGGGCGTCATGAGAGAAAGGGTAGATGTCGACAGCTTTATGTTCGAAGTGTGCGGGGTAGGGGCTGTTGAAAAAGGTCACCCTGTTTGACAGTTGCGCGTATATCTTTATCCCGCAGGAACCTGCGATCTCAACAGTCAAAAAATATCTCCCTTCCTTGAAATCCTTGAAAAAATCCGCAGCACAGATCGATTAAACACCAATTATACAACTCCTTCTATCTGTCGTGCCCATAGTATCTTTCGTAGTGCAAATATGGCGATTTATCGTAGATATATAAATAGGGCGTTAAAATACAGCTGGTTTGTATTGACAACTTACATACAAGTATTTTAGTATGCGCGCAGCTTAAGTGGAGCTTAAATTTAGCAAAGAAAGGCTTCGTTTATTTGCGCTTCAGGAATCACACCGACAAACCGAAGCTTGTGTTTTTTCATATAATATGATAGACAAGATCGCACCGGTCATCTAAGTGCGTAAACATGGAGGTAGATATGTCGTGAATATGAGCTTTCGTTGGTTTGGAAAGGGGTATGACCATATAACATTGGAACATATCAGGCAGATTCCCGGGATGGAGGTAGTTGTTACCAGCTTGCTTGATATACCGGTTGGCGAGGTGTGGCCAATAGAACGCCTCAAGGCCCTAAGGGAAGAAGTTGAAAGCTACGGCCTAAAGCTTGAAGTGATAGAGAGCGTAAACGTGCATGAGGATATTAAGTTAGGGCTCGAAACACGGGACAGGTACATAGAAAATTACATAAAGACCATGAAAAACCTCTCCCAAATAGGCGTGAAGGTGATCTGCTACAACTTCATGCCCGCCTTCGACTGGCTTAGGACGGAGTTGGAATACCAATTAGAAGATGGATCCAGGACCATGGCATACAGGCACGATTTCGTAACCAAGATAGACCCCGAAAACTTCGCCGAACAGTTTATAGAACAGTCGAAGGATTCAGAGCTACCCGGTTGGGAGCCCGAAAGGCTTAAGGAAATCTCCAAGACCATAGAAAGATACAAAGAGATGACGGAAGACAAGTACTGGAAAAACATCAAATATTTCCTCGATAGCATAATACCTTCCGCAGAGGAGTGCGACATAAAGATGGCCATACACCCCGACGATCCGCCCTGGCCGGTGTTTGGCTTACCAAGGGTCATAACGGGAAGGGAGAACATACGCAGGTTTCTTGACCTGAACAAAAGCAGGTACAACGGCATAACCGTTTGCACCGGTTCTCTTGGCGCTAATAGACAAAACGACATTCCTGCCATCATAAGGGAGTTCGGCAAGGAAGGCAGGATACACTTTGCGCACATCAGGAACCTCAAATTTACGTCAGAATGCGATTTCTACGAAAGCGCACATCTGTCCAAGTGCGGATCGCTCGATATGTTCGAGATCATCAAGGCCTTCTATGACGTTGGATTTGACGGATACATGAGGCCGGACCACGGCAGGATGATATGGGGAGAAACCGGACGGCCGGGTTACGGGTTATATGATAGGGCATTGGGTGCAGTTTACCTGCAGGGCCTGTGGGAAGCGATAGAAAAGATGGCAAATAAATATAGAACCCCGGCTTTTTAGCACAGTTTTAAAATATGTTTTGGCCTAAATCTTGAATTTTTGCCCGATCTTAAAAAATGGAGAGCGTACCTTTAATGAAAAAGAATGCAAATCTTTATGATCCGTCATCAACGTCGCTTAGCAAGGAAGTCACTGAAACCCTTTACGCCGACGAAAAAGTGCGCATAGAGCGCATCATTTCGACAGGTCAGGCATCTCCCGAGGGGTTTTGGTACGACCAAAAAGAGAATGAGTGGGTGTGCGTCCTCGAAGGACAGGGAGCTATCCAGTGGGAGGACGGCAGTACAAAAGTGCTCGATAGGGGAAAATGGGTCTTAATCCCCGCTCACGTCAGACATCGCGTCCTTTCAACAAGCACCACCCCTCCATGCATATGGCTTGCCTTTTTCTGGAAGCGATAAACCTTAAATAAAAAATTAAGGTATCTTAAACATCAATGAGTCTGCTGAAAAACCCTACAAAACATGTCGTCTCACTTATGCCTTTACTTTAGAACGTTAAATGACATCGATTTAAGTTGGATTTGTGATTAACTATTCTGTTTTAGGGCTTTTAAGTG
>Ga0134094_1003430_pt1 | contig 11712 bp, 11 predicted proteins | sample 5_1taG_FD_94458 | JGI IMG/M metagenome (GOLD analysis project Ga0134094, IMG submission 94458) | Switchgrass degrading microbial communities from high solid loading bioreactors in New Hampshire, USA - 5_19_20_110_A1 metaG | ecosystem: Engineered > Bioreactor > Semi-continuous > Anaerobic >... | reverse complement strand
GGATGTTAAGCAAATCCTTAATTTCCTTATAAGGTCTCAAAGGCTTCTTGGTGATGATGGGCTTTCTGTAGGGATCAAAGTTTGGATTTTCTTCCAGCCTAAGACCTGCCTTGCTTAAAATGTCAACCACCATATCCGCAATGGCCGGAGAAGATGTAATGCCCGGAGACTGGATGCCGGCTACATTTATAAAGCCGGGGACACGGGTTTCTTCTATGATAAAATCGTCCGTAGAACTCCTGGCCCTGATGCCGGTAAAACTCCTGATGAAAAGCCTCGGGTCAAGCTTATCGTAAAGGGCCTTGGTTTGCCTATAGATTTCAGCTAAGCGCTCCACGTGGGTGGAGGTGTCTTCCCTTTCCCCATCGTCCTTTGCATCAGGTCCAAGCAGCAGATTCCCGTAGTATGTAGAGGTCAACAGCACGCCTTTTCCTAGCTTTGTCGGCAACTGAAACACCACCGTGTTGATGGGATCACCCGACCCTCTGGCAAAAATCATAAATTGACCGCTTCTGGGGAGAATCTCAAAATCATCTACCCCTACCATCTTGGATATCTTATCTGCATAAATTCCTGCCGCATTTATTACATACCTGCCGTAATACTCCTTCTTTTCGTTTACGGTTACCCTAAAAACACCATCTACTTTTTCAATAGATGTTACTTCCTCTTCCAGTTTCAGCTCGACGCCGTTTTTCACTGCATTTTCTGCCAAAGCTATGGCCATTTCATAAGGAGAGCAAACCCCAGCCCCCTCACAGTATAATGCGTATTTTATGTCACGAGACAGCTCTGGTTCCAATTCCCTAATCTTTTCAGCTCCTATTATTGATAAGTCATGTAGACCGTTTTTTATGCCATTTTCCATGAGCTCTTCCAGGGGCTTGGTGTCATCTTCCGTAGTAACGACCAGGGAGCCGGTTTGGGCAAATCCGAAATTCAGCTCTTCATTCAGCCGCTTAAACTGGACCCTGCCCTTATAGCACAGTTTTCCTTTAAGTGTGGTATGTTTTTCAGCATAACCCCCGTGAACAATTGCACTATTAGCTTTAGTGGCTCCCGTAGATACATCATTGGCCTTTTCCAGCAGCAATATATCCAACTTAAAGCGGGAGAGATTTCTAGCGATTGATGTGCCCACTATTCCGGCGCCTATTATTATTACATCGTAGGTTAGCATATCAAAACCTCCTACAAATTTCACGATATATTAAGAATTGATTTTATTATATTCATATTTCTCACAATATGCAAGGACGAGACATTGTACAGTTCTGGAGATATTTACATAGAAATAACAATAAGTGGCACGGTCATGGTGGAGATGGTTGGGAATTTGGTCGCTGCCTATGGAGTCCCTCAAAAAATCGTAAAGGTCGCCACCGTTAAATTGGCCATATCTATCTCGCCAACGTATGTTATTTTTCTGTCGAAAGAGACAAGAAATAGATTAAAAAAGCGCAAGAAACTAAATTTCACCCTAGGACGCCCATATTGTAAGAATACTGAGATAATACTTTCTTGCTTTAAGGAAAGTGGTGGGATATATTAAAGTTACAGGCAAATAATAATAGCAGGATTTTATAAGGGGAGGAAAATGGATATGGAGAACAAGTACGCCAAATTATTTGAGCCCATGAGAATAGGCAAAATGCTGGTGAAGAACCGCATCGTTATGTCCCCCATGGGAACTTTTACTCCAATGCAGGACGGCACTGAAAGCGAAGAGGGCATCAGATACTATGAAGAGCGAGCCCGCGGCGGAGTAGGACTGATTATAACCGGTTCCATGTTTATAAATGAAGTGACAGCCCAGGGAGGCCCCACTATTGCCGTTGATAACCCACGTGCTATTCCTAAGGCTACGGTCCTTTGTGAAAGAGTTCACAGATGGGGAGCTAAGATTTGTATTTCTTTGAGTCCCGGAACAGGCCGCAATGGCATGCCAAACATTGGTGAACGAGTTCCCATTTCTTCTTCAGAAATCCCTTCTTTCTACGACCCCAACATCATATGCCGAGCTTTAACCACTGAAGAGATTCATGAGATGATGAAGGATTGGGCCAACGCTGCCCTGTTTGCAAAAAGGGCAGGCTTTGATGCCATTGAGATTCACGCCCATGCAGGTTACCTGATCGACCAGTTTTTGTCCCCCATCTGGAATAAGCGCACCGATGAATACGGCGGGAGCCTGGAGAACCGGGCGCGCTTTGCTGTAGAAATTGTAAAGACCGTTCGCAGTGTTGTGGGAGATGACATGCCCATTCTATTTAGAATAGCCCTTGATCATAGATTCAATGGAGGCCGGACTATAGAGGACAGCATGCCATTGCTCAAGATACTGGAGGAAGCAGGCGTGGATGCCTTTGATGTGGACGCCGGAGCTTACGAGAGCATGGATTACATTTTCCCGCCACACTACCTTGGTGAAGCCTGCATGGCCTATGTCTGCAAAGAGGCAAGAAAACATGTGAATGTGCCTATCCTGAATTCCGGAAATCACAGTCCCGAAACTGCCCTGGAACTTCTCAACTCCGGTGACTGCGATTTTGTAATGTTTGGCCGCCAAGCCATAGCAGACCCATATTTCCCCAAAAAGCTTATGGAGAACCGCCGGGAAGATATACGCCCCTGTATTTTGTGTAATGAAGAGTGTATCGGAAGGATTTTTGACCGCTTAACCCAGCTGAGCTGTGCAGTCAATCCCAGTGCAGGCTTTGAAGATTATATGGAGATCGAGGAGACTTACGAGCCCAAAAACATTGTGGTAATTGGTGCTGGCCCCGCTGGCTTGGAGGCAGCCAGGACCGCAGCCTTGAAAGGCCATAATGTTACGGTGTATGAAAAGCACGATTTTATTGGTGGAATTGTGAAGATGGTAGCTACTGCACCGTTCAAAAAGCGCCTTCGTGAGCTCATCGACTGGTATGATGTCCAGCTCAAAAAGCTTGGTGTAAAGGTAGTCTTGGGCACTGAAGTGAAAGCTGATGACCCAATGCTGAAAGCTGCCGACCACATTATCATAGCTACAGGTTCAGAGCCAATTATGCCAGCAATAAAGGGTATTGATAATGCTAATGTGGTAGATGTGGTAGAGGCCCATCACAAGGGCATCAGCGGCAAGGATGTCGTCATCTGCGGTGGCGGTTTGAGTGGATGCGATGCTGCTCTTGAATTAGCTATGAAAGGTAAAAAGGTAACTGTGGTAGAAATGCTAGATGAATGCGCTCGGGATGCCATGCCCATAAATAGGATAAGCCTTATGAGAATGCTGGCTGAAAACAATGTGACACTTATGACAAACAGCAAAGTGGTGGAGATAACTTCCCGTGGCGTGATGGTGGAAAAACAAGGTGGAGTTAGGGAGGAAATCCCGGCAGATACCGTCATCATTGCTTTCGGTCAAACTAACAAAAATGACTTTGTTGACGAAGTCGTGGCGAAATATTACATGAAGACTACTGTGGTGGGAGATGCCGAAAAGGTAGGCAAAGTAGGCAACGCCATTCGCACAGGTTTCTATGCAGCTATGGCAATAGAATAAAAATAAATTAATAAATTAATGAGGGGATAAGTCTAGACAAGCTCATCTAGCTTATCCCCTTATGTTATTTTTGTTATCATCCGTCCAGCAATGGTGGCAACTTAAGGCAAAATCAGTAAAGTTCACTAGCGTGGCGTCCGGCAGAGAGACCTGTGGCTATGGACAATGCATCTCGTTCATATTCTTTGCTTCCCAGCAAAGCAGCTGTATGTGGGCTCTGAAACCGCCAATTACGTTGCCAAGCACAGGAAAGAAGTTACAATTTAAGGCAGGCTTAAAGCGTCCTTATATGCCACTTAGGTTTGTTGCCAAAGTATCATAAAAATGGCATCCAAGCAAAAACTTGGATGCCATTTTATCTACAGTATGATGACAGATGATATCCCTTGTCGCCTTTTAATCCGCCTACTTTACAAATTGGCCATCTTTGAACTCGCCAACGTATTTTGTTTTCCCGTCGAGAGAAACCAAAATACCTTGGCCATGGTACTTAAAGTTTTTAAATTCGCCCACATACAGGGAATCACCGGGAATGTAAGCCATTCCTCTTACTAAATCGTGGTCAACAAATTCACCTGCATATTCAGAACCGTCAGAGGCTGTTATTATTCCTAAGCCGTGCATCTTGCCGTTTTTAAATTCTCCTTCATACATATCACCGCTATTTGTTATGAAAGTGCCAAAACCATCAGCCATGTCGTCTTTGATTTCACCGAAAAAGTATCCGGATTCTAGATTAAGGCTAACTACGTGACCTGGTAATAATATGGGATTGCCAAGAATTTCATTGTTGTTCCACTGGCCTTTTGCCGCAATACCATCGGCGTTTACAACTATACCTTCGCCGTGCATCTTGCCATTTTTAAACTGTCCCTTATAAATTCCGATACTTGGCATTATTAAAATGCCTTGACCATCAGGTACATTATTTTTGATATCACCAATTACCCTAAATCCATCTGGAGTGTATATTATTCCCCGTCCGTTCAATGAACCGTCCTTCCATTGGCCAATGGATTTTGCATCTTGGCCATCCATTGATAGAATTATTGCACCAAAACCATTTGGAATATTGTTGGTTATTTCTCCAGCATAGATTCCATTCTCATCTGCTATTACATCAAATTCATATTTGGCTGTGTTTTTTTGATAATTTGTCAGTACCCTGTTTATCAAAATAATGCACTGCTCTACAGTGGCGCTCTGCTTTGGTGCAGCCATGTTATTGCCTACACCGCCTAAAATATTGTTCTCTCTGGCAATATACATGGCTTCTTTTGCCCAGGAGCTAATCTCGCTGTCATCGGAAAATCTGTATTCGCCAGGATTTTTGAGAGGCAATTTGGCAAGCTGCATGGTTTTAACCAGCATGGTAGCCAGTTGCTCCCGATTGAGAATGCTGTTTGGATCGAATTTGCCGTTTCCTACTCCAGAGGTTATACCTACAGATGCGCCTTTAAGAGCCCAAATATCTGAAGTATCATTAAATGATACGTTAGTATCTATCTGAACCTCTTGTCCGCTTAAGACTTCAAACAATCTCACAGCAAAATAAATAAATTCAAGGCGCGTAATAGGCTTTTGAAAGTCTTTAAAGCGGCCTGCTTCGAAGTAACCCGTTGACTTTAATTCATCAACAGCTTCTTGGGCCCAATCAGAAGGAGTCTGGGCATAAGCGGCCATTGGCGCCATGGTCAGGAGTAATGTTAACACAATAAATAATGCAAAGATTTTTTTCATTTAATTTCCTCCCTGTATGGTAAAAATTAGGCAAAACAATAAGAATATCTTAACATGCCTAATTTAATGTTGCAATATGCAAAAATTTCATGATGTGGTTTCTGAACGACGATATCTTGAGAAACTTACCTAGTGCTGTTCATGAACAATGTCATGCCAAGGGTATGGCTTATTTAACAGGCGGTGTCATACAAAATAAGTTTTACCTGGGGGAGGGTAAGACGATTTTTTACATCGGAGCTGTGAACAATTGGGAGCTATTTGATTCCTCTGTACATGTTTTGCTGCAGACTGTCGAAGCAGAAGTTCAACGGAATGAATGATTTTCATAATGCTTATATCTGCAGTATAAACTGCCGACAGATATAAAGGGGATCTCAAAAAGCCAATGTCCTTCAAAAGCCTGTCATTTTTGTTCTTTTTAAATAACTTAAAAAAATAAAGGAATATTATGTTCTATGCAGAATTACTGGAATATAATTGTGTTGTTGGCGTCAAGGAAATTATTGAAACATTTCCGGGCAAATATGCCTTCTTATGAACAAATCAAGATTAATTTGAGCTCCTCCTTTTGTTCCTGGATGTAATTTTGGGGGTATGGAGCATTGAGTAAGCTGGAATTAATCTTTATAGGCGCAATAATTGGCCCTGTGCTTCCAATCATTTGATTTCTTGCAGGCTGGTGGGGCAGCTTGAGTTTCGTGACTTGATCTTAGCTCAATATTGGATTGCAAAAAGGTTAACCGATTGGGCGTACAGAATAGGAAGATAAGTTGTCTGTTATCGAAAAAGCACATTTTGGGCGTTGGTGAAAGGAAAACCAATAAAAGATAATGGGGATAGGTTTGTATGGATATTCTTGTTCTCAACGGCAGTCCAAAGGGTGAACGAAGCAACACATTTAAGATTACCACAGCTTTTCTGGATGGGCTAAGTAGTAAGCAGCGCCACAACATCAATATTGTACATATTTGCGAGAGGGAAATTCATCATTGTCGGGGTTGCTTTAACTGCTGGACAAAGACCCCAGGCAGCTGTGTCATTAAAGATGACATGGGAAAACTTTTAGAGCAGTACATAAATGCAGATTTAATCATTTGGAGCTTTCCCCTGTATTATTTCGGTATGCCTTCCATAATAAAGGCTTTTCTTGATAGAACCCTGCCTACAAGTCTGCCGTATATGAGCATAAACGAAGATGGAACAACCAGTCACCCTCCGAGATATGATTTGTCCCATCAACGCCATGTCCTTATCTCCACATGTGGGTTTTACACTGTGAAAAATAATTTTGACGCCCTTTTGCGCCAATTTGAGATATTGTTTGGAGATAAATTGACGACGATTATTTGTCCAGAAGGAGAGCTGTTTTCCACTCCCCAGCTGAAAGCGAGAACTTCTGAATATCTGAGCTATGCAAAGCAGGCAGGAGAGGAATTTGCAGAGCACGGCAGAATTTCCAATGCTATGCAGAACAGATTAAGTGAACTGCTATACCCTCCTGAAAGATACCTGGAAATGGCAAATGCCAGCTGGGAAGTCATTGAGCTTTCAGATGATGTTGTTAAAGATAAATCCTTTAGTTTTATGCGCCAGATGGCGGCAGCATACAACCCGCAAAGTTATACAAAGGATACGGTAATTGAATTCTATTATAAAGACTTAGATAAAACGTACCAGCTTTGCTTAACTCAGGAAAAATGTATTCTAAAGACTGATGATTTCGTGCCCTATACCACAAGAATCGAAACGGACTTTGACCTGTGGCTTCAAATATCTCAGGGCAAAGTTAACGGCGCTGCTGCCATGATGGAAAGACGATATAGGGTTTTAGGCAACTTTGAGACGATGTTGAAGTTGGATGAGTATTTCGGAAATAGAAGGCCAGTCTCAGAAGTCAAATCAAAAACTAACATGAACATATTATTATTTCAATGGATTGCCCTGTGGGTGATGCTGCCTATTAACAAAGTTTGGGCCGGCGTTGCAGGGATTGGCATCTGTTCGGTTATACACCTATTAGAATACAAATATAGGCTTACTATATACGATAAAATCAGCATCGTACTGGTTTCCTTCTTAAGTATGCTGGCCTTGTTTAATGCAAGCTCCACCCTTATAATTTGCTTATCGTATCTTTTCTTTGGTTTAATGTGGCTGATATCCTGCTTCGTTAAGATTCCGTTGACGGCCTACTATTCAAGCAATAATTATAACGGTGATGAGGCTTTCGAAAATCCCCTGTTTATCAAGACAAATAGGATCATAACAGCAGCTTGGGGTTTGCTGTATCTAGTAATTACTATATATACTTATTTCTTAATGGAGAGTCCTCTGTCACACTATGTGGGATTTGTCAACTTACTTGTTCCATCATTGATGGGGATACTTACGGTGTGGTTTGCCAAATGGTATCCCGCAAAAATTGCAAGAGGTTAGCAAGTTTTTGCCCTATGACAGATTGAAAGTAAAAGGACATGACAAAAAGGTTTAACTGAGTGACGATCTTGAAGTAAAAGGAGCAACTATATGTTAGAGATAATTGCAATGGCAACAATGCTGATAGACCATATTGGAGCAGTTTTCTTCCCGGATGTCGTGTATTTGAGGATCATCGGCCGCATAGCCTTTCCGCTGTATTGTTTCATGCTGGTGAGAGGCTTTCACCATACCAGCAACTTTCAGAAGTATCTTTTGAGGCTTGGGCTGCTGGCCATTGTCAGTCAACCCATATACAGCAGACTGTTTGGTGAGGACAAGCTCAACGTCATTTTCACCCTTGCAGCATGCCTAATAATCCTTAAACTTGTAGAAAAACCAAAAATCCATTATATTATAATGTCATTGTTACTGACGTTGGTCCTTGCAACGGGCCTTTTCGAGTACGGCGCTTACGCCGTTTTGATGGTACTAATATACAGGTTTATCAAAGATCCACCCATCATACTGCTGGCACACGCAGCTGCAAACCTTGCTTATAATTTCTACTTTGCCTGGGTGCAGCACCTTAGCATATTGGGCAGCATAATTATTGTTTGGTCATTGCAGGAAAGCCTTCCGGAAGTTAAAATAAATCGGTCGGTTTACCGGCTATTTTACCCTGTGCACATGCTCTGCCTGCTGGCAGTAAAGAGCCTAATGTAATAAATAGTGGAAAAACCGAGGGGGTCTATCAATGGCTGGGGGGTTAAGTCGTGAGGAGCTGGTAGATGAGGCAGCAAAGAAGTATTAGGGGTAGCGATTAGCTGCTCAACTTATTGCAAACCATAACTAATCATGTACAAAATTACTATTATGCTCAGCGTAAACTCAGATGACATTTTATATAATAATGCAGGAGGTTATAATATGAAAATCTATCAGGTGGATGCCTTTACTGAAAAGCCCTTTAAGGGGAATCCTGCTGGAGTCTGTGTGCTGGACAAGCAGATAGAGGATGATTGGATGCAAAATGTGGCCAAGGAAATGAATCTCTCCGAAACTGCGTTTTTGCTGGCCAATGGTGACGGCTACAACCTGCGCTGGTTTACGCCATCTGCCGAAGTGGACCTCTGCGGCCATGCCACACTTGCCAGCGCTCATATCCTGTGGGAAAAAGGGTATTTGAGCAAAGAGCAGGAAGCTAAATTCTATACAAAGAGCGGCTTGCTTACTGCCACAATCACTGATGGGTGGATTCAGCTAGATTTCCCTGCTACACCTGAAAGGGAAGCTGACGCCCCGGCAGAGCTCATATCAGCCCTTGGGGTCGAGCCTATTTATGTAGGGAAAAACATATTTGATTATTTAGTTGAAGTGGAATCGGAAGATGTGGTAAAAAAACTTAAACCTGATTTTATGAGGCTTGCGAAAATTCCCATGCGGGGAGTAGTTGTAACTGCAAGCTCCAAAGAGTATGATTTTGTCTCAAGATTTTTTGCCCCTGGGATTGGAATACCCGAAGACCCCGTAACAGGTTCTGCCCATTGCTGCCTGGGGCCCTACTGGATGAAAAAGCTGAAGAAAACAAGCTTTATTGCATATCAAGCTTCGGAGAGGGGCGGAGTATTGAAGGTTAAAGTTGCAGGGGAAAGGGTATTGATTTCGGGCAAGGCAGTAACGGTAATGGAAGGCCAGTTGTTATATTAAGATATATAGTAATTTTTGACTTCTATCGTAAATGCTAACATAAACACCGCAGAAAGAGGACAAAAATAATGGGGAAAATTACCGCAATCGAAGCGCAAAAGAGAAGCAAAAATCGCTTTAATGTCTATATAGATGATAGCTTTGCTTTTGGAGTTCACGAGGATGTGCTGCTTTCTCACAACTTGACGGTGGGAATGGAATTGTCTGCAGATTATGTGGAAAAAGTATTGCTGGCTGAAGAACAGAGCAAGGCAAATAGCTATGCTTTGCGCCTCTTGGGATATAGGGCGCGGAGCGAACAGGAAATTCGAAGCAGGTTGACCCAAAAAGGATATGAAAGCTTCATCGTTGAAGGGACGGTACGATTTCTAAAAGAAAAAGGCTTTCTAAATGATTACGCCTTTGCCAAAGCCTTAGTCAAGGATGAACTGAACCTAAAACAGAGCGGAGAGGCTCTAATAAAGCAAAAGCTGCTCCAAAAAGGCATATCAAAGGAAATTACCCAAAGGGTACTAGGAGACCTTCTCGACGAGGAAGAATCCCTTGATGCTTGCATGAGGCTTGCCGAAAAGAAGCTAAATACCAGCTATCGAAACGATGCACCGAAAGATAAGATGCGAAAACTGATAGCTTTCTTACAGAGAAGGGGTTATCCTTATAGTATTATAAAAAAGGCTGTCAGAGAATTTCTAGGTGATCTTTAATATAGTAAGGCATAAACAAGGGATGTTTTGTGAAAGGTTTAGATGGTGATTTGTATGGACAAGGTTATTAACCTTTTAACAAAAGCAATTATCGTATCGTTGTATGTTTACACTTGGAAGCAAATATTTTTCAAGAGAAGTAGAGACTTGGGAAAATCACACTATCCCTGGTCACAATCATCTGCTTTATATGGAGAATAAGGGTGGAAGAAGAATTCCTTAAAAGAGCAATACCCGAGTATGAAAAATACATGGAAGAAACCAAAAGAATCATACCAAAGATATGGTAATGAGGTGACTGTTTTGAACTATGCTGAAATAATCAAGGAAGAGCTACAAAAATATATTAAAGAGGAAAAGGCCGCCTTTTTTCCAAAGTTCTTTCAGGCTTTTGAAGGCGGGTACGGCGAGGGGGACCTTTTTTTGGGAGTCGTTGTGCCTGACCAGAGGAAGGTGGCCAAAAAGTATTATAAGCTTGTCAGCATGAAGGAGATTGAGGAATTGCTCAATGGACCTTACCATGAATGCCGCCTGACTGCCCTATTTATGATGGTCTACAAGTTTGAGAAGGCAAAAGATGAAAGTGAAAGGGAAGAAATAGTAAGTACATATTTAAACAATATCGATGCCGTCAACAACTGGGATTTGGTTGACGCATCGGCACCGCAGATTCTTGGGGCATATTTATGGGACAAAGACAAAAGCTTGCTGTATGAAATGGCACGGACACCTGATTTGTGGAAGCAGAGAATTGCCATCATGTCAACCTTTTATTTCATAAAACAGGATAAGTTTGACGACACATTAAGGATTGCCGAGATTTTGTTGAATCACGAACACGACCTCATCCACAAGGCGGTAGGATGGATGTTGAGGGAGATTGGAAAGAGAAATTTCGATGTTGAGTATAATTTTCTCAAGGAAAATTATAAAGTTATGCCCCGGACCATGCTGCGCTATGCCATAGAAAAGTTCGAACCTGAGCTAAGAGAAAAGTTTTTAAAAGGGCTAATTTAATATTTCACTGAGCAAAAATGAGACTGACTGATTTTTGATTAACTTAATAATATGCCTGTACTTCATAAATCTTACCTTCACTATTCAATTTCATTTCTAAATGAAAAACCCAGAAGCGGGTCTTCGTTTCAACCCTCAGCTTTGCAATAACTCTTGGAATGTTGTCCTTTTGGAATTTGCCATAGGCCAAGCCGATGTACTGGATTTCAGCATTTACATCTTCAGGCTTTACTTGAGAAGCTTCATTAGGGGTGCTGAACCTCTTTATGCACTTTTCAGTCATGTATGGCTCCCAAACTCTTTCTATATCCTGTGGTGGCACATCCTTTTTCGGCGCATAAGTAAACAGAAGATTTGCTTTTATAATGTTTAAATATTCCTCTTCAGTTTTTCCTAATATCATGTATTTAGTGTAATCTTGAGCGCTTCTGTATGCAGCTATTATTCCTGCAACAAATAATAGACTAATGACAAATAGCAGCCTTTTACGCATATATATCGGCCACCTTTCCGTCCCGTATCTTAAAGTAGAGTGTGTATAGTTTTCCTTCCGGAGTTCCAATCTTAGCTATATAGAGG
>Ga0134094_1003420_pt1 | contig 11746 bp, 7 predicted proteins | sample 5_1taG_FD_94458 | JGI IMG/M metagenome (GOLD analysis project Ga0134094, IMG submission 94458) | Switchgrass degrading microbial communities from high solid loading bioreactors in New Hampshire, USA - 5_19_20_110_A1 metaG | ecosystem: Engineered > Bioreactor > Semi-continuous > Anaerobic >... | reverse complement strand
TGCGGTCAACGCCAAGGCGGCGGGCTATCTGGGTCTTGTTTAGTCCCTGGCGGGCAAGGAACTGGATCTCCACAAGTAGTTCAACTCCAATCAAGTTGGCTTGCTCCTTTGCTGAGAAGGTTGATTGCTGGTAACAGAAACCTTCTGCTCGGCTCGGAGCAGGCCTTCTTTATAGTCCTAAAGTGGGGACGATCTTGTCCGAAAGTGGGGAAAAAGTTTGTCCACTTGTGGGGATTTTATCTTGTCCGGCTACAGCATCAGGCAACTCACTCCTGACTGAAGGCAGCTAGCTCCAACAGAACTCTCGGTACGCGCAATTCCTGCACCAGGCGATCTTCTTAGGCGGCTCTGGCATATCCCGCAGAATTGTGTCTAGGATTTCATTCTCAAGCTCCTGGATCTCTTTCAGTGCTTCGTCGGTGAGCACCACCGGGATCCTCTTTCTCTCGTCCGGTACCCTTATCTCGCCCTCTGCATCTACACCCCTTTCTTTCAGTTGTTTCAGGTAGAACAAGGTCTGCATCTTGGCGCTCCTCAGAAACCGGCTGGATTTCTTGGCCTCAATTACGACCATCCTTCCAGAAGCCGGCTTGTATATGTCTACCTTCGACGACCCAATAGCTCCCTCTTTGCGTTCTCTACCATAGGAAAACCGCTGAAGAAAACGGCCGTACTCGATGTTTGGGTCATCCTCATCAGGGTTTATCTGATGGGCCATGAGCCACGCTTCCCGAGGACAGATGCAGTAATACCAGACCAGAGTTCCGGTAACGTGAATGTCTTCGGACTCCAAATGGCTGAGCCTGCCGACGTCATGGTCTAACAGCCCAAGTTGGAGAACCTCTTGATGGTCATCAGCAGGTGCCTCGCGATGCATCGGTTTGACTCACCCACGAAACACTCTTCAGACATCCCGTCACCTTCTAGCAAGAAAGCCGGCCGCATCCCGGACTGGAGCCTTTGGGTTACGGTACATATTCCACCCTCTCTGAACAGTTCCGTTTCACGAACCCGTCCTCGACTTCAACGCACCCAAAGCCCTGGCTGTTCTTAGCTCCTACGCCAGCGTCAACGGCCATTTGAAGAAGATGGTTGGGTCCCTCAAGACGAAGCCTGCACACGTAACCTTTTATCACGGTATCCCTATACTTGAGAATTGCCAAGCGTGGTTCGCTGAGAGGCTTGACTCTCACAGAGTCCGGCTCAGTTCGACTGATGCCGGTAAATGCTTCGTACTTGCGCTTGAGATTTTCCGAGATAAGCCGCTCAAAATCGGGCTCCCCAGGCGCAAAGAAACAGGTATACTTGCGGCCGTCATACCGTGTCATAGTGGAGTAGACCACCACGGGAGAGAGGAGTCTGACGACTATCTGATCGCCTTCGACAACATCTTGCGAACAGAATATGGAATCTATGTCTAGGGGCTCGCTCCCGATGTGGAGCGCTCCTGTACGCAGGAGCCCAGTGGCCAAGGACGAGCAGAACCGTATGTCTGGGGAAGTCACGACAAGTGACAGCCCACCAGTGAACCTGAGAGTTTCAGTATATCGGTCATAGGTAGACCGCCCCAATAGTCTCGAGAAGGAAAACAGCTTGAACATTCTTTTTTGATACTTGTATCCCAAGTCGTGGTAGAACTGCGCGTCGTCTCCAAGACAGTGGTACAAACAGCCTTGCAGAAGATGGTTATAATGGACTGGCAACGTGGTGTACGCTGCTTCCGGACTGAGCTTAACCAGCAAACGCACCTGGATTAACCCCCGCGATACATACGCCCCATGAATAGACGTTAACCTTCATAATCAGGCGCCCTCTTCGACTTGATAGGTTATACCTGGAATTTCGACACCTGACGCCGCTTTCCATGTGTTCTTCCAAAGTACACAGAATCCTCTCCTCGAGTGACCTCGTTGTCGTCCAAGGCACACAGCACAACAGTCCGGACCTCGACAACATGCCAAGGTGTTTATCCTGGAACAGGATTCCTAACCAGCATCCACCTCCGCTCAACTTTCCGTTACGAGACTGTGCCCAGGTTGAACACTCTTGTACCAATCGCTTGGGAACTCGTCCTAACCGAACATTCTCGGGTCGGAAGAACAGGTACCAAACACTCAGAACATGCGATTGCCGATATCGTCTTCCAACAGACTCGGATGCACATAGCCAGCTACAGGGTCGTACAAGACGCCTATAGCTTCCTTAGAGATCAACCAATATCGCTCTCCGAACACCGTTCTCAGCGGTGGCTCCTTATCAGTTGTGCGAATTTTCCCTATTGCGCCGGCGCACTGGAGTAGAGACTTGACAGGTACTTCGATCATATACTGAGACGCTCTTGCCCAAAGCCGCCGCAAACGCTCTTGGGTGGCCAACGTCCTTTCCGTCTCTTCCAGCCCTTTTAGCAGGGGCATCAGTCCGTCATCAAGTTCTACAAACACCGGTACTTCGCGAAAGTCTTTCGCCTCAATAAGTTCGGGCAATCTCCTCCACTTGCCTTCGCAAATGTCTTCGTAAAATGACTCAGGGCGGCGTCTCTTGTCTATCTGCAAGTAGTACTCCTTAACCATATCAGCAACCTCGTGCTCCGTGAAGACCCCATACCGGGCCAGTATTTCGCGTGTGGCATGCGTTAGTATTTCGCTGTAGACATATGAATGGAATGGCCGGTTATCTGAATCGACCAGCTCTGCTACAAGTACCCGACCGCAGATGTTGGGGTTAAAATGCCTATTGCATCGCCCTGCAACTTGAATCACCGAGTCCAGCGGTCCCATATCTCTGAACACCCAGTCAAAGTCCAAGTCAACTCCTGCTTCCACAACTTGAGTCGCAACCAAATAGTGCCTGCACCTTCTTTCGCGAAGCTTCTGGAGTTGTTCCAGCGTACGCCGCCTGTGAAGAGGAGCCATCGACCTGGACAAGAACAATACAGGACCATCAAGGCGCTCCTTGAGAAGACGCCAGGCTTGAAAAGCAGATTTCTTAGTATTCAGGACCACCATTCCACTCCCGTCTCTCAGCGGCAAGTGGCTTTCAAGCAGTCCCAGCAAGTCACCTATCGAGTACTTCTCACTTAAGAACTGATATGTGTGCCTTGATTTCGGGAAAGGTGTCACATCTTGTGCCAGCTCCATACCCGTCCCTATCAGAGGCTGCGTAGCGGTCATGAGCAAGAACACCATTCCACAGCGCTCCGCTAACAACTTCATTGCCTTTCCGAGGCCTCGCCATAACTCCGGACGAATGCTTTGAGGTTCATCCAGCACTACTGTGGAGTTATACAGGCGGTGGAAGTTCATCGTTGCGTTTGCCCGCGAGTCGAAGCATGCACGCCAAAGAGCGGCCAAGGTGGTGACGACCACGGGTTCGGTCCAGTACCTGAACAGACCGGACATTTTCTGCAAAGCAGCTCCTCTCGATGTACCAGCATCTTCTTCCTGGGAAAAGACGCCGCTGTGGTCTTCTTGAACGCGGGCGCTACCGAACACTTCTCGGGCCACTTTTGCGTTTTGCTCCACAATGGCGATGAAAGGCAATGCGTAAATAATGGACTTGGCTCCACGTCTTGCAGCAAATTCGCGGGCAATCTGCAGACCTGTAACAGTCTTACCTGCCCCGGTTGGCAGAGTCAGCGTGTATATGCCTGGCTCAACCACCTTAGGAACCTGGCGCAGGCACTTCTCTCTTACCTCCGCTCTCCACCGGTTCATCTCGCCATCTTTCTTGAAGGTGGGAAGAGTGAAGCCAGGCAGATCCTGACAAGGCATTTCAGAAACACCTACAGCATCCATTCTGTCGGCGGTAATGAACAGGGAAAACAACGTACGGAATCTAAGCGAAAATTCTGCATCTACCTCTAAGTCGAGGTTTAGGAAGTCCAAGAACTCGTTCCATTTATCCTCGGTTAACAACGCTGGCCACTCTGGCAACAAGTTGCGCATTTCCATGTTGATGTCCCTGTAGTTGACCCGATCGCCCGCCCAGAAGCTTACTGCTTCCTCGACATCCTCAAGACCCGTATGATGTCTCCGCACAAGTTCAGCCGCCACGAAAGCGGCCTTTGGATCGTCGATCAGGCTAAGAGCAAAATACGCTGAGGGTCGCGAATGCTCGACGTGGTCAGGCGCTCCTTCGAGATATGCTTGAAATGTTGGGTGGACTTTACCTAAGTCATGAGTCCACCCAACTACAGTTAGGAGGTCAGTATCAACGTTGATTCCGTGAAGGTCTGTCAGCTGTTTAGAGATGGACGCCACACTTGTCAAATGCTGCTTCAATTGTTTGTCATCATGGCTTCTGATCTCACCAGGAAGGGAACCAGGCCACCACGTCTTCCCCACATTGTGTGACATCCAATTCACCTCTCCGCCGCAGATATATCTTGTGCTTTGGCGAAGGTTGATACAGTACGGTCATACTTGCGAGCAGCGTTCGCTGCCTGTCAAACTTGAAAGGCACAATTTCCCGGAATATCCCCCCGGACCGCAGCACGTCCACGTCTGCTTGCTCATCCCAAGGAACAACACTATCCACCCCTACTACCTCGTCAGTAACCGGCTTCCAGGGGAATGTTCCCAGGTAGCGCAACTCTGCAATTGCATATGCCGCACCAAGTGATGGAGTGTATACGAAACATCCCGACGCCAAGAACTCTCGCAGTCGTTTTTCCAGTTTGCCTGCTACGTAAATCCGATAACACGGTGAATCTACGAATTGGTGTTTCACCTGAACTCGTGGGTTTTTCTTCGGGTCCTTCGTATTTGTGAAGTTCAACGTGTGCTTCTTCCATTTCAGCTGCGATGCAATTCTCACTGCAACCCTTGTGCCTTCCATATACGGCCAGTAGTCAGCGTTAACGGCGTCTTTGTTGCTGCCGTTTTCAACGCCTATGACAGCTGCAATCATCCCGGCAATAGCCGCCGGCGGCGGAAAGGCAAATGAAACTGAAGAGGTCGTAGTATATGGTTTCCGAAACATGGCGACAGAACTACGAGCTTCAAACACTGTAACTTCCGAGTTCATTTTTCCTCAACCACCAGGCAGCCGCCGAGAGCGTTCAAAGCTTCCAAGCCTGTTACCTGCAGGTCTCTAGAGCGCACTACCCGAACCTGCTTGATGCTATCGCTATGACGAAGGATCGCTTCGCAAGCTCCAGAAGCATCCAACTGCAGTTCGGACACACTCCGCAGTGCCAATTGCTCCTCTTCGGAAATCTCGTCGCCATCAAGATTCCGGATCGTAATATGCTCGTCCAAAGCCCCGGCAATGCCGTTGAACCCTTCCTTATATGTAACTTCTAAGAGCAACTGCGGCCGGTGGCCAACTTTGCTCCGGGTTATGAGATTGAGCGTACCATCCCAGAGGGTTACTATCATAGAGTCGATATCTTCGTCTGTAGCACCAGTGTCTTTGGAGGGGTACTGATTAGCGATACCGTACACCGCTATGAGAGCAAAGGGAACAATATACTCGTTTCTGAATGACCTCTGGTTATCAGTATCACTTGTCGCGAAGGCAGCCGTACCTTGAACCAGCTCAACCTGCACCCGATTCAACGACCTTCCCCACTTGAACTGCACAGGACCGGTCCAAGAGAACCGTTCCCCGCCCAGTGCGTAAGTAGCACCGAACAGCCGAGCATCGATACACTTGCTGAGAGCTTCCTGACCGGTTTTTACATTTACCGCTTTCTTGAGTTCCTCGGCCCTTGTCCTGAGCGTCTTGAGTTCACCGTCAACGAAAACGTTCAAACCATCCCGTAGCCACTGGTCCCGTATGGTGCGCTTAATGCGCACATCTGAAACCAGTACTCTACCTGTCTCTTCGTCATATCGAGGATGATTTGCGTTAAGTGGATCGCCGTTCGGATTGGCATCCTTCACGGAGTATACGAAAAGCAATTCCCTACGATTTGCAAAAGCCATTGTTCACTACTCCTTTCTGATCAGTTTTCTGTCTCGGGCTTAGCGCTCTCTCCCCCAGGAGAGATGTTAAAAATGGCGGCGTAGTATTGCCATGCGTTCAAGAACCCTATAGTGAAGGTAAAATTCCCGTCCACCCCGAGGTTCTTGGCGCCACTCTTGAACAGCAAGGAGCCAGCTTCGGTAGCAAGTCGCTCTATGCGGTCGGGATAAGGAACTTTGTACGCACGGGTAAGCTCCGGTACTCTGGCAAGGTGCCTTTTTAGGTCACGTAGCTGCATCTTCCCGAAATTCAGCTGCTTGAAGAGAGGTGCATCTCCAATGTCTTGTGCGCCTTGAACTTGCCCCTGGGCCAACATACCGAGAACCACACCGGCTAGAAGAACTCCTTTGCCTTCGTCCTTACGCAAGTATTCATCAGAAAATCGATCCAAAAACCCCAGGTTCAAATCAATCCCTCCTTGCACATCTGTTTATGAAGTCAACAACTGCAGCAAGTCTGCAGGAGTTTACGGCACCGTGTCGCAGCCATTCATCGTCGTGGACCAGTCCAGGCAGTCGGGAAACTAGAGTTGTCTTTAACGTCTTGATATCCACAGGCTCATCATTCAACAGCTTTCCGATGACTGATATGGCGTACATCTGCATTGTCCGCTTGTCTTGCTCATTCTCACCTGCAAGCGAGGTTATAACCCGCACCACTTCACCCAGGCCATGGTCTAATGCCCTCCTCTCGTCGGAGAAACCTACAGCTTCAGCAGTCTCTACCCACTTAGATTCCAATTTCTTTAAGCGGGAAGGGGGAACGTCCTCGACCATCAGGTGGATGCGTTCTTGAGCTTGCTGCTTTTCCCAAAAAACGAAGTGGAAAACCAAAGATTCGTCCCTACGGGCCAGGCTTTGAAACAGGCTTCCCTCTCGTGGCAGCCCTTCGTTCAGGAAATCATGAAACGCCCGCGCAACCCTGTCAAAATAGCCTGAACCAAAGATCAGTTCTGGAGCTACGTAGATGTTAACTCCCCAGATCGTGCGTCGGTCGCAGAAATGAAGATCCAGGTATTCGCGCCCCAGATGTAGCGCGGACAGACATTCCGAACACACGGGGAATACTTTACTCCGCGCCTCGGCAGTATTCCGCGTGCCAGGCAAGAAACCGGGCTTGTCGAAAGTCGCAAAGGCAAATACCTGATCAAGGTTGATGCATCTATCGGACGGTGTATGGCATAAGCCGCAAACAGCCTCAAATGCAGAGTCGTATATCTGTTTCTGAAGTTTGCCCTTGTAATATCTTACAAATGCGGGTACGTCACCCGGATAGAGCAACTTGCCGCGGTCAAACACGCCTAGAACCAGTATGTAGTCAGCCTCGCTGTCTGACCACAGCTGAGCCAAATCCTCAGCTCTCTTGTTCAACTGGTCCATAATCAGGCCGACCGAACCTTCCAGAAACACTCCAGACCTCTCGTAGTCATCCAACACCGTCCGACGAAATTTTGCTAACCGGCTGTCAGGACCTAACAATTGGTTGATACTGTTCTTCTTGGGTCTGCCCAATTGATATACTGGAGAATAGCTCCAGGTTACATTTGCCCCCGCTGGCTCCTTGTAGCAGTACCGTCGTTTCTGCTCGTCAAGATTCTCGTTTTCGGCCAAGTAATCACGAAGTTCTAGCTTCTCCACACCCCTGATTTGGAGCACCGAAGCGACAGGATCATCCACTTCCAGTCCCACTATAATTGCGTACTGCCGCCGCCTTGTATCAGGTGAAGGTACCAACGGCAGCTGCAAGAGTCGCAGATCCGCGTCCTGGCAGAGCGATGCGTCTTGAAGCCTCTTGCAACCTATCTCTCTGACGGCATTCAAGAATCCCAATACACGTCCCTCGCCTTCTAACCAATCGTCATCCGGTTTTCAAGAGAACCTTTATCCCTCCCCGAAATCTCTGCCTGCATTTCTCTCGGGATACGTCTTGTGGCAGGGGTTCTTTGTCGAACCTCCAGTCTGACGATACCAGCGTAACCCCGACACACAGTGTCGGTGCTAACCAAAGTTGCCATTTCTCGTCAGACGATTCGATGGATTTCCTCTCATCTCCTCTCTATCAACGAACTTACTGTCCGCAGAGGAGCTAGCCAGAAGATGGCCACGAGACCGGAAACCTCGACAACAATCCACCGTGCGCCGTGTGGCTCCAGATAGCGCGCTCAGCTTTGGTTTCCAGTGACTTGTTCCTGAACAAGAACCATGCTACCTTGTTACCGATTGGAATCGCTCCTGTGTTCACGCGAGTTCGCAGTCTGCCTATGAGGGATGGAAACACAGTAGCCGAGATCTTACCTGATTTTTGCAGGGCTGCAAATTGTCATAGTCGTCGAGCTGCAATAGCGCAAAAAAACCCGGGACCTCGACGACAACTGGTTTCACCACGATGAACACAAAATCAATGGCAGACCTTTGTTTGCTCGATATTGTGACAACACCCGCGAACGTGGTACTCTGAAGACGTCAAACTGCGTGCCTGCTTGGATGGGTTGAGAGTCTACCTATAAGGGATGGAAACATAGCCATCGAGCGGTTGTCGATGACCTGGTTCCGCGTTGAGAGTCTACCTATAAGGGATGGAAACAACTCATCGCGGCCTACGCCTACGGCAAGCCCAAGCAGTTGAGAGTCTACCTATAAGGGATGGAAACACCGCTGGTCGTCCGCTGGTCGTCCGCTGGTCGTGTTGAGAGTCTACCTATAAGGGATGGAAACCCTTGAGACCGACATCGGCACGGCACTCAAGAGCAGTTGAGAGTCTACCTATAAGGGATGGAAACCGAAGTATGTGAACGGATGGGGCTACATGGTTCGTGGTTGAGAGTCTACCTATAAGGGATGGAAACTTGCATGCCTTGCCGCGGCCGTCCTGGTCCGAACCCCGTTGAGAGTCTACCTATAAGGGATGGAAACTCCTGCGGGTCGCCTGCGGCAAACACCCTCTGAGAGGTTGAGAGTCTACCTATAAGGGATGGAAACTCCCTGGGAACGCCCCCCGGCATATGCTCGCAGTAGTTGAGAGTCTACCTATAAGGGATGGAAACGTCGTCCTGAGACGTGACTGGAGGTAGGTGTACTGAGTTGAGAGTCTACCTATAAGGGATGGAAACACCAACAAAAAAGCCGCTCCCGCACAGGAGCAGCCAGTTGAGAGTCTACCTATAAGGGATGGAAACTCCACTCTGCGTCGAAGTAAGCAATGGGTGAATAATGGTTGAGAGTCTACCTATAAGGGATGGAAACCCTCATGGACGCATACAGTCCACGTATGTCGTCGGGTTGAGAGTCTACCTATAAGGGATGGAAACCCCGCAAGTGGGCGCATCAGCGAACATCGATAGACAGTTGAGAGTCTACCTATAAGGGATGGAAACAGACAGGCGACGATGTGGCAGGTGGTACAGCGCAACGTTGAGAGTCTACCTATAAGGGATGGAAACTGGGATCGAGATTCACAGGCGTTGGATGCCTGACAGGTTGAGAGTCTACCTATAAGGGATGGAAACACCTCTCTTGCGCCTTCCTGAGTCCGGCGGGAAACCGTTGAGAGTCTACCTATAAGGGATGGAAACTGGAGTCCTGGGAACTGCCGGAGTGTTCCCACCGGTTGAGAGTCTACCTATAAGGGATGGAAACCTATGAGGCGGCCTAGCATCACTGTGGCGCCTGCGGGTTGAGAGTCTACCTATAAGGGATGGAAACCCAATGAAATTGCCAATGAAAGTGAGGGCGACCAGGTTGAGAGTCTACCTATAAGGGATGGAAACAGGGCTGTCACGACGCATGGAGCGATAAGCAGGCCAAGTTGAGAGTCTACCTATAAGGGATGGAAACCAGGCAACCGGGCCGGGGGCGTACCGGAGCGCGTCCGGTTGAGAGTCTACCTATAAGGGATGGAAACGCGGCCCGAGGACGACGAGCGGGTCCGCCAGTGGCTAGTTGAGAGTCTACCTATAAGGGATGGAAACCGGATGGTGTAGTAGGCACGGCGTATGGTGGAGATGAGGTTGAGAGTCTACCTATAAGGGATGGAAACACAGGAGGGGCTACAAGCAGGCCGTCTTCTACAATGGTTGAGAGTCTACCTATAAGGGATGGAAACGTCGTCCTGAGACGTGACTGGAGGTAGGTGTACTGAGTTGAGAGTCTACCTATAAGGGATGGAAACCTCCTACTTGCGTCCAGTCTTGCGTCCGCTCCATAAGTTGAGAGTCTACCTATAAGGGATGGAAACCCCGAGACACAGACAAGGAGCTTGTCGTCGGCAATGAGTTGAGAGTCTACCTATAAGGGATGGAAACACCGCAGGCAAGAGACGGGGCAGTCGGGCGAAGAGAGTTGAGAGTCTACCTATAAGGGATGGAAACACCGACAAAAAAGCCGCTCCCGTCGAGGAGCAGCAAGTTGAGAGTCTACCTATAAGGGATGGAAACCGAGTCATCCCAGATCATTGCTTACGACTCATCCCAGTTGAGAGTCTACCTATAAGGGATGGAAACTGCGGCAAGGGCTGAAGTGTGAAGCGATAGGGATGGTTGAGAGTCTACCTATAAGGGATGGAAACTGCCGTGAGGACGCATAGCGTCCCTCTCTGCCCCGGTTGAGAGTCTACCTATAAGGGATGGAAACTCGCAAGGGCTGACACTCGGAGCCATAGCCGGCGGCGGTTGAGAGTCTACCTATAAGGGATGGAAACCACCTAAGATTCTGGAACTTTTCTTCGAGCCACTTCAGTTGAGAGTCTACCTATAAGGGATGGAAACTGCCGTGCTCGGCTACGCAGACGCCCCCGCCGTGCGTTGAGAGTCTACCTATAAGGGATGGAAACTGCCTCTCGCTACGTATAGTGACGGTGAGTGACACGTTGAGAGTCTACCTATAAGGGATGGAAACCGTCGCTCTCCGTGGCTCTCAGCGAGGCGGTTTCCGTTGAGAGTCTACCTATAAGGGATGGAAACGCCACCCACTCGTGAGCGCGGAAATTCCGTCCGATGAGTTGAGAGTCTACCTATAAGGGATGGAAACTCGAGAATCGTTTTTTGGACAAGCCCTCCCTCTGCCGTTGAGAGTCTACCTATAAGGGATGGAAACACTGATAAGGGTTGTGAGTACATTCTGCGAGAGATGGTTGAGAGTCTACCTATAAGGGATGGAAACTCCTGATGGTCGAGAAAGCCCCTGAGCGAGCCTCCAAGTTGAGAGTCTACCTATAAGGGATGGAAACCTCGCAACACGGTCAATGAAACCGCTGTGGATAAGCGTTGAGAGTCTACCTATAAGGGATGGAAACGTGAGTGTGCGTCCTCCTGACCTGGATCGTCCCATCGGGTTGAGAGTCTACCTATAAGGGATGGAAACGCCGCAAGCATCTATCTGAGGGGGTGAGGACGTGGGTTGAGAGTCTACCTATAAGGGATGGAAACGCCCATCCAGAACGAGGACGGCCAGGATGAAGTCCGTTGAGAGTCTACCTATAAGGGACGGAAACCCCCGTTTCTCGACGTGTCCCGTGACCCTACGCAAGTTGAGAGTCTACCTATAAGGGATGGAAACACGCAATTCTCGAATATCGCCAGCCGTGCCACTTCGTTGAGAGTCTACCTATAAGGGATGGAAACTCGAGTACCACACGCAAGTAGGCGACCTCGTTCTCGGTTGTGTTACGGCCGGTTGTAAAATCCGCCATTAGGGCCGGATGAAAAATCCCCCACCCCCTCGAAGAAGCACTCCGTAACGAGCCAAGTTTCGGAGGTGCGATTCTTGCTAGGAGGCGGGGAAAC
>Ga0134094_1003417_pt1 | contig 11766 bp, 11 predicted proteins | sample 5_1taG_FD_94458 | JGI IMG/M metagenome (GOLD analysis project Ga0134094, IMG submission 94458) | Switchgrass degrading microbial communities from high solid loading bioreactors in New Hampshire, USA - 5_19_20_110_A1 metaG | ecosystem: Engineered > Bioreactor > Semi-continuous > Anaerobic >... | reverse complement strand
ATGATTACAACAGCCATTGCCTTCCTTTCAAACCCTGAACACTCAAGATTCGCTCGCAAATGCTGCATAACCGGTTTTCACATCATATCCCGTAAGGTCATCAATAGACCAAAAAGAACCTGAAAACCGTTATCAAGAGCCTATCAAGACCTTGAAGCGGGCGCCAGCCGCGGCTGCGCGCCTGTTGACTGTTTCTTTACCCCACATTCCCGCATCTTTTCACGCAGTTGAGACTACCGGTTCTAAGCTGTTCATAGTGAACTGAATAAAAACCGGAAAATCAGATTGTAGGGAAATTTTATGTCTCAAGAAGAACAGCAGTCAAAACAACAGTTTCCGCCCCAGCAGCAGCGGTCACAGCCCGGGCGAGAGACCGAAATGACCCCCCGCCCCATCTTCGACGACCCGGAATACCGGGGCGCGGGGAAGCTGCAGGGAATGGTCGCTATCATTACCGGCGGCGACAGCGGCATCGGGCGGGCTGTCGCAATTGCATTCGCCAAAGAAGGCGCAAATATTGCCATCGTCTATTTAAGCGAAGATCAGGACGCGCAGGAAACAAAAACCTATGTTGAAAAATACGGCGCTCGCTGCATCCTGATCAGCGGCGATGTCGGCGCTGCTGATTTTTGCCGCCGGTGCGTGGAGCAAACGCTCAACGAGTTCGGACGGTTGGATATCGTTGTCAACAATGCCGCCGTGCAGTTTCCGCAAAAAAGCATCCTCGATATCAACGAGGAGCAGCTTGCGCTGACGTTTCGCACGAATATTTTCTCAATGTTTTACATGGTCAAGGCTGCCCTGCCGCATCTTTCTAAGGGCAGCGCAATTATCAATACAACCTCGGTCACGGCCTACCGCGGCAGCGCGGGGTTGATCGATTACGCGTCAACCAAAGGCGCAATTGTCTCGTTCACCCGTTCGCTATCAAGCAACCTCGCGAAGCAGGGGATCCGGGTTAACGCCGTGGCTCCCGGGCCGATCTGGACGCCGCTCATCCCTGCCAGCTTTGACGAAGAGAAGGTCGAACAGTTCGGCGCGGACGTGCCGATGGAGCGCGCCGGGCAGCCGTCTGAAGTCGCCCCGGCTTATGTCTTTCTGGCTTCATCCGACGCCTCTTACATCACCGGGCAGGTCATCCATCCAAACGGCGGTGAAATCATCAACGGTTGAGGGGTCAAAGGACTGTATCGTTTATGCGGGCGGATGCCCACCGCATGATGCTCCGCATATAGATATTGAAACAAAATCCAATCAAAAGGGTGCATAAAAAATGGCAGGAAAACTGGAAGGACAGGTCGCCTTGATCACCGGCGCGGGCTCAGGCATTGGCAAAGCCGCCGCGCTGTTGATGGCGCAGGAGGGGGCAAAAATCGGCGCGATCAGCCGCACGATGGATGAGGTTCAACAGACCGCTGATGAGATCGTCCAGCAGGGCGGCGACGCCGTCGCGCTTCAGGCGGATATCTCTGCGCCGCGGGACATGGAAAATGCCACACGCAGGCTGGTCGACCGGTTCGGGAGGCTCGATATTGTCTTTGCCAATGCTGGGATCAACGGCGTATGGGCGCCCATTGAAGAGCTCACCCCTGAAGAGTGGGAAAAGACGATCAATGTCAACCTCACGGGGACGTTTTTGACTATCAAGTACGCCGTCCCTTACCTGAAGCGCCAGGGCGGTTCTGTGATTGTGACCTCGTCGGTCAACGGCACGCGCATTTTCAGCAACACCGGCGCTTCTGCCTATTCGAGCAGCAAGGCTGCGCAGGTCGCGCTGGCAAAAATGCTCGCGCTTGAACTGGCCAAACACCGCATTCGCGTGAACGTCATTTGCCCGGGGGCGATTGAAACCGACATCGACGAAAACACCACCCGGCGCAACCTCGAGCAGGTGAAAGAGCCGGTTGAATTCCCGGCGGGCAAGATTCCCCTGACCGGCGGCCAGCCGGGTACCTCAGAACAGGTTGCCCGGCTGGTACTCTTTCTGGCTTCAAACGACTCCAGCCACATTTCAGGCACGGAGATCTGGATTGATGGGACAGAATCGCTGCTGATGGGCTAGCGGCCCGTGTCTTTCACAAAAACGCTGCCGGCCAGCAGCGCGGCGGTGTATACATCGGAGAGAGCGACGTTCTGTTCTTCCGCGATGCGGGCGCAGTCGTCATATTCAGGCATCGCCTGAACCGGGCGGCCGTCAAGCATTTTTATTTTCACAGCCACCTCGCCGTAAGGCGTTTCGACCTTCCGGAATTCGCGCTGGGCCGTGTAGCGGTAGACCGGCTGGACACGCATGCCGAGCGTGCTGGTCTCAGACAGGATCAGGCGCGCCAGCGCAGGTTCGTCCTGCTTGCGGGCGACCACGCCCATCAGCGTGGCCGGGCGGTTTTTCTTCATGTAAATCGGGGTGAGGTAAACATCCAACGCGCCGGCGGCAAACAGGCGGCTCATCACGTGCCCAAACATCTGCGGGTTCATATCGTCAATATTCGTTTCGATCAGCACCAGCGGGTATTCCGCCTCAGGCGCGCTCTCACCCAGAATCAGCCTGAAGATGTTCGGCCAGGGCAGCTCGCGCTTACCCGCGCCGACACCTACCCCGGTGACCACCAGGTTCGGGCGCTCGAAAGTCGCCAGCGAGGCCAGAATCGCCGCGCCGGTCGGCGTGACCAGCTCGACCTGCGCCGGAGAGGGCGTCATCAGCGCGTGCGCCCGGATCAGCACTTCCAGCGTCGCGGGGGCAGGAACCGGCAGCGTGCCGTGTTGGGTCTGCACCTGCCCGCCGCTAAAGGGGACGGCTGACGAATAAAGCCGCTCAATCCCCAGCACGTCGAGGCCCACCGCCGCGCCGACAATATCGACGATCGAATCCAGCGCGCCGACCTCGTGAAAATGGACGTGTTCGATCTCAGTACCGTGTACACGTGCTTCGGCCTCTGCCAGCACCTTGAAAATGCCAAGGCTGGTGCGTTTGACCGGGTCTGACAATGGGCTGTCCTCAATTAAGCGAACGATGTCGGTGTAGTGGCGGTGATGGTGGCTCTCGCCGGTGATCACCTCGACGCTGCAGGCCCGCAGCGCGCCTCTTTTCGTTTCTTCAACTTTTATTTCAACCGGTTCAGGAAGATTCAACAGGGCAATCTGCTCGCGCAGCGTTTCAACCGGCACACCAGCGTCGACCAGCGCGCCGAGGAACATGTCGCCGCTGAGCCCTGAAAAGCAATCACAATACGCATATTTCATCGAATTAACACCTCATTCATGCTGCCTGAGCGGTATCCCACCAGGTCTACGACAACGTAAGTGAAACCAATTTCTCGAAAGAAAGCCTGAACCGGCTCGCGGCGGGCAACCAGGTCCGCGATTTGCGACGGGGCGACTTCAAGGCGGGCCGTATCGCCGAAATGGCGCACCCGCACCGGTTGGAAGCCCTGGCTGCTCAGGAAGACCTCACCCTGCTTGACTTGATGAAGCCCTTCGCGCGTGACCGGCGAGCCGTATGGAAAGCGGGTCGCCAGGCAGGGCGCGCTCGGGCGGTCCCACACCAGCAGGCCCATCGCCCGCGCCAGATCGCGGATTTCGGCTTTAGTCAGCCCAACCTCCGCCAGCGGCGAGCGCACGCCCAGCTCGACGACAGCCCGCATCCCAGGGCGGTAGTCGAAAGCGTCGTCTGCGTTCGAGCCTTCAGCGACATAAGCGTAACCCTCATCCACCGCGATCTGCTGGACCGCGCGAAAACGGGCCAGTTTGCAATGGTAACAACGGTCGGGCGGGTTGGCGGTGAATACCGGGTTCGCCAGGTCGTCAAAATCCACCACCCGGTGTTTGAAACCGACCTGCCGGGCCAGCGCCTGAGCGGCATCGGTGTCGCCCAGCGATTCGACCGGCGACCGGACCGTGACCGCCAGCAGCCTGCTGCCCAGGGCGGGCTGCCCTGCCGCGCACAGCAGCCCGCTGTCGACGCCGCCCGAAAAAGCGACAACCACCGAGCCCATTTCCGCCAGCAGGTTGATTAGCTGCTCACCTTTTTTCCGCAAAGCCGGGTCAATCGCGCCGGAGTCAAATGCGCTGCCTGTCTCTATTGCCATCACCGCGTTTCCTCCGCGCACCGCTCTGTTGTGCTGCCAGAATCAACCGGCTGTTCTACCGGCTCGAGATGGTTGATCCGGCTCGCCAGAACTCCCGCGCCGAACCCGTTATCAATGTTCACCACGGCAACCCCGGTCGCGCAGCTGTTGAGCATAGTCAATAGCGCAGCCAGCCCTTGAAAACTGGCCCCGTAGCCCACGCTGGTCGGCACGGCGATCACAGGGACCGAAACCAGTCCGCCCACCACGCTGGGCAGCGCGCCGTCCATCCCGGCGACCACCACCACGACGCGCGCCTTGCGCAGCCGTTCCACCTGGTTGAGCAGGCGGTGAATCCCCGAAACACCCACATCATACATGCGCTCGACCGCGCAGTCCATCAATTCAGCGGTGATCGCGGCCTCTTCCGCCACAGGAATATCGGCTGTTCCGGCAGTCAGAACAAATACCCCCGGCTTCTTCTCTCGCCCGGTTGACTGGTCCAGCACCAGCAGCCGCGCCGCTTGATGGTAGACCATCTCCGGGAAGTGGGGCTGCACGACAGCCTGCATCTCAGGGCTGACGCGCGTTACCAGCACGCGGTCGTTCTTCTCTGCCAGCCGCCTGACAATCTGCACAACCTGGTCAGGGGTCTTCCCCTGGCCAAAAACAACCTCAGGAAACCCGCAGCGCAGCGAGCGGTGCTGGTCGAGGTTTGCAAAGTTTCCGACAGCCTCATACGGCAGCGTGCGAAGTTTTTCCATCGCCTCGTCTACGGCAACCGTGCCTTCACGGACGCCTTGCAGCATTCGGCGGATCTGCTCATCTTGCATCTTGCACCTGCACTCCTGTGAGATAGATTCTGGATATGGATCATTCAGGCAGAGGTTTGCTCACACTTTAATGATCCAACCAATACAGAGGATTATACTTGGTTTATGCGTTTACTTTCGTGTAAAATTAAAGCCCAGCCCTCATGTTTTCAGGGAATCCAAACAATCATACAAAATCATTATTGGAGCGTTTATCATGTCTGGTCATATCGTCGTCGTCGGCAGCATTAATATGGATCTTGTCGTGCGCGCGCCTCGCCACCCGGTGCCTGGCGAGACCATTCTCGGGAACGAATTTCACACCTTCCCCGGCGGAAAAGGAGCCAACCAGGCAGTCGCTGCAGCCCGGCTGGGTGGTTCTGTCAAAATGATCGGGCGGGTGGGGACGGATGCATTCGGCGGCATGATGCTCGCAACCCTGCAGAAAGACGGCGTTGATACCCGTTATGTGAAGCAAACCGACTCTGCCCCTACAGGCGTAGCATTGATCACCGTTTCTGATTCTGGCCAGAACAACATTGTCGTCGTGCCCGGCGCGAACAAGCTGCTTTCGCCCGACGATATCCGCGCGGCGGAAGAAGCTTTTGAAGGCGCGGCTGTCGCCGTGATGCAGCTCGAGATCCCGCTTGAGACGGTCGCTGAAGCGGTGCGAACAGCCCGCAAGCACGGCGCAAAAGTGATCCTCAACCCTGCGCCTGCCCAGCCCCTGCCATCCGACCTGCTGGCCCAGGTCAATTACCTGATACCCAACGAAAGCGAGCTGTCCTTATTGACCGGCATGGACGACATCCCCGGCGCTGCCGGCGTGCTCAAATCAGCAGGGATCTCCTGCCTGATCGTTACGCTTGGATCAGACGGCGCGCTGGTCAAAGATGACCAGAAGGACATCCGCATTCTGCCGCACCGGGTATCCGTGGTCGATACCACAGCCGCCGGTGATGCCTTTGTGGGCGGGTTCGCGGTCGCTCTGACTCAGGGCAAGGATACAAAAGAAGCGGCAGCCTGGGGCAACACAGCCGGCGCGCTCGCGGTGACAAAAGCCGGGGCTCAGCCATCCTTGCCTGCTCGCGCCGATCTGGAAGCGTTTATGGACCGCAATCCGGTGCGTTTCGAGGAAGCAGGCTGACCTGCTGCTATTTCCTGTTCAGGCGCTTCTTGATGTCGCGCCAGTCGCCGGCAATGAAGCGGTCAACTTTCCCTTCTGCGAACGCTTTTTGAATCAGGTCTTTTTTCTCGACCGCGTCTAACCGCACCAGGTTGGCAATTAACACCCCATTCATTCCGGCGCTGTTCTGGGCATACCGGTGGAGCTGCTCTGAAAGGATCTCAACTGCTTGATCGCGCAGTTCGGTGTTGGTCAGCGCGATCTGCACCAGGCAGGCAGCCGCAACCAGGCGCGAATATACCGGGTAGTTGGTGTTGCAAAAATAACCGACCAGGGCCGGAAAAGCCGCCGGGCCGATCAGCCCAAACACATGCGGCATTTCCTCGATCACCCAGTCGTTGTCTTCAGTTTCATGAAAAAGCCGCATCAGCGGCTCAATGGCTTCAATCGCAGCAAACTGCCCCAACGCTCGCCAGGCATGCACCGGCGCCCATCCGCGCAGGTCCTTCTCGTCAGCGAGATTGAGCAGATCAAGATCGGTGGCAAGCTGAATTAAAGCAGGAACATGTTCAGGCCGAAGACCAAGCGAACGGTAATCAGGCCAATCGCAGTTCTGTGAATAAACAGGTTCACCTAACTCTAGCAATCTTGCGACCGGCAGAGCCATCAGGTCGTCGACCATCAATAACATCTCCTCAGGGTAATATTTATACAACCTGTTCACAAAAGAATAATCAATTATAAAAGAATTGTCAACAAAGTTAAGCGGTGATTTTTAAGGTATGATACAGAGACAATGGCCTATCTGCTTGGATTAGATATCGGCACGACTTCAATGAAGTGCGCTTTATACAACGCAGACTCCGGGCGGGTCGTCCGCACGGCGTCTCGCCCAACCCCGGTCAACCATCCGCAGCCGGGTTGGAGCGAACACGACCCGCTCGAGCTGTGGAATGCCGCTGCTAACTGCATCCGCGAAGCCGCGCAGGCAGCCGGGCCGGACCTGAACGGCATCGCCGGGCTTGCCATTAGCAGCATGGCAGAAGCCGGCGTGCTGGTCGATGCGCAGGGCCAGCCCCTTGCGCCTGTCATCGCCTGGTACGACCGGCGCAGCGAGCCGCAAGCCGCCTGGGTCGAACAGCAAACCGGGGTTGAACCGCTGTACCGCATCACCGGGCAGCGCGCCAGCCCGTCCTTTGGCGTGACCAAACTGCTCTGGCTGCGCGACGAGCGCCCCGACCTGTTTTCGCGCGGCGTGATGTGGCAGCCTGTCCCGGCGTATCTCATGGCGCGGTTGTGCGGTCAGCCTGCCGTCGATTACACCATCGCTGCCCGGACGCTGCTGTTCGACCAGCACAGCCTGAACTGGTCCGCGGTGCTGTGCGAAACCTTTGGCCTGGATCCTTCGCTCCTGCCGCCTGTATACCCCGGCGGAACCCCCATTGGCCGCCTGTCTGCTGCGGCAGCCGCTGCGACCGGGCTTCCGCCCGGCACCTCTTGCGTGCTGGGCGGGCACGATCACCTGTGCGCTTCGCTGGCTGCCGGCGGTCACCAGAGCGGCACAATTGTCGATTCAACCGGGTCGGCTTCGGCGCTGCTGCTGCTTCTGCCGCGCTTTCTGCCCGACCCCGCGCTCGCATGGCGCAGTTATGCCTGCTACGCTTACGTGCTGCCCGGTCTTTTTGCGCTCAAAGGCGGCTTAAAAGCTGCCGGCAGCGCTATCGAATGGCTGGCACGGCAGTTGAGCAACGGCCACGATATCGACTATGCGAAGCTTGAGGCCGCGGCAGCACAGGGCGCCGGAAAACGCGCCGGCCCGCTCTGGCTGCCCCACCTGATCGGCTCAGGCTCGCCGGAGGGCGACCGCTTCAGCAGCGCCGCAATGGTCGGCGTGCAGTTTGAGCACGACCGCGGTGATCTCTTCCGCGGAATGCTCGAATCGATAGCCTTCTGGCTGCGCCGCAACCTCGACGATATGCGCGCGCTGACCGGCGCAGAGATCAGCCAGGTCCGGCTGATCGGCGGCGTCACCCGCCTGAGGCTGCTCTCGCAGCTCAAAGCCGATGTGTTGAACCAGCCTGTCATCGTGCCCCTGGTCCCTGAAAGCGCGGCTGTGGGAGCTGCGCTGCTGGCAGGCATCGGCGCGGGCGTGTTTTCGAGCCCCGCGGATGCGGTCGCCTCGCTCCGGTACGGCTGCGAGCAGATTGACCCGATCCCCGGACATGTCGATTGGTACGAAACCATGTACCAGACCATCTACCGCCCGCTTTACGACGCGCTCCAGCCCATCAACCGGGCTTTCACCGCCATGCGCAGGCAGGATTCATAAAGGGCTGCCCGGGCAGCTTGCCGCGGACAGCCCAAATGGAGGAGTTGAGGCCCGTTACGACTCGATCTGCTCGCTGCCGGCGGTCGGCGGTGGAGGCGTCGTCGTTGGCGGCGTGGAAGGCGCAGCCGGAGGTGGTGGCGGGGGCACGGGCGGAGATCCCGGCGGCGGAACCATGCCCGGTTCTTCAGGGACGATCAGCATCATCACCAGATAGACGACGATCGGCCAGGGGAATAAGAAGATTCCCCCAAGGGCAAAGATCAGCCGGACAATCGTCGGGTCCAGCCCGATATAATTCCCAAGTCCAGCCGAAAGGCCACTGATCATGCGATCGCTGCGAGAGCGGTATAAGCGTTTGGGTTCCTGTGTCATACAACAAACTCCTTAATCTAATCAGGCGCAGGCTGCGCCGTCTTTTGTCGGTCTATAGTATTCTACGCAGCAGTTGAACAAAGGTTGCAAGATCGAAAACCATTGACAATACCTGATAATCTGGATAAAATAACATTGTTATCCCCCCCCCCAGGGGGGGAGGGGTCAGAGGAGTAAGCATGCACGATAATCAGGAAATTATCCGCCGGTTGAAAACCGCAGAAGGCCATGTGCGCGGAATACAGCGCATGGTCGAAGAGGGCGAGTACTGCATCGACGTGATTCGCCAGATCCAGGCCGTGCAGGCTGCGCTCAATAAAATCAGTTCCGAGATTCTCGACCGGCACCTGAATTCATGCCTGATCACCGCCGTGCGCGGAGACGATCCGGATGAGCGCGAGCGGGTGCTGAAGGAAATCACCGATGTTTTCGAAGCCGCGACAAAAGTCTAGCGGCGCAATACAATCCTGAGGAGGAATCCTTGAAAACCGTAACCTATCAAATCCCAAATATCAACTGCAACCACTGCGTTCACACCGTCAAGACCGAACTGGGCGATCTGAAGGGCGTGCTCTCGGTTGACGCCAGCGCAGAGACTAAGAATGTGGTTATCACCTTTGATGAGCCGGCCACCGAAGAGCAGATCATCGAAACGCTCAAAGAGATCAACTACCCGCCTCAGGTAGGCTAAATTTCCATTCAACCACCATCTACATGTTGTTCGCTCCCGGCGAGCAGCATGTAGACCGTTTAAAGGATTTACATGGCAGAAACAAAACAAGTAACGCTTCCCATCACCGGGATGACCTGCGCCAACTGCGTCGCCTCGGTTGAAAGAAATCTAAAAAAGGTGGAAGGCGTAAAGTCAGCCAGCGTGAACCTGTCGTCAGAGCGGGCGACCGTCGAATTTGACCCCTCTCTGGCCGGTATTGACGCGCTGGTTAACCGCGTGACCCGCGCCGGGTATGGAATTGCGACCGGAGAAGCAGACCTGCTCATCCACCGGATGAGCGACGACAACGACGCGCGACGGCTTGAAAAGGCGCTCCGCGCGCTGGAAGGCGTGCTGGAAGTGAACGTAAGCTATGCGGCCGAACGCGCGCGCGTAAAGTACATCCCAACCCTTGTGAGCCAGGCTGAGCTGCGCCGCGCCGTCGAAGCTGCCGGGTTTGAACCGGTTGAAACAGGCGGCCAGGCTGAAGACGCCGAAGCCAGGGCGCGCCAAGCTGAGATCGACCAGCAGCGCCGCTTCCTCATCATCGGGTTGATTTTTACCGTCCCGCTGTTTTTGCTCTCCATGAGCCGTGATTTCGGCCTGCTGCCGGGGATGCTTGCCCATGCCCCCTGGGTCAACTGGCTCATGTTCGCGCTGGCGACACCGGTGCAGTTCTACGTCGGGCAGCAGTATTACACCGGCGCTTTCAAGTCCCTGCGCAGCGGCTCAGCCAATATGGATGTGCTCGTGGCGATGGGGTCCTCCGTGGCTTATTTTTATTCGGTATTTGTCGTGCTGGGCGTCATTCCCGGCCACGTCTATTTTGAAACCGCGGCGGTCATCATCACGCTGATTAAGCTGGGCAAATTTCTTGAAGCCCGCGCCAAAGGCAGAACCAGCGAAGCGATCAAAAAGCTGATGGGCCTGCGCGCCAAAACCGCCCGAATTGAGCGTGATGGGCAGGAGATGGAAATCCCCGTCGACGATGTCCGCGCAGGCGACATCGTCCTCGTGCGGCCCGGTGAAAAGATCCCGGTGGATGGGGTCGTCATCGAAGGACGCTCGACGGTCGACGAATCGATGCTGACCGGCGAGTCGCAGCCGGTTGAAAAAGGCCCCGGTGACCCCGTTATCGGCGCGACACTCAACAAACTGGGCCTGCTGCGCTTCGAAGCCACCAAAGTCGGCAAAGAAACCGCCCTGGCGCAGATCATCCGCCTCGTCGAGGAGGCACAAGGCAGCAAAGCGCCGATCCAAAAGCTGGCAGACCAGATTTCTGCGGTCTTCGTCCCGGCAGTCATTGCAATTGCGCTGGTCACCTTCCTGGTGTGGTATTTCCTGATCCCGCTCCCGGCAGGTTCGGAGGTCAATTTATTCACCCGCGCGCTAATTAATATGGTCGCCGTGCTGGTGATCGCCTGTCCCTGCGCGATGGGGCTTGCCACGCCAACCGCGGTCATGGTCGGCACGGGCAAAGGCGCTGAGCTTGGCATCCTGTTTAAATCATCGGAGGCGCTTGAACGCGCAGGCCGCCTGACCAGCGTCGTGCTGGACAAAACCGGCACAATCACCCGCGGGCAGCCGGCAGTCACCGATATTGTTTTGCCGGCCAGCGTACCGGCGGCTGAAGCGGATTGTGAAGCGGACGAAATTCTGCGCCTGGCTGCCTCCGTTGAAAAAGGCAGCGAGCACCCGCTGGGCGAAGCGATTGTCGCCGAGGCGGGCAACCGCGAACTGGCGCTCAGCACACCGAGCAGTTTCCGTGCAGAAGTTGGCCGGGGAGTCGAAGCCGTTGTGGACCAGCAGCATGTCCAGGTCGGCAACCTGCGCATGGCCGCAGCCCAAAACCTGGCGCTTGACGGGCTGGCCGGTGAAGTTGAGCGGCTGCAAGGCGAAGCCAAGACGGTCATGGTCGTCGTCGTTGACGGCGTCGTGCGCGGCCTGATCGCCGAAGCCGATACCGTGAAAGACGGCTCGATTGAAGCCATACGCGAACTGCGCGAGATGGGGCTTTCGGTCGTAATGATCACCGGCGACAACGCCCAAACCGCCCAGGCGATTGCGAAGCAGGTCGGCGTCGATACCGTCCTCGCTGAAGTCCTGCCGGGCGACAAAGCCGCCGAGGTGAAAAAGCTGCAAGCAGACCGCGCTGTGGTCGCCATGGTTGGCGACGGCATCAACGACGCGCCTGCCCTGGCGCAGGCGGATGTCGGCATTGCCATCGGCACCGGCACAGATGTCGCGATGGCGTCCGCCCCGGTCGTGCTGATCAGCGGCGACCTGCGCGGCGTTGCGCGGGCGGTCGCCCTTTCGAGGCGCACCCTGCGGACCATCAAACAAAACCTGTT
>Ga0134094_1003409_pt1 | contig 11807 bp, 9 predicted proteins | sample 5_1taG_FD_94458 | JGI IMG/M metagenome (GOLD analysis project Ga0134094, IMG submission 94458) | Switchgrass degrading microbial communities from high solid loading bioreactors in New Hampshire, USA - 5_19_20_110_A1 metaG | ecosystem: Engineered > Bioreactor > Semi-continuous > Anaerobic >... | reverse complement strand
TGACCTTCGCGGCGTGCGACCTGGCGCCCGGCGTGGCGGAAACGCTGCTGCGGCTGCGCAGGGCGGGGGCGCTGGCCACATCCATGTCGGGTTCGGGCTCCGCGTGCTTCGGGCTGTTTTCGAACAGGGAATCGGCAGAGCACGCGGCAGAATCGCTGTCCGACCTGCCCTTTTGCGCCGCGTGCAGCACCCTGAAGGCGGACTGAACGAACCTGAACCCAAATGAATAATGCAATAAGGAAGAAAAAATCCCCGGGCCTTTGCCCGGGGAATTGCTTTTTGGGATTCAGCGCGCCACGTAGCTGGCGCTGACGTAGCCTGTCACGCCGTCCACATTGACCTTCAGCCAGCCGCCCAGGTCCTCGAGGATTTCCACGATGCGCCTGGCGGACAGCGTATCGATGGCGTCGTGGCTGGTGCCGGGGCCGGCGCGGAGCTTGACGCTGGTGCTCACGACGCCCACGGCGGAGGAGGGCAGCACCTTGATGTAGCTCTTGGCCACAAAGCCGGCGCCGCCGTTGTACTTGACCTGGTACTTGTCGCCGCTTTCGGCGATGATCTCCACCAGCGTGTCCTTCCCGATGCGGTCGATCTCCTTGCCGGACGCCGAGCGCACCTTCAGGGACGTCGCGGTGACCTTGCCCTTTTTGGTGGCGGCGGTCGCGGTGCCGGAGGAACCGGAAATGGAGGTGATGTTCCCCACGGCGGACTTGAGCACGTAGCCCACCACGCCGGAGTAGGCGATCTTGTAGTAGTCGCCCGACTTGGCGATGATCTCCACCGTGGCGCCCTTCTGCAGCACGCCCAGAATGTCGTAGGATGTGCCGGGACCCTTGCGGAAGTTCACGTTGCTGCCCGAGATGACGCCGGTGGCGACGGCGGTGTACCCCGAGGAGGACCCGCCGGAGGAGGAGCTGCCGCAGGAGCTGGAGCCGCCGGAGGAGCTGCCGGATCCGCCGCGTTCGATGTACGTCTTCATCACGTAGCCCGTGATGCCGTTGTACTCGATTTTATACCAGCTGGTGCTCTGGGCGAGCAGTCTGACCACGGCGCCCTTCTGCAGCGTGCCCAGCACGGCGGAGGAGGTGCTCTTTTCCGCCCGGATGTTGACGTTGGAGCCGGTGACCACGCCGGTGATGGCGGAGCCGCTGCCGGAGGTGGAGCCGGAAGAGCCGGCGCTTTCGGAACCGGAGGGACTGCCGGAGCCGGAGGAGCCGGACTCCTCGGGCAGGCTGGTGCTGTTTCTGGTGATATAGGTCTTGAGCACGTAGCCGTAGCCGCCGTTGTACTCGATTTTATACCAGTCTCCGCTCTGGGCGGCGAGCACCACCACGTCCCCCTTGTTCAGTTTTCCCAGGATTGCCGCGCTGGTGCTGGCCTTCTGGCGCACGTTCAGGCTGGAGGCGTTGACCGTGCCGGTCTGCACCGCGGGGCTGCGGGTGATGTAGGTTTTCAGCACGTAGCCGGTGATGCCGTTGTAGCTGATTTTGTACCAGTCGCCGTTCTGGGCGAGCAGGGTGACCACGGTGCCCTGCGCCAGCTTGCCCAGGCTCGCGGTGCCCGTGCTGGGGCCGGAGCGGATGTTCAGGCTGGAGGCGTTGACCGTGCCGGTCATGGCGGAGGAAACGGGGTTCGCGCCGCCGGTGCCGCCGGTGGAACCTGTGGAACCGGTGCTGCCGGAGCTGCCCGTGGTGGCGTTGAGGGTGGAGGAGAGGTAGGTGGCGTTCACGTAGCCCACCAGCCCGCAGGAAGCCTGCACCTTGCTCCAGGTGCCGTAACTGCCCAGCACCACCACCTTTTCGCCCCTCTGCAGCGTGCCCAGAATGGCCGAGGAGGCGGAGTTGGAGGCGCGCAGGTTCAGCGACTCGGTGTTGGCGACGTACTGCACCGTGCCCGGCCAGAGGGAGACGGAGAGCTCCTCCAGCAGCTGCCTGGGGTTGGGGTGCGCGGCGCCGGCGGCGAGGAGCTTCGTCTGGGACTGGTACACCACGCCCTTCTGGCCCTTGTAAATCACGTTGTAGCCCACGTGGTCCTTCGTCTGGGTGAGCACCTGGAACACGTAGCCCTCGGGGATGGTGGCGAGCACCTTCTTGTCGGACAGCGACTTCAACAGCGGCGCGGCGCTGGTGGCGTAGCCGTAGCGCGCGTCCGAAGCGGTGGAAAACTCGATGCCGCCCACGATGATGTCCAGCTTGGACTTGGGCGCAAAGCCGGTGGTGACGCCCACGTCCACGAAGTAGTAACTGCCGCTGGAAGCGATGAGCTGCACGCAGTCCCCCTTTTCCACGGTGCCCAGCACCGCGGCGCCGGAGGAGGCGTCCGCCAGCAGGGGGAAGTTTTCCGTCGCCATGGCGATGACGCCGTCGTCCAGGTTGAGGGACACCGCGCCCTCCGGCAGGTAGCCGCACTTGCCGGAGGAGGTCAGCACCAGGAACCACCCGTCGTGGTGGCCCGCGATCTGCACCGAGGCGCCGCTCTTCAGCGTCACCACTGTGGAGGCGGAGGAGGAGGGCTTTGCCCTGACGGCGGTCTGGGCGGAAAGATGGCCGGATACGGCGGCGGGCTCGGGCAGCGCCAGCACCGGCTCGGGGCCGGCGGCTGGGTTATCCACCCCGTCGGCGATGGTGGAGACGGTGGAAATCTGCGCGATGGAGACGTTGGAATAGTAGAAGTTGAGAATGTCCATATAAGACATGCCCTCGCTGGCCATCTGCTGGGCGCCGCGCTGGCTCATGCCCACGCCGTGGCCGTAGCGGCGGTTCACCAGCTCAAAGGCGGTGGCGGTCTCCTCCGCGCCGTACATGCGCAGGCTGCTGTTGGTGAAAAGCCCCGCCGAAGCCAGGTCGGAAAAGGCGAGGTCCAGCTCCACCGGCACCACGGCGCCGGAGCCGCCCGCGCCGCCGGAGGAGACCAGGGCGTAGTATTCCGCTTCAATCTGAGCCTTTTCCGCCAGGGTGACCAGCCGGTTCTCGTTCACGTAGAGCACGTAGTCCGGAATACCCTGCAGCGCGAGGAACTGGGGCGGCGCCACGGAAGAGCCCGCGCCGGAGACCGCCACCGTCAGATACAGCTTGACGCGGGTGTAGCACCGGCTGGGCGCGGCGTACTTGGGCGCGTAGGGCGTCGCGGCGGAGCACCCCACGATGGAGAAGGTGTCCGTAAAGCCGGAGTACCCCAGGGCGTACAGCCGCGGGGAGACCTGGCTCTTCAGAAACGCCGAAAGGGAAGCGTCCAGCGGGGAGGCTTCCGAAACCACCTTGGGGATGGTGAGCTTTGCCACGGGGGACTGGGGGTTGCGCAGGTCATAGGGGTCGTCCTTCATCTCGTAGTAGGGAAGGGCGGTGCCCCAGGCGTTCAGGGTGGTTTCGGTCTGACCGCCGTTGCTGGCGGAGTAGTACGCCATGATGACCGCGCCGGAGGCGTTCACCAGCACCTGCCCCTTCGTGGCGTTCACCGCGGCGATGACGTTGGTCAGCGACGCGTCATATCCTTTATAGACCTGGTCGCTGGCGGTGTCCACGATGTCGTACGAGGCTTTGGGGGAGATCTTGCTGGCGGCGTAGCTCCTGGCGGCGACGGCCTGGGCCTTCAGCGCCTCCAGCGGGAAGGAGTTGCTCATCTCATAGCCCACCACGCCGACGAGGTAATCCTCCAAGCCCACGTAGTTGGTCACCGCGAGCTTGTAACCGCCCAGCCCGTCGGGGGCGACCTTGTAGTTCATGTCCCCCAGGTAGTGGCGCCAGCCGTGCTGGCGGTTGTACTGCCGCAGCATGCCCGACTGGCGGACGAGGGTGAACTCCGTGCCGGTGTACAGCACGTTGCTGCCCGACCTGACCACGAGCTGGCTGCCGGACAGGGAGATGTTGATGTCCGATGAGATGATCGCCCCGGTTTCCTTCAGAAGGTAAACGCCCTTGACGCCGAGGTCGATGTCGTCATAGCTGGCGGAAAGGCGCACGCGGATGACGGAGTAATCCGCGGCGGCAGCCACCGGCAGGGCGAAAAAGGGCGTCAGGAAGGCGGCCGCCGACAGGGCCAGTGTCAAAAGCAAGGCGGCTAGTTTTCTCATGTGAGACCTCCGTGAATGCTCTCTATGCATAGGGTATTCTTAGCTGTTCTAAGGCATTATATCAAAGTGTGACGAAGAAAAACGCATTTGCCGTTCGTTTTTGCTAAAAGTTCATTTTTTTCCGCCCTTCGGGGAAAAACATGGGGGAAGGCCTGTCCGCGCGGCGCGCTGCGGGCACGAGCTTTTCGCTGTCAAACGCCCCGAAGGCGCGCTTTATGAAGTTAATTTGTTAACAAATTTCGTTTCGCCCTTTTATTTGCACGGCGTCGCGCGCAAAAACCGCCGGCGGCGCGGGGGGGAATGCCGGAAAACCGCGCAGCAGAAAGGTGAGCGGCGCGCTTTTGCCCAAGGCCCGCTCTTACGCGTGCAAACGCGCCAAAATGAAAGTTACCCTTGATTAATTCTGCATTTTGGTATATCATGCTATCTGACGAACTTTGGCGCGTAGGAGAATGTTCGCGAGATTTCGCCAATTTTCCATCCCCTTTGATCCTGCGCGTCCTGCAATCCATGGTCTGCACTCCGGACGGCGGCACGCTCAAAGGGAAGCGCGACCCCCGGAGTGCAGACCTTCACATTTGCAACATTCGACAGGAGGATTACGCCATGGTAGCTGCCCTGGAAAAGATGGGGATCATCAACCCCAAAGCCGTCTACCGCAATCTGTCCCCCGCCCGCCTGGTGGAAATCGCCCTGCGCCGCGGCGAAGGCCGCCTTTCCGCCACGGGCGCGCTGGTGGTCTCCACCGGCAAGTACACCGGCCGCTCCCCCAACGACAAGTACACTGTGGACACGCCCGACGTGCACGACGAGATCGACTGGGGCAAGGTGAACGTCCCCATGCCCGTCGAGACATACCAGAACATCAAAAAGCGCATCTTCGCCTACCTGCAGGGCAGGGAGATCTTCGTGTTTGACGGGTTTGCCGGCGCGGACCCGAAGTACAGCAAGCGCTTCCGCGTGGTCAACGAGCTGGCCAGCCAGAACCTGTTCATCCACCAGCTGCTGATCCGCCCCACGAAGGAGCAGCTGGAGAACTACGAGCCGGACTTCACCATCGTGGCAGCCCCGGGCTTCAACTGCATCCCCGAGGTGGACGGCACCCGCTCCGAAGCGGCGATCATCGTCAACTTCTCCGAGCGCATGGTGCTGATCTGCGGCACGCGGTACAACGGCGAGATCAAGAAGTCGGTGTTCTCCGTCATGAACTACCTGCTGCCCAAGGAGGGCGTGTTCCCCATGCACTGCTCGGCCAACGTGGGCAAGGACGGGGACGTGGCGATCTTCTTCGGCCTGTCCGGCACCGGAAAGACCACCCTTTCCGCCGACCCCGAGCGCAGGCTCATCGGCGACGACGAGCACGGCTGGAGCGACGACGGCGTGTTCAACATGGAGGGCGGGTGCTTCGCCAAGTGCATCAACCTCACCCGCGAGAACGAGCCCCAGATTTACGACGCCATCCGTTTCGGCGCGCTGGTGGAAAACGTGGTCATGGACGAGGAGACCAGGGAGTTCGACTTCTTTGACGCCTCCGTCACCGAGAACACCCGCGTGGGGTACCCGGTGGAGTTCATCCCCAACTGCCTGATCCCCGGCCACGCCGGGCACCCCAAGACCGTCATCTTCCTGACGGCGGACGCCTTCGGCGTGCTGCCCCCCATCGCGAAGCTGACCCGCGAGCAGGCGAAGTACCACTTCGTCTCGGGCTACACCAGCAAGCTCGCCGGCACCGAGCGCGGCGTGAAGGAGCCCCAGACCACCTTCTCCACCTGCTTCGGCGCGCCGTTTTTGCCGCTGCACCCCTCGGTGTATGCCGACATGCTGGGCAAAAAGATCGACGAGCACGACACCAAGGTATACCTCGTCAACACCGGCTGGTCCGGCGGCCCCTACGGCGTGGGCAAGCGCATGGCCATCAGGCACACCCGCGCCATGGTCTCCGCCGCGCTGAACGGCGAACTGGAAAAGGTGGAGTTCGTGCCGCACCCCGTGTTCAAGGTGCTGGTGCCCACCTCCTGCCCCGGCGTGCCCGCAGAAGTCCTCGACCCGCGGCAGACCTGGGCGGATAAAGACGCCTACGACGCCGCCGCGAAGGACCTGGCTGCGCGGTTTGCCAAGAACTTCGCCAAGTACGACCACATGCCCAGGGAAATCGTGGAGGCCGGCCCCAACGCGGGTTGAGCCGGCAGGGCCGAAAATACCCGGCAAGCTGCTTGCCGGCCACAGAAAGGCGACAAGAACGCATGAAACCAGTCATCATGGTGTGCGTGACCCGGCAGAAGACCTGCGCCCGGCTCATCGAGCTGGGCGCTCGCCTTGCGGAAAACCGCAAAGCGCAGCTGCTGGTGGTGCACGCGCTGCGCGGCGGGGACTGCGTGCTGGGAAACCGCAACGAGTCCGAGGCCATGGAACTGCTCTTCGCAAAAACCGCCGAATGCGGCGGTGAACTGCTCATCGTCCGGTCGGACGACGCCGCGGGCGCGCTGGTGAAAACGGCCAACGAGCGGGGCGCGAAGGTCATCGTGGTGGGCGCCACGCCGATTGCCGAACCCGTGAGCTTCGCGGCGCGGCTGAAGGCCAAGCTGCCCGACCGCGAGATCATCTGCGTGGAGGGCGAACCCAGCGCCGGCGAGCTCCGGATCAGCATGAACGCATAAGCCGGTTTACTGGCAAGGAAAGCGGGCTGCGGCAGGCAGCCCGTTCTTCTTTTTTGGAAAAGGGGACGCCCGGCAGCGCGAAGCGGCCATCTTGCGAAAAGCGCTGCGGGAGTGCAGCGCGGCTGGACAGGAAAACGGCATTCAAAAAAAGGGCCGGCGCGGCCTTCATCCGCCTGCGCGTTTTGGGAACAGGCGTGCCCGCGCGCCGTTCGCGCAAACCGTGCCCCGCAAAAGGCGGTGCGCCCGCGGGCGGGGCGCTTTGGCGCTGCGCCGGACGAAGTCGTCCCTCATCGGCACGTGACTAAACCGCCGGAACCCGGAAGCGCGCGACGAAGCACGCGCTCCCGTTGCGCCGTCAACTTGCAGGTATTGCAATTATAAAAAAGAGCGAACGGGGAGGACCGGACATGTACTGCGGGCGCTGCGGCGCGCAGATTGCGGAAGCGGCCGTGTTATGCGATCGTTGCGGCGGACGGCGGTTTGTGCATCCCGCGGACCTTTACGGCGGCATGCCCATGAAGTGGTACAAGTTTATCATCTGCTTTGAAATGCTTGCGAACGCCGTGGTGAAGGCCTTCACCGCGTTGCAGCTGCTCGGCGGCTGGCACTGCGGGACGAATGCCGGACAGTTTTACGAAACATACCGCGGCCTTCGGGCGCTGGACGTGCTGGGCTCGCCGTATTTTGCCTGTACGTCCGGTCGCGGATGGCGGCGCTCCGGTCGGACGCCAATCAAGCTCTTCTTTTCCCTGCTGATCTCCCAGAGCGCCGTGGGGATGCTGTATCGGGCCATGGGCATGTCGATCGCCCGCACCCCTCTGGATAATCTGTTCAAACCGGACCACTTGGTGGATGTCGCCTTTTCGGCCGTCATGCCCGCCTGCGACGTCAAGTGTTTTCGAAAGCGCAGGCATCTGTTCGTCAGCTGAAGATCAACGCGAACCGGGCTCTTTGCAGGGCTGGTTTTTTTATGTGTGATACCTTCCGCGCCCGAAATGGTACGGATTGACAAATCGCGTCCGTTCCTGCATGATGGATGTGAATCCATCGCTATCATAAGGGAGGTCCGAACATGAAATGCAGCAAATGCGGCAAGGAAATCCAGGACGGCGCTGAGTTCTGCCCCGACTGCGAAGCAAAGCAGAACGGGCCCGCCCATGACTACAGGGTCCGGCTGTACAGCCAGCCGGATATTCCGATGCTGTGGTACAAGTCCATCATCTACTTCTGGATGTTTGCGGCTGCGCTGGTGGATATGGCGACGGGCGCGCTGCTTCTGGCCACCACCACCCAGCTTGAATTTTTGAACCTTTACATGGCACGCCCGGGCATCGAGGCGACGGTGGCGGTCTTTGGCTTGCTGTGGCTGGTTCGCTTCGGATATGCGTTCTACGTGCGCTCCAAGATGGCGGAGTTCCACCGGCACGCCCTGCGCCTGTTCTTCGGGTATCAGGCTGCGGGCGTCGCGCTGCCTTTGCTGCTGTTTGCTCTGGTGTCGCTGGCGGGGGGCGCCTCCTTCCAGAAATTTGCCAGCACCGAGATGTATATCAGCCTGGCCCTTTCCGCATTCATGATACTCTCCAACATCCTCTATTTCAAAAAGCGCGCGTTTCTGTTTGAGGACAGGCGCAGCCACGCCATGCCCGAACCGGTGCTCGTGGCGAAAAACCATGGATGACCGCTCCCCGCGGCGCCGTTTTCCCTTGCTGCAGACGGGCTTTCCGAATTGGAAAGCCCGTTTTTCCGTCCCGCCGCTCCCGTGAATGCCAAAGCCCGAAAAGGGATGCCCGGCACACAGCGAAACGGGGGGGATTTTGCGCCCGCCGTACACCCGGCAGGCGCTTTCGGCGAACCGCCGCAAAAAACGGCGATGCCGGCAGCGCGCGGCGCGAACCCGAAGGATGGCCGCGCATCCCTTGCGCATTTCATTTGAAGGGGTTACAATGGTAACCACATCTTTTCTTATTAAAATGCACTCATACCCAGTTTTGCAATTTGCATAAGGAGGCCCCACATGAAGCGAGCCATCGTCACCGTCCTGGGTTCGGACCGGGTCGGGATCATCGCCGCCGTATCCACGCGGCTGGCGCAGCACAACATCAACATTCTGGACATCACCCAGACCATCATGAAGGGCGAAGTCTTCGTGATGATCGCGCTGGTGGACATTGAGGGCGCCACCGCCCCCTTCCACGAGATCAAGGCGGACCTTGCCGAGCTTGGCGCTTCGATGGGCCTCTCCATCCGCATCCAGCTCGAGGAAATCTTCAACGCCATGCACAAGATCTAAGGTGACCGCCATGGCTATGATCAACCAGCACGAAATCCTGGACACCATCAAGATGATCGACGAGCAGAAGCTGGACGTGCGCACCATCACCATGGGCATCTCCCTGCGCTGCTGCGTCGCGGACTCTTTGGGCAAGCTGTGCGACCGCATCTACGACCACATCTGCCGCACCGCGAAGGACCTCTGCCGCGTGGGCAGGGACATTGAAGAGGAGTTCGGCATCCCCATCGTCAACAAGCGCATCGCCGTCACCCCCGTCGCCATCGTGGCGGAGGGCACCGGCGCCACGGACTACATCCCCATCGCCCGGGCGCTGGACCGCGCGGCGAAGGAGGTGGGCGTCAACTTCATCGGCGGGTATTCCGCCCTGGTGCACAAGGGCATGACCGAGGGAGACAAAACCCTCATCCGCTCCATTCCGGAGGCCCTTGCCACCACCGAGCTGGTGTGCGCCTCCGTCAACGTGGGCACCACCCGGGCGGGCATCAACATGGACGCGGTGTACGACATGGGCAAGGCCATCAAGGGCGCCGCGGAGCTGACGGCGGACCGCGACGGCATTGGCGCGGCAAAGCTGGTGGCCTTCTGCAACGCCGTGGAGGACAATCCCTTCATGGCGGGGGCGTTTCACGGCGTGGGCGAGGCGGACTGCGTCATCAACGTGGGCGTGTCCGGCCCCGGGGTGGTGAAGACCGCGCTGGAGGCCTGCAAAGGCCAGCCCTTTGACGTGGTGGCGGAAACCGTCAAGCGCACGGCGTTCCGCGTCACCCGCGTGGGCCAGCTGGTGGCGAAAGAGGCGAGCAGCCGGCTGAAGGTGCCCTTCGGCATCGTGGATTTGTCCCTTGCCCCCACGCCGGCGGTGGGCGATTCCGTCGCCCGCATCCTGATGGAGATGGGGCTGGAGTACGCCGGCGCGCCGGGCACCACGGCGGCATTGGCGCTTTTGAACGACGCCGTGAAAAAGGGCGGCGTGATGGCATCCAGCCACGTGGGCGGACTATCCGGCGCGTTCATCCCCGTGTCCGAGGACGAGGGCATGATCGAGGCGGCCTCGGTTGGCGCTCTGACTTTGGAAAAGCTCGAGGCGATGACCTGCGTCTGCTCCGTGGGGCTGGACATGATCGCCCTGCCGGGGGACACTTCCGCCGAAACCCTCGCCGCGATTTTGGCGGACGAGGCCGCCATCGGCATGATCAACAACAAGACCACCGCGGTGCGCCTGATCCCCGCCCCCGGCAAAAAGGTGGGGGACTATGTGGAGTTCGGAGGGCTTTTGGGCCGCGCCCCCGTCATGGCGGTGAACCCCTTCGGCTGCGCCGAGTTTGTCAAACGCGGCGGCAGGATTCCCGCGCCCATCCACAGCCTGCGGAACTGACGCACAGACAGGAAAATGCAAGAGGGCTCTGCGGCGGGCAGGCACCGCTTCGCGCGGCCCTTTTCGTCATGGATAAAATCCCGCAAAGAAGGTAGAATGTCATCATGAGCGCCAAAACCGAAAAAGAGGCTTCCGGCTCCGTCATCCGGCGGCTGCTGCGGCGGTACTTCATCGACGCCATGAGCGCCATGGCGCTGGGCCTGTTCGCCTCGCTGATCATCGGGCTGATCATCGGCCAGCTCGCAAAAATTCCGTTTCTTTCCTTTCTTCAGTTCATAGCGGACATGCTCGCCGCATCCTCCCCGGTGGTGGGGGCGGCCATCGGCGTCGCCGTCGCCCATGGGCTGAAGGCAAGGCCGCTGGCGGTGTTCTCCTGCGCCGCCGTGGGCGCGCTGGGCTATGCCGCCGGGGGGCCGGTGGGCTGCTTCATCGCCGCCGTCGTCGGCGCGGAAATCGGCAACCTGGTGGGCGGCAGAACGCCGGTGGACATCGTGCTCATTCCGCTGGTAACGCTGGTGACAGGCGGCCTGACGGCGAACTTCGTCGGCCCTGCCATCGGGAGCTTCATGGACTGGCTGGGCGGCGTCATCAACAGCGCCACCTACCTCGCGCCCGTGCCCATGGGCATCGCCGTCTCGGTACTGATGGGCCTGGCGCTGACCGCGCCCATCTCCAGCGCGGCGATTGCCATTTCGCTGGGGCTGTCGGGCATCGCCGCCGGCGCTTCCGCCGTGGGCTGCTGCTGCCAGATGGTGGGCTTCGCCGTCGCTTCCTTTAAGGACAACGGCTGGGGCGGCCTCATCTCCCAGGGGCTGGGCACCTCCATGCTGCAGTTCCACAACATCGTCAAGCGCCCGCAGATCTGGCTGGCGCCCACGCTGGCGTCCGCCGTGCTGGGGCCGGTTTCCTCCGCCGTTTTCGGCATGACGAACACCGCCGCCGGCGCGGGCATGGGCACCAGCGGCCTGGTGGGTCAGTTCGGCGCCTGGGCCGCCATGAGCGAAAGCTTTTCCCCCGCCGCCACCATCGGGCTGATCCTGCTGATGCACTTTGTGCTGCCCGCAGTGCTGACATTGCTGTTCGACGGACTGTTCCGGAAGCTCGGCTGGATCAAGCCGGGCGACATGAAGCTGCGGGATGCCTGATCCTGTCCAGAACCCTGGCGAACGAAAACGAAAATTCAAAAAACGAACATAAATGTTCGGGCAATTTCGATAGATATTTCGGGCGTTTTCAGCTCAAGTTCGATTCGAAACTTTTTTGAAAAAGATTGTTGACACACCGTCTGTAAGGTGCTATTATGTACAAGCTGACTCGCGAGAGCGAAGCGGCGGCGGCCCGAAAGGGCCGAAGGGACCGGACCTTGAAAACTGTATAGAGGACGAACAAAAAAGCCAGACAATTCCTTGAGTGGAG
>Ga0134094_1003408_pt1 | contig 11815 bp, 11 predicted proteins | sample 5_1taG_FD_94458 | JGI IMG/M metagenome (GOLD analysis project Ga0134094, IMG submission 94458) | Switchgrass degrading microbial communities from high solid loading bioreactors in New Hampshire, USA - 5_19_20_110_A1 metaG | ecosystem: Engineered > Bioreactor > Semi-continuous > Anaerobic >... | reverse complement strand
TTTTGCCGGCGCCCGAGGGCCCGTCAATCGCTATTGAAATCGGCTTCATGTCTCTTTTCCTTTCAAAATTTAAGTCTTGAAAATTATAAATCACCCAGGACATGCCGCCCCGCGGCATAACCTGTGGAAAAGGCTATTGTCAGGTTGAACCCTCCGGTGTACCCGTCAACGTCAATAACCTCACCTGCAAAGTAAAGCCCCTTTGCAAGCTTTGATTCCATTGTTTTTGAATTGATTTCCGAGGTTTTAACCCCTCCCGATGTAACAATTGCCTCCTCAATCGGGCGGTAGCCCTGGATTGTAACGGGCAAGTTTTTTAGCAAAGCCCCAAGCTGCCTTCTCTGCTCCTTTGTCACCGAATGGGATTTAAGCCTTGGCGGAATCCCCGATAAAGACACAATAACCGGGCACAGGGACTTTGGCAAAAGCTCGCCCAGAGAATTTGCGAAATCGTGGTTTTTAAACTTTTCCAAATCCCTGACCAGCCTTGCATCCAGCTGTTCAGGAGCCAGTGCGGGCTTTAAATCAATAAACATTCTGTACCTGCCGGGCTGCATGTCAATCATGTGGGCGCTGGCGCTAAGCACCATGGGGCCTGATACCCCGAAATGGGTAAACAGCATTTCACCAAAATCCTTAAAAATGGTTTTGCCCGTCTTTGTATCCTCCACCCTGACAGCGCAGTTTTTCAGGGACAGGCCCTGTACATCCTGGCACCAACCCTCGGCAGCCACCAAAGGCACCAGGGACGGCCTGCAGGGGGTTACCGTATGCCCCGCCTGCCTTGCCAGAGCATAGCCGTCGCCGGTGGAACCCGTCAGGGGATAGGATAACCCGCCCGTGCAGACAATTACCGCATCGGCGCGGATTTCTTCACCGGTATCAAGGGCAACGCCTTTACAGATGTTTCCATTATTCTCGTAATCATCTTCCAAAATAAGTTTCGCTGCCCTGCCCTGTTTAAACCGGCAACCGGATTTTTTTGCAAAGGAAACAAGGGCATCCACCACATCCCTAGCCCTGTCGGAAACCGGGAAAACCCGGTTTCCCCTTTCGGTTTTAACTTTTACGCCGTTTTCTTCAAAAAACGCCATAATATCCTGAGGGGAAAACAGGTTTATGGCGCTGTAAAGAAACCTGCCGTTTCTCGGGACCTTGGCTATAAACTCATCAATGCCGCAATTGTTGGTGATGTTGCAGCGCCCCTTCCCTGTTATCATCAGTTTACGCGCCATCCGCTGGTTGCGTTCAACAATCGTGACGTCAAGCCCGCGTCCCGCCGCCGTGCCGGCGGCCATAAGCCCGGCGGGCCCTCCTCCAATCACCAGAACAGTGCGGTTATCCGAGATAAAAATATTTATCAGACCTTTCTTATAATTTAAGCTTCCGGCTTTTGATAAACCTCAAATTCTTCCCAAATCTTTTCAAGCTCCAGCAGCCTGCTGGTCACAACGTCTTTCTTTTTAAGCGAAATCGCGACGATTATGGCGTTAATAAGGCTAAGCGGCGCCACAAGGGAATCGACGATTGCCGCCGTATCGCTGTGGGCCAGCAAAAGGTAGGTCGCCAGGCCCGCAATCGGGGATATCTGGCTGTCGGTAATAGCGATAACCGGCGCATTCCTTGTATGGGCAAAGTGCATTGCCTTAACAGCCTTCGAGGAATAACGGGGAAAGCTAATCCCAATCGCCACATCCTCCGCCCCTATATGCAGCATATCCTCAAATATTTCTGTCTCACTGGATGTGGACATAAGGTTTACGTCAATCATCAGCATTTTAAGGTAATAAGCCAGGAATATCGCCAGCGCCCTGCTGCTTCCCGCGCCGTAAATATACACACGCCTTGCGTTGACGATAGCCTCCACTGCGGCGTTGAATACTTCCTGCGGGACTTCCTCAAGGGTTTTTCTGATATTTGCAATGTCGCAGGATATAATGTTTTCCAAAACCTCGTCGCCGGACATCCTGGCTTCTGTGGCTTCTATCCTCTGGATGGATGTCAGCCTGCTTCTGGTCAGCTCCTGCATCGCCTTTTGAAGCTGCGGGTATCCGTCAAACCCAAGCTCGGCGGCAAACCGGACAACGGTGGATTCACTGACCCCCACCGTCTGCCCAAGTTTGTAAGCGGTCATAAACGCCGCCTTGTCGTAATTTTTGGTTATATAATCGGCTATCAGCCGCTGGCCTTTTGAAAACTCGGATTGTTTTTCAGCAATCAGCGCCATAAGACTATATGACATTTCAGGTCACCCCTTTTCATATAGTCTTATTTTAAATTGATATTAAAAAAATTGCAAGTGCTTTAAACTCATCCTGCAAAAAATGAGACTATGCATAACATAGCCTCATTTTTGTAATCTATAACGTTTAATGGAGAACCCGCCACTCCCTGCCGGGGGAGAACAGCCCCATCTCGCGGTTGGCTTTGCCCTCATACTGGTCCAAAAGCAGCCTGCTTGCTATTTCCGAGTATAAAATACCGTCAGCACCGCAGCACAGGGCATAGGCTATCCGCTCGTCATCTGGCTTTTTACCTATAACCGGCAGCCCGTCCTCGGTTCTGCCGTTGCGGGAAGTGTAAACGTATTCAACCGTTATATTCCTGATTGCCGGAAACATGGAGCGGAGTTTCTTTTCCAGCTGCTCATACCGCCTTTCCGATACCGGTATCATGTCCAGCAACCGTGAAAAATATGGGTTTTCAAGCACCGAGGGGTTCGCAAGGCCGCTTATCATAATCCTGTTGTCCGGAGTAACAGTGAGAAATACCATCGGGCTGCCTTCGCTGTAAATTAGGCAGGGCCCGCGCCAGCCGGGGAAATCCGACAGCGGTTCGGTCACAACTGTGCAGATGGACGCCGTCCTATCTATGCCTTTCACATACTCTTCAGTTTCAAGCCCCGCCGCCACTATGGCGTATTTGCAGCGAATCTGCCGCTCCCGCTGGCATTCCAGGATAAGATAATCCCTATTGTCCTTATCAATATTGTGGACAGCAGTATTTTCATAAATCCTGGCGCCTTCGCCCAAGGCCTTTGACACCACGGCGTGGACAAACCTGTAAGGGTCAATCTGCGCCCCGGCGCCTTTTGAATAAACACCAGCTTCTATCGGGAAGGTGAACTGTTCCGCCGAGTTAAGCTTGGTAATAAGCTCGGTATCAATCTTGTTGTGCAGCCTCAAGGAATATTCCCGCCGCAAAAAACTGGCGTTTTTTGCATCCGGCGTGTACCGCAGGCTGTCCATCCTTTTAAACCCGCAGTTGTCGTCGAATTCGCCGCACATCTTTTCGATATTGTCCAGCGCCTGGGATTTTAACCCCACCGCCATCATGGCGCGGTCAGCCCCTATTTCATCCACAAGGCTGGCGATAGCCTGCTCGCCATCAATGCTCATCATCCCGCTGGCGGTGGAAGTCGCGCCAAAACCTATCGGTGACGCTCCCACCATTACTGTATCGTATCCCGCCTGGGCAAAACGCAGGGCGCACAGCGCGGCGGTAATCCCCCCGCCGATTATCGCAACTTCACATTCTATATTCTCCGTAATCCATGGATATTGGGCAGGCACGCTGTTTATCGAAGTCCAGAAAACCTGTTCCTTAGCATTAACAACCATATTCTTCAACCTCCAGTAAGTATAGAATTATTCTATACTTTGTTGTGAATATTATACCCATTTAAAGGCGCTAAAAAACAAATCAGCAGTACAAACCTTTTGGCATAAAAAAACCATAATGCGGGCTTTTTATTTTGCAATTATTCCTAATCCTGAATAAATCCATACAAAAAACCTGCGCCGGCAATTAGCCAGCGCAGGTAAAGCTGGTGGAAACATCAGTTTTTTTGCATTTAATTTACAAGGTATATGTATCTTTTAAACAGCAAAACTATTAACGAATACGTAAAGTATTCAAATTAATTTAAAAAAGGGATTTGACTATGGAAAAGAACATGAATATGACAAACTTGCCTATGCAAACCTTAAAGGATATTCCTCAACCTAAGAGCGATGCTAAAAGCATCGTTGCCCTGGTTAAGGAAAACGGCCGAACAACAGGCTATCAGCTTTCTGACGGCCGCATTGTTGATAAGCAACAGGGTGTGCAGCTTGCTAAACAAGGCGAAATCAAAGGCGTTGGTATCGGTGTCCGAAATGGTAACGAATACCTGAAATCCCTGCCTGATGATAGCGAGAATAATAATCTCGGCAGTTTGCCCAGTATTAGTAAACAGGCCTACTAAAATACAGTAAGCCAATAAAACCATATGGGTTTTAAATCCACATGTCACGATACCGTATCATAATTCATCTACCTGATTTAAGAAACCTTCGTACATTGGCATTCCGAAAATTTTGTGTAAACACACTTTCGGTTCAGGCAAGGAAACAGGAAATAATCAGATTTGCGAAGAAACCCCCGCTGTCCGATACGGACAGCGGGGGTTTCGTGTTGAATTTATAAAGCAGTCAAAACAGCCTGCAAAGCCGCATAAACAAAGGAAAAACCCGCATTTCTGCAGGCTTTTCCTTGGTGCGGGCAAAGGGACTTGAACCCTTACTCCGGTTGGAACTGGCTCCTAAGACCAGCGCGTCTGCCATTCCGCCACACCCGCATAATAACTCCAAGCGAATAAATTTGGGTTGCGAATTTGTTCGCTTGGATATACTATCACAAAACATGCCAAATTTCAATAGAACATACTGCCACCGTTTAAATTTTTTTTGATGTCAGCGTGTCGAAATTGAATTCATCCAGCTTTTTTATCACCAGTTTTGTAACCTCGTCAAAGGCGGTACGGAAAGCGCAGGCTTCCATGGGGCTGCAATTGCATATGTAATCGTCATCCACACAGCGGCTGAACCTGTACGGGCCCTCCACAGCCTCAATAACCTGCCGCAGGGTAATCTCCTGCGGCAGCCTTGAAAGCCTGTACCCTCCATGGGCGCCTTTGTAGGATGTTACAATACCTGCCGAAACCAGCTTGCGCATAATTTTTAAGGTAAACCTTAAGGAAACTGCAGTGCGGTCAGAAATAGTCTGCGCGTCAATCCTGTGCTCCCCGGAAGAATCCTCTGCGTTATATTCGGCGGCGAGGCAGTGGACAATCCGCACTGCATAATCGGATTCAAGGTTTATGTGCATTGTAACCATTCCTTTCCACAAACTGCGGTAATCGGTTTTGGCAGGTAAAACCTGATTAGTCCAGGAAGTCCTTCAGCTTTTTGCTGCGGCTCGGATGGCGAAGCTTACGCAGAGCCTTCGCCTCAATCTGGCGGATACGCTCGCGGGTAACATCGAACTCCCTGCCCACTTCTTCCAATGTCCGGGGCCTGCCGTCCTCAAGCCCGAAACGGAGTTTAAGCACCTTTTCCTCGCGGGCTGTGAGGGTTGAAAGTACATCGCTGAGCTGCTCTTTAAGCAGGGTATGTGACGCAGCGTCAGCCGGTGCGGGGGCATCCTCGTCGGGGATGAAGTCCCCTAAATGGCTGTCCTCCTCCTCGCCAATCGGGGTCTCCAGGGAAACGGGCTCCTGGGCTACCCGCATGATTTCACGAACCTTGTCAACGGGCATATCAATCTCGGCGGCGATTTCCTCGGCAGTAGGCTCATGCCCGTTCTTATGCAAAAGCTGGCTGGAAACCTTCTTTACCTTGTTTATGGTTTCGACCATGTGGACAGGTATGCGGATGGTCCTTGCCTGGTCCGCAATAGCGCGGGTAATCGCCTGCCTTATCCACCAGGTGGCGTAGGTTGAAAACTTGAATCCCTTTGTATAATCGAATTTTTCCACAGCCTTGATAAGGCCGAGGTTGCCTTCCTGAATCAAATCAAGGAACTGCATCCCCCTGCCCACATATCTTTTGGCAATGCTGACAACAAGCCTGAGGTTCGCTTCAGACAGGCGCTTTTTGGCGGCTTCGTCGCCGGAAGAAACCCTGATAGCCAGCTCAATCTCCTCTTCAGGGGTCAAAAGGGGTACCCGCCCGATTTCTTTAAGGTATACTTTAACAGGGTCGTCAATGGCTATGCCTTCGGCAGTCAGGACAGTATCGATGCTTTCCAAATCCGGGGTATCCACAACAAAATCAAGGTCGCTGAAAACATCCGTCTCGAAATCATCGACGATTTCGATATTCTGGGATTCCAGGATATCGTAAACCTTGTCCATCTGCTCGGGGTCAAAATCCACGTCCTCAAGGGCGTCAAGGATTTCCTGGGTTGTTAGCTTGCCCTTGGAGCGCCCAAGCTCAAGAAGTTCCCGCACCAGGGTTTTGCGGTCCTTCTTGCCTGATTCTGAAGGCTTGTTTTCCTTGCCATTATTGTCCTTAGCCTTATTTGCCTCGGTTTTTTCCTCTGAGGCTTTTTCCTGATTTTTGACTTCTTTTTCCAAAGAAAGGTCCTTTTCCTGATTGCTCATTAGTTTTCCTTCCTTATTCCTTTCTGCTCTAAATTAATATTATTCCGGGATGTTATATATTACTTTTTTTGTGAACGTATAAACTCAAGCATTTCCCGCAACTTATCTTCAGGCAGGTTTTCGGGATTGCTGTAAAGCAGCATTTTTTTCTCGCTGATTATTATATCCGCATATTCCAGCGCCTGTTCATGAGTGCCGGGGTTTTCCCTTGCATTCTGAACCATTCTGGAGATGTAGGACATCTCATCCTCCTGATAATCGGAGGCGAGGAATGACAAATCAATCATCTGGCCGTTTTTGTGCCTTTCCAGCAATTTGATGTACAAATTCTTGTTAAATCCGGTAACTATATCATCAGGCTGAAGCCTTTTTGATACGGCGGGGATATAGTCGGGGTTCAGTATCAGCAGCCCCAAAAGCCCTTCCTCCGCCCTTGAGGCCCGGATATTGGAAGCGGCTTCGGGATTGACTTTACGAATAACCCCCTCGTTTTGCCTTATTGCCTGAGAAAGCTCTGCCTTTTTCATATTTTTGACAGCCACATTCCTGTACCGCTCAATCTGGTCAAGGAGGGCTGATTTGCTGACATTCAGCTCATCCGCCAGCTTTCCGGCATAAACATCCCTTTCAATAGAGCTGTTTAGCCTTGATAACAGTATAGCCGCTTCCCTAAGATATGATACGCGGCCATCGGAGGTTTCAAGGGAATGTTTTTTTCCAAGCTGAATGAGCTGGTATTCTATATCATTCGCGGATTTTTCAAGCAGCAGTTTGAACCTTTCAGGCCCATACTTTTTTATGAACTCATCCGGGTCCTTCCCGTCTGGGATGGTCACCACCCGGATATGAATCCCGCTTTGCCTTAGATAGGATATGGCGCGCTGCGCCCCTTTCTGCCCTGCCGAATCCGCGTCAAAAATCAGTATCGCCTCGTTGGCGTAACGTGACAGGAGCAGGGCGTGCTCCTTTGTAAAGGAAGTGCCAAGGGCAGCAACAGCGTTTTGGAATCCCGCCTGGTGAAGGGAAATCACATCCATATATCCTTCACAAAGGATAATGCTGCCTTCCTTTGAAGCCTTGGCGAAATTAAGGGCAAATAAACCGTTGGATTTTTTGAATACCAGGGTATCGGAGGTGTTAATATATTTAGGTTTGGAATCATCCAGCACCCGCCCGCCAAAGGCGATTACATTCCCCCGTATATCAATTATGGGTATGATGACCCGCCGTTGGAAAATGTCGTAAAGCTGGTTATTCCTCTTGCTTCTGGCGGCAAGGAACGCCGCAGTCAGCTCATCATCTTTATACCCCATTCTGCGCATTTCATGCAGAAGGGAATTGTTCCCCGGGGCGTATCCCAGCCCGAACCGCCTGATGGTCTTGTCGGTGTATCCCCTTTTGTAGAAATACTCGAGCCCTTCACGCCCTTCGGGGGAATACAGCATCCTGTGGAAAAACCTTGCCGCATCCCTGTTGGCTTCCAAAATCCTCATCCGCAGCCTTGATACTGCGTCGTCGGTTTTGTCATCCGGCATCTTCATGCCGCAGCGGTCAGCCAGAAAGCGCACAGCATCGATGTAGCTTAAATTCTCGATTTTTTTAATAAATGTTATGGTATCCCCGCCGGCGCCGCAGCCGAAACAGTAAAAGGATGAGGTTTCAGGATACACCGTAAAGGATGGGGTTTTCTCCCCGTGGAAGGGGCAAAGCCCTACCGCCGTCCGCCCCCTCTGCCTTAGGCGCACATAGGAGGAAACCACATCTGTTATCGGGTTGCGGCTGATAAGTTCCTGCAAAAACATATCCGGCAACGCCATGTTGTGCTCCCTCCTTGCCTGTCCTATGATAGTATGCCACTATCCGGTAAAGTTAATTCCCTTTACCTCCCAGCTTCTTGGAATAAACAGATGATGGTACACATCCAGCAAGTAATTGTCGGTCATTCCTGCTATATAATCGCAGGCTGCCCGCTGGATTCCCTCTTTTTCGGCGATATTTTTATACTCATCGGGCAAATGGGAGGGGTTTTTAATAAAATACGCGAAAACCCTTTTAATCAACCCGTCAACCTTGGATTCCCCACCCTTTGCCACCGGGTTTTTATACACCGCCTCGAACATAAAATCCCGAAGATTGTCGAAAGCCTGGGAAACATCAGGGTCCATGCAGATTTCATTTTTATCCATGCTGTTTTCCACTATCGAGGAAACAAGGGTGTCGATTCTTGTAGAACGGTTTTCCCCAAGAATCTCACGGATATCTTTTGGAATATCGTTCTCGCTTAATACTCCCGCCCGGATTGCGTCGTCTATATCGTGATTTATGTAAGCGATACGGTCGGAAACCCGCACAATCCTGCCTTCCAGGGTTTCAGCATGCTGGTCGCAGGTATGGTGCAGGATGCCGTCACGGACTTCCCATGTGAGGTTTAATCCTTTTCCGTCCTTTTCGAGATATTCAACCACCCGGACGCTTTGCTCGTAGTGCCTGAAACCGCCGTCCACCACGTCATTCAGCGCCCGCTCCCCGGCATGGCCGAAGGGTGTGTGGCCAAGGTCGTGCCCTAAGGAAATTGCTTCGGTCAAATCCTCATTCAGCCGCAGCGCCCTGGCGATGGTCCTGGCAATTTGGGAAACCTCCAGGGTGTGGGTCAGCCTGGTGCGGTAATGGTCCCCTTCAGGGGATAAAAACACCTGGGTTTTGTGCTTAAGCCTTCGAAATGCCTTGCAGTGGATTATCCTGTCCCTGTCCCGCTGATAGTCGGTGCGGTACTGGCAGGGTGGTTCATCCCGTTCTCTCCCCCGGCTTTTGGAAGACAGTGAGGCATAAGGAGAAAGAATCTGCCCTTCAAGCTTTTCAATCTGTTCTCGAACCAGCATTGAACAAGCCCCCTCACAAATTAAATATAAACACATGGGGTTGCCTTATAATTTACCTCATATATTTATACGTAATAAGTGAGAATTCTCCTTTATTTTCTTATTAAATTTTTGTAAATTTCCAGATAGGTTTTAGAAAGGTACGAATTCCTCGCCTAAAACCTCCGCCTCAAGCCCACCGGAGCTGAGCTCAGTCAGCTCTTTTTTAAGAAAATCCACCATATCGCGGGGGATTACAAACTCAATTTCAACAGAATCGGTGTAGGCTGTGTCGGTAACAACGCCGTTGCAGGCAGGTATCAGGGAAGCAACCCGCCCATACTGGGAATAATCGCATTTTATCACGGCGCGGCAGCACATTACCATTTCCACAGGCTCCGCCGTCTCCACCGCCAGCTTTGCGGATTTTGTATAAGCCCGCACCAGCCCGCCGGTACCGAGCAGGACTCCACCGAAATAGCGGGTTACAACCACCGCGCAGTCGGTAAGGTTTTCCTTTAGCAGCATGTCCAGCACCGGAATGCCTGCGGTGCCCTGGGGCTCGCCGTCATCAGAATAGCGCTGCACCTGACCGTCCCTTAACACATAGGCGTAAACATTGTGGGTTGCGTTCCAGTGTATTTTGCGCCGCTCGGCAATAAATTCCATAGCCTCCGATTCGGTAGAAACAGGGCGCGCCGCACCGATAAACCTTGAGCGTTTTTCCACGAACTCGGTTTCAGCGGCACGGCGGATTGTGCGGTAGCTTTCCATTTCACCACTCCATATGCTGAGAAAGGGCAGCGCAAAAATTTGCGCTGCCCGAATAAAGCAATAAAGCTTAATTCTCGTCGGTTAAACCAAAGCGTTTCTTGAAGCGGTCTACACGCCCGCCGGTATCTACCAGCTTCTGCTTGCCGGTGAAGAAGGGATGGCATTTCGAGCATATTTCAACACGGATATTCTGTTTTGTTGACCTGGTCTCGAAAGTCTCACCGCATGCGCAGGTTACAGTCGTTGTTTCATATTTCGGATGAATATTCGCTTTCATTTATAATTCACCTCTTTCAGGAACCAAAGCATTAGCAGAAAGATGATATCACAATAAAAGAAAAAATGCAAGGATTTATCAAGGATTTTTTACTCAATCCAGCATTTGGACTAAACTTAAATCCTTGAATAGCCGTAACTATTGACGATTGCATCAATTTTCCGCTTTTCCCTGCACATCTGGCAGTCAGTCGAAAGCATTGATTTGTAGTTTGGGATATCATCCTGGGTGAATATGGTGTTTACCTTAAACCCGTCGGATTCCTTAATCGCGCTGAACAACGCCGAAATCCCCGCCAGATTGCCGCTGTAATACCGCAGGCAGTCAATGGAGCGGTTTATGGTCTTGCCCGTAGACACCGATGATATCAGCAAGAGTATATTTTTACCCCACACCATTTTCTGTGTGTTGTCCCGGAAAATCATCTGGTTGTTTGCATTAAGCTCCGGAGTCAGGACACAGATGCTTTTATCCTTATTCTTGCCTGATTGGGACAAGGCATCCGCCAAAAACGCGCCAATCATCTCAGTGCCCTCAAGGCAGATGATGGTGTCAATCGGTGTGGTGTCAATATAGTGCTTTGCCAGCTCCTCGGCAGCAGCCTGGGCCATCTTGTGGATGGTTTTGATGCTGGTCAAATCCACATAGTAGTTGACATGTGAATGGTTGGTAGCAAAATGACCCGGAATCACTCCAATTTTAATATTGCTGTTGCTGCGGGAACGGATTTCCTGAAGTCTTGTTTCCATTTCACTGCCTCCTTAAAAGCGCCTGGAAAAAGGTGCTTTTTCTTTATTTTAACATAAAGAGCAGGCAACAGCAATATATTTTTGTCGATATTTAGCAAATGGGTCATGTGTTCACAGATTGGACAAAGCCTGGTCGATATCGGCTATAATATCGTCCACATGCTCGATTCCCACCGAAAACCTGATTAAATCAGGTGTAATTCCCACAGCCTCAAGCTGCTCATCGCTTAATTGCCTGTGGGTAGTGCTGGCAGGGTGGAGTACGCAGGTGCGAAGGTCCGCCACATGGGTGACGACGGCGGCAAGCTTCAGGCTATCCATAAACCTGGTGGCCGCCTTCCTGCCCCCTTTGATTCCAAAGGAGATAACCCCCGAAGTGCCGTTGGGCATGTATTTCTTAGCAAGGTCATAATATTTGTTTGATTTTAGCCCCGGGTAGTTTACCCATGCGATTCTGCCGTCATTCTCCAAGAATTCCGCAATCCTTTGGGCATTGTAGCAGTGGCGCTCCATCCTGAGGTGCAGGGTGTCAATGCCCTGGCTAAGATAAAAAGCGTTGGTGGGGCTTGGTGCTGCGCCCAAATCACGCATTAAGTGGGTGCGGCATTTGGTAATATAAGCCACCCTGCCAAAGCTTTCGGTATAAATGAGCCCGTGATATGTCTCGTCCGGAGTGGTAAGCCCGGGGAACTTGCCCGACGCCGCCCAGTCGAAGTTGCCGCTGTCCACGATT
>Ga0134094_1003406_pt1 | contig 11820 bp, 8 predicted proteins | sample 5_1taG_FD_94458 | JGI IMG/M metagenome (GOLD analysis project Ga0134094, IMG submission 94458) | Switchgrass degrading microbial communities from high solid loading bioreactors in New Hampshire, USA - 5_19_20_110_A1 metaG | ecosystem: Engineered > Bioreactor > Semi-continuous > Anaerobic >... | reverse complement strand
TTTCGATGAAACTTATATTAAAATTGCTGGTAAAGATTATTACCTCTGGCTTGCCATTGATTCAGAAACTAGATTAGTACTTGACTTCAATCTTTCCCCTATGCGCGACTCGGCATCTGCCCATAGCCTTTTATCTAACTGCAGAAGAAAGTTTGGTCAACCCCGATCTGCAGTCGTTTCTGACAGATATTATGCCTATCAGCAGCCTGCTTCATTGTTCTTTCCTAACGCAAAACATATTCGTGTTGAAGATTTTGATGATTTAATCAACAACAACGTCCTAGAGGCTTTTAATGGTCAATTTAAAGCTTGGTACAAACCAAAAAGAGGATTTAATTCAATTGAATCTGCCAATAGACTTATTGCTACTTACATCTTCTTCTACAACTTCATTCGACCACATTCCAGCCTCAATGGTCTCACTCCAGCTCAAGTTGCTGGGGTGAAATACTCGGAAAAAGAACGGTTATTTTGGCTTTTGGTTGCTTGAGTAATATTCAGATTTCAATGTTCATTCCGTCCTGTACTACATCAGGACTATTTGTGCTGCCTTAATTAATTTTCAGAGGCTTGCACGTCTCCTATTTTCATGCTATCTTACACTTAGTCGTTTCCATTTGTAGGTTTTTACCTTTTTAAAACCTACCAGAGGCCTTTCAGGTCTCATTTCTTTCATACTAAGTTAACAGAGCCTATATGTTTCAATATTAATTACATGGATTGATCCATGATGAAACCGGATTAATTCATCAGAGATTTTTCATCGTGTCTGCAAGAAGCTTCTTTTCTATGGCAACCTGACGGTAATAGTCAAGGGCGAGGGATCCAAGGAGAAGAAGACCCTTTGCGACAAACTGCCAATACTGTGATACATTGGCCATATTAAGACCGGAGTTAAAAAACTGTACAAGAAGGATACCAAGAACAACACTTGGGATGGAACCGACACCGCCTACCATGGATACACCGCCAAGGTTCGCTGCGGTGATTGCATCAAAGTGAATGTTGGCATTGGATGAGGGATTACCCGAACTCATGCGTCCGGCAAGAACTATACCGGCAACACCGGCAAAAACAGAAGTCATAATATAGCAAGTCATGATAATTTTTTGGGAATTGATTCCTGCTAGTCGTGCAGCTTCGGAGTTGCCACCAATTGCGAAAATGTTTCTGCCGAATTTGGTCTTAGAAAGAACATATGAGAAAATGATAAAGCATATAAACATTATGTAAATAGGAATTGAAAATCCAAAAAGCTTGGTAGATATAAAAGTTTTATAAGGTTTATCCGAAATGGAGATGGGGCTACCTTCACAGAGGAGATAACCAAAGCCTTTCCAGATAGACTGGGAAACAAGTGTTGCAATAAAGGGGACAAGTTTAAGCTTTGTTACCATAAGACCATTGATAGCACCCGCTATAGACGCTATAAAAAGGCATATAATCGCCAGAAGCCACCATGGAAGATTAGTGAACTTGAGCCCCCATGCCATAAACACACCGCAGAATGCGGCAACAGCGCCTGCCGAAAGGTCTGTGCCACCAATCATCATAAGGAAAGTTATACCTATTGATGTAAAACCGACACTTGTCGATGCAAGAAGAATATTAACAAGATTAGCAAAGGAGAAAAAGTTCTTGTTGATAAGTGAAAAAACCAAAGTACATAATAAAATCATAACAATGAGGATTATTGCATTTGCATTGATGTTTAAGGTTTTCTTGTTTTTATTCATTTTAAGCGTCCTCCATCATAGCCATAGTCAACAGTTTTTCTTCCGTTGCGTCTTTCGCTTCTATTTCGCCCACTATCCTGCGACCCTTCATGACGATAATTCTGTCTGAAAGACCAATGACTTCCGGAAGTTCAGAAGAGATCAGGATGATTGCAATACCTTGCTTTGCAAATTCACAAATAAGGTTGTAAAACTCAAACTTTGCACCCACGTCAATACCTTTGGTAGGTTCATCAAGTATAAGAACTTTCGGGGTAGATGCCATCCAGCGGGCGACAATACATTTCTGCTGATTGCCGCCGGAAAGCTCAACAATGGCCTTTTTAAGGTCAGGAGTTTTTATATTGAACTTACGTTTTCCTTCCTCACACATCTCGGTTTCACGTTTTTTGTCTATATATCCGGCGAATCTTGTAAGTTTATCGAGACTGCCTACTGAAATATTACTTCCAACACTTAACCTTGGGAAAATACCTTGCAGTTTTCTGTCCTCAGGTACCATAACGACACCGTTGGAAATTGCATCATGTGGAGTTTTGCAAACAAGAGGTTTTCCTTCAAGGTAAACTTCACCGCCTGTCATCGGGTCGGCACCTGTGAGGGCTCGGACAAGCTCAGTACGGCCTGCACCGACAAGTCCCGAGAATCCGACAACTTCTCCTGCTCTTACATAAAAACTGCAGGGTTTTATGTAGGGAGACTCAGCATTTTTTACTTCCAGCACAACATCTCCTATGGTTTTGTTCCTGTCGAGTGAAGAAAAGACATTGCCAAGGTCACGGCCCACCATTTTAGCTATTAGTTCTTCATCAGTAATATCACAAACTTTCGAATCATCAACAAAACGACCATCTTTAAAAATGGCGACTCTATCTGCTATTTGACGAATCTCTGCCATACGGTGGGAAACATATATAATAACCTTGCCTTCAGCTTTAAGCTTGCGAATAATCCTGAAGAGGCCTTCAATTTCAGCATCAGAAAGAGATGCTGTAGGTTCGTCGAAGGCGATTATCTTAAGGTTTTCACGGCTGTAAGCCTTCATAATTTCGACCATCTGCTGATATGCAGTGCTGAGATCCTTAACTTTGTCGGTGGCTTTCATATCAAGTCCGAACTCGTCAATAATTTCCTGCGTTTTTTTATTAATTTCCGCAAATTTTACATGGCCAAAAGCACCGACAGGAAGACGACCCAGGAATATGTTCTCAGCAACAGTCAGTTGGAGCATTATCTGACGCTCCTGGTATATAACAGCTATACCGTCCGCTATTGCTTCTCTGGGATTGTTAAAATGAACCTGTTTGCCATTTACAAGATACTCACCGCTGGTCTGTTGATAGTCTCCATTAAGTATCTTCAAAAGAGTAGATTTCCCGGCACCGTTTTCTCCCACAAGAGCCAGTACTTCCCCGCCATTGGCAATGAAGCTGATATCATCGAGAGCTTTAACACCGGGAAAATATTTAGAAATGTGCCTGAATTCAATTTTATTTTCCATGTGAAATACCTACCAACGCGATAGTTAATTGTGATAAACCCATATTAAAGCAAGCAATAATCAAACTCAAGCCAAAAAAGCCGGTAAAAAACTGACGGCTTTTTTATCTTTTTTTGTAGCAAATTATACGTTTTATATTATTTAATACCAATGTATTTGTACAAAATGCATAAAAATTGCGACATTGTGTTGAATATAAAGTAATGTAATATTATATTAAAATTATCTAAATAATATATATTGCTATATTACAGACATCCAGAGGGGTCGACTATGGTATCCATAGTTGTTGATGAGAGTTTCTCCATGGGCATATTTTGTAAGAAAATGCTCTCAGTACTCACTGCACAGCTTAAGACCAAGCGAATTCCTTATGAAACGGTATATAATGCGAAGGATGTAGCGCCGGATATAAAGTATGCATACCTGGTGGGAGCAGATATCACTTGGGCTAAATATTCCATTTCAATCTGCAACAAGAGGGGGATTCATCCAATCCTGCTGAGCTTCAGGGAATACGTTTCGATGACTGATAACACATTCAGCCAGGTTTGTACCGATGTAGTGGGCAGCATGTTCGAACTTGTGACTGCGCTGAATAATACAGGACACAAGAGACTTGCCCTGTATGGGCTCAATCGGCAGTCAATTTCTGATATGAGTCTATTGAACGGATATCTGGCAACAGTAGATGATGCCAGCAAGAAAAACATATTTTATAACGAAGGAAATTTTGAGAGATGTTTCGAAGATTTTCTTGAAGGCGATCCGGAAATTGATGGAGTAATATGTGCTAATGATTTTCTTGGGATATCTCTTGCCAGGCATCTGAAGGAGACCAATCCTGACAGGCTAAACAGGATTGCAATTATTTCCAATACAGACCTTCAGATTACAAGACTTTATTCTGACGTGCTGATAGTTGTGAGATATCGTACTTCGGAGTATGGTAAGGCAGCGGTTATGCTGATGAAGATGCTGCAGAAGGATACGTGTCTTTCCAGTATAACCATGAGCTTTAAATGGGACTGCAGCCCTATCTACGAATTTTTCGGAAAAAAGAAATGGGATAATGCCTCCCATACTGATGAATCCGCTGAATTACTCCCGAAGGAAGATATCTTTTATACCGACCAGGAGCTTACGGAGATGATGATGGTGGAACATCTTCTTTTCGAGAGTGATGAGATAGACAGGATAATAATGAAAGAGCTCCTTGCAGGAGCTTCATATGAAGATATAGCCGGTAAGCATTACCTGGCCATTAATACAATCAAATACCATGTGAAAAAGATGCTGGATTTATGTGGATTTGAAAAAAAGAAGGAGCTAGTCCACCTCCTTAAAACCTATATTCCTGATAATTGGACATATTCACCTTAACAAAAAACCAATATTTATATCTCTTTTTTATATCCCTGATAAAGCTTTGTGCCTGTCGGGGAGCCGGTATACGTACACTATAATTTTTGCTTCTATACATGAAAATAAATAATTAAGATAAATCGTAAGCCGTTATTTTTGATGCCGTTGCATTTGTCTACTGACGCATGCAACAATCGAGAGAATACGGCTTTTTTGCTGCCTGATACAAAAAAACAGGTAAAAAAAACAGGTTTTTTTGTCTTTAACTAATTCAGGACATGTCCTAAAATTTTAATGACAAATCAGTCTGGAACCGGTGGAATATCTACCACCGAGATAATATCAGCGGAAATGGAGATAGAATATGGATAACGTGAAAGTTGCAAAGGTAAAAAAGACAATCCCTACTTATATTCTAAAGAGGCCTAACGAGCTTCCAATGTTTTTCGAGAATAAACCGTATCAGGGCGCCAGCGGACGCCTCTATCCCATCCCATACTCCGATGGTTTAACTGATGAGAAAAAAGATGTGGAATATGATGTTTTTGAAATAGAAAACGAGTATATAAAGACAGAGGTCCTTCCCGCGATAGGAGGCAAGATACTGTCCGGTTACGACAAGGTGGGAAATTATGATTTTATATACCGCAACCGTGTCATCAAGCCGGCTCTTGTGGGTCTTGCAGGCGCATGGATATCCGGTGGAATTGAGTTCAACTGGCCGCAGCACCATCGTCCCACAACCTTCCTGCCTCTTGAGGCTACAATAGAGGAAAATGATGATGGATCTAAAACCGTATGGACAGGTGAGGTTGAACCTTTAAACCGTATGAAGGGGATGGCCGGCATCACAATAGATCCGGGTCGCAGTTATATAAAAGCTAAGATCAAATTATACAACCGTACTGCCTTACCGCAAATTTTCATGTGGTGGGCTAATGTGGCTGTGTCTGTCAACAACAAATACCGCACAATTTTCCCTCCTGATGTCGAATGGGTTAATGACCATGACAGGCGCGCAATTATGTCATGGCCTATCGCCAAGGGTATTTACAACACAGCCCGTCCGTATAACTATGGTGAGGGTACCGACCTATCCCGTTATGAATCTGTTATAGTTCCGTCATCTTTCCTCATTTCACAGGGACAGTCCGACATGGATTTCGTGGCAGGATACGATGAGGGACTTCAGAAAGGAATAGTTACCGTTGCTAACCATCACATTGCACCGGGCAAGAAAATGTGGACATGGGGTCACGGGGAGTTCGGCGAAATGTGGTGCAGCAACCTGACCGATGAAGACGGTCCTTACATCGAACTCATGACCGGAGTTTACACTGACAACCAGCCTGATTTTACCTGGATTGCTCCATATGAATCCAGAGAGTTTGAGCAGTATTGGTATCCTGTTCGAGATCTGGGGTATGTCAAGAACGCAACAATTGATGCTGCTATGAATATGGAACAACGTGGAGACAGTGTTTTCTTCGGCTTCAACGTCACGGGAAAATTTGACGGAGCGGTCATAACTGTTAAAGACGGAGATGAAGTCATTTTCCAGGAAACAAAGGATCTGACGCCAGAGGAAGCTTACCTTAACACTGTCGCCCTTAATGGTCATAAGTATGAAGACATAACTGTAAGTCTATGCTCAAAAGAGGGAAAGGAGCTTGTCTCATATAAGGAATATATCCGCGGACAGAAGCAGCCCATTGAAGTCAGAAACCCTGTTGTACGGCCTGAAGAGATTGAAACTGTCGAGGAACTGTTTATCAACGGATATCATCTCGAGCAGTACAAACAGCACAACTATGACGCAAGAGACTATTACCTGGAGGGGCTCAGACGCGATCCAGGCGATATTCGCTGCAATACGGCAATGGGGAGGATCGCTCTTAAGAACGGTGACTTTGAAGCTTGCATTAGTTACTGCAACAAGGCGATAGAGAGACTTACCAGCCGAAACCAGCATCCTACCGATACTGAGGCTATTTATCTCAAGGGGATTGCACTCGTATACCTGGGAAGGGATAAAGAGGCATATGACACATTATACAGGGCTGCATGGAATTATACCCACAGAGGAGCGGCACTCTACAGACTTGCGCTTCTTGATTGCAAAAATGGAGATTTTAACGCTGCACTTCTGAAGCTTGACGAATCATATGGCCTAAACAAAGGACATAATAACGCCCTTTGCCTGAAATCCGCAATTCTCCGCAAGCTTGGAAAGGTTCAGGATGCAGAAGCTGTTATCACTGAGGCGATAGCATATGACCGTTTGGACATGTGGGCAAGAGTTGAAAAGAACTTCATTTCCGGTGGAGAAGAGGAATATATAAAAGCTACATTTGCAGACAAGGCGGAGAACTTTATAAATGTAGCGGTAGATTATATGGATGCCGGATTTATGGAGGATGCTCTCAAGGTTTTGAACATGAGCGGTGAAGATCCGATGGTTTTATACTACATGAGTTACATAAGCGATAATCTTGGATATACAGAATCAGCAGATGTATTTGCGGCAAGGGCTGCAGCTCTCGATACCGGAGTTTGTTTCCCATCCAGGTTATCTGATATAGCTGTTCTTCAATATGCTATCAAAAAATACAATACTGATGCCAATGTATGCTACTATCTTGGCTCATTATTCTATGACCGTTTCAGATACGATGAAGCTATAGAACTCTGGGAAGAAGCAATAAGAAGAGATCCAAGACATGCAAAGACATTGAGAAATCTTGCTCTTGGATATTTTGACAAAAGAGGTGATAAACGCTCTGCAAAGATTTGTATGGAAAAGGCTATGGAATACCGCAGGGATCCAAGACTGCTGTTCGAATATCAGCAACTGCTTAAGAATATGAACGTGCCTCCTGCTGACAGACTTGCTGTATATGATGCATATCCGGACCTTCTCAGGGAACGCGATGACTGTTATCTTGACAGAATTGTGATTCTCTGCGAGCTTGGCAGGTATAAAGAAGCCATAGATGCGGCAAAAATAAAGCATTTCCATATCTATGAGGGCGGTGAAGGTAATCTGACAAAGCAGCATGCCTGGATGCATGTACTCTACGCCAATGAGCTTGCTGCACAAGGTAATAACGCAGAGGCGGAGAAGTATTATCATGACGGCGTTAATATGCCAAAGTCTTATGGTGAAGCCAAAACCTTCTTCAACCAGGAAAGCCATCTGTATTACTTCCTTGGCTGCCTGCTTGAATCAGAAGGCAGAATGGAAGAAGCGGAGAAAGCATTTAGAGAGGCTACGGTATATAAGGCTACGGTTTCAGAATTATCCCTGTTCAGAGCCCTTGCAATGCAGAAACTAATGAATTTTTCTGAGGCAGAAGCTGTGCTTTATGAAATGATCGAAGCCGGAGAGAAGCTAATTAATGACTGTGACCTGAGAACTTATTATGGAGTAGGATCACCTACCCCCATGCCGTTTGAAAATGATATCATCAAAAAGAACACCGTACAGGGCGCAATTTTCAAAGCTTTTGCGTTCCTCGGGCTTGGCAAGAGAGAATTGGCTGAAGAAGCAATGAATATGGCACGTAGTCAGGATCCATACAACTTCAGTGTCTATGCCTTCGACCAGATAAAGGACCGCATATAAGGAGCGTAATATGAAAATTTATACCGAAAAGATTAATGGCTCTGATGTTATTAAGGTGATAATGGAAAACAGCAGAGGAATGCTTGTTGAGCTTATGTCGTACGGTGCTGCCATCAGAAGAGTGGCAGTAAAAAACGGCGACAAGTATGACACTCTTACTCAGTCGTTTACAGATTATGACGAGTACATAATAAGGAATACTGCATATAACGGTAAAACATTGGCTCCCAATGCCGGGCGCTTCTATGTAAGTGAAGGAATAAATATTGATGCAGAAAATACAATTCATCCCGAAGCCAATGAGAGGGGAATCAATTCTCTTCATGGAAGCAGTAAGTCCGTATCAACTGACAACTGGAAGCTGGAACTTGCAGATGTGGTAGACGAAAAGGCGACAGCAGTATTCACAACATCGCAGCCGGACGGGCTTTGTGGATGGCCGGGAAACCGGGATTATAGGGTAGAATACACTCTGGATGAGGACAATACACTTTCGATAGAGCTTAAGGCAAAGACAGATAAAACTACATATATAAATATGTCAAACCATGCCTACTGGAATTTGAACCTCGATTCGGACAAAGCTCTTGAACAGATCGTCTGCATCAATGCGGAGAGTGTCGTATTCAATGACAAGGAATCAATTCCGTATAAAATTGTTAATGTGGCAGATATAAAAGAGTCTGATGGGATAGATTTTACAATAGAAAATACTCTTAAGGATATTATCCCTATGACATCAGAAACTGAATATTCTGCCCAGATGCGACTTGGCAAGGGACTTAACAATGCGTTTATTTTCGGAAAACACACTCTTGCTGACTGCCTGTGCAGTATATCTGACAGCAAAAAGAAGCGTACATTAAAAATGTACTCGGATGCTCCTGCAATGGTAGCTTATTCTGGCGGATCAATGGATGAGGGCCTTGAACTTGAGAACGGACAGATAAGTAAAAGATCATGCTCCATTGCTTTCGAATTCCAGGAGATGCCTACGATTCAAAAACCGACGGTTACAGTACCGGGCAGGGAATTTAAACGTACAATAATATTCAAGGTTGAAGAAAAGTTATTATAAAGTGGTGAATGGTTATCTTAAAACAGACGGTATCATGAGCGAAGCAAATAATCTTACTCAAAACTGATATGTTAATTATTTTAAGACAGCCCACTTTTGCATATGGCTATGCAGAAACTGAAATAAAAAACAAAACCGCTTGTTCTTTCGAATAAAGCGGTTTTGTTATGGAGATAGGATTTATATGATAGAAGCGTTATATTCTTGCTACGCCTGATTTTTTTGCAGCTTCAGCAACGGCCTTTGCGACTTTGGGAGCTACCCTTGTATCAAATGGGGTGGGGATGACATAATCAGGCTTCAGTTCTTCGTCTGATATTAAAGAAGCAATGGCCTGTGCAGCGGCGATTTTCATTTCATCATTTATATCACTTGCCCTTACATCAAGAGCGCCTCTGAAAACGCCAGGGAAAGCAAGCACATTATTTATTTGGTTAGGAAAATCCGAGCGACCAGTTCCTACAACTTTGGCACCTGTGGCGATGGCTTCATCAGGCATGATTTCGGGTATAGGATTTGACAAAGCGAATATAATAGGATCCTTCGCCATACTCCTGACCATCTCCTGATCTACCATACCGGGAGCGGAAACTCCTATAAATACATCAGCACCCTTTATTACTTCTCTTAATGTGCCCTTTTTTAATTCAAGATTTGAAATATCAGCCATTAATTCTTTTTCAGAATTAAGATTGGGTCGCCCTTTATAAATTGCGCCCTTTGTATCACAAAGAATAACTTTTTTCAGGCCCATACTCATAAGAAGTTTTGTAACTGCGATTCCTGCTGCCCCTGCGCCGTTGACAACAACTTCAACATCCGAAATATTCTTTTTAACTAGCTTAAGGGCATTTATCATAGCTGCAAGAACAACGATAGCTGTACCATGCTGGTCATCATGGAAAATAGGAATATCGCATTCGGCTTTAAGGCGGCGTTCTATTTCAAAACAACGCGGTGCAGAAATATCCTCTAAGTTTATACCGCCAAAGCTTCCGGAAATCAGTTTAATTGTATTTACTATTGTGTCTACATCTTTGGAGCGAATGCATAACGGGAAAGCATCGACATTTCCAAATGTCTTAAACAGTACACATTTACCCTCCATTACCGGCATACCGGCTTCAGGACCGATATCGCCGAGGCCTAAAACAGCCGTACCATCTGTAACGACAGCTACGAGATTGCTCCTTCTTGTATATTCATAAGAATTATCGATATCCTTTTGAATTTCAAGACATGGCTGAGCAACACCGGGAGTATAAGCAACAGAAAGTTCTTCCCTGTTTGTAACAGGAACCCGGCTAATTACTTCAATTTTTCCTTTCCATTCTGAATGTGCTTTAAGTGATTTTTCACCAATAGTCATCTCTATTTCCTCCTTTTTAGATATCACTGACGCTATTAAGCATTGATTTTATGGCTTCTGCCGAGGCTTTTAGCATCTTTTCCTCTTCTTCGGTTATTGGGAATTCAACAATTTTTTCAACTCCGTTTGCATTAATCAATGAGGGCAGACTAAGAGCAACATCATTGATGCCATATGGACCTTCTATAACACTTGAAACTGTTCTGATTGTATTTTGATTTTTCAGGAGTGTTTCAACTAAAGTATTCACAGCCACAGCTATTGCGTAATATGTGGCGCCTTTATTTTTAATAATTGTTGCCCCGGCTTGCTTGACGTCCTGCCTTATTAATTCCTTATCCTGATCACTAAAGGTATTGTTATGCATATTACCGTATTCTTCTGCATTTATACCGGCAATATGGGTAGCACTCCACAATGGAAGCTGAGTATCACCATGTTCACCTACAATATACCCGTGAACATTTCTTACATCGACATTGAATTTTTCTTCCAAAGAAAATCTGAACCTAGCGCTGTCAAGAACTGTACCTGAGCCGAAGACACGGCCGTTTGGAAGTCCTGACCACTTTTGAATTTTATATGTAAGTATATCAACAGGATTAGAAACCACAAGAATAACACCATGGGTGTAATATTTCATTATATTTTCAGTAATATCCTTGGCAATAACAAGATTTCTCCTTGCCAAATCAAGTCTGGTCTCACCGGGTTTTCTGCCTATTCCGGCTGTTATAATGATAACATCACAACTTGATATATCAGAATAGTCTCCGGCATAAACCGCCATTTGTCCTAAAAAACATAGCCCATGGTTAATGTCCAGAGCCTCTCCAACAGTTTTTCCCTTTTTTCGTCAATTAAAACAATCTCATTTGCACTTTGTTGAAGAGCCATCGCAAAAGCAACTGATGCTCCAACATTTCCTGCGCCGATGATGGCAATTTTAGTCTTACTTGTTTGCGACATAAAATATTTCCTCCCGAATCAAATTGTTAAATAATTAACTTTTTTATGGTATCACATTTAAAACTACAAGGTTAGGTACCGTCAAGATTTTTTCGCAAAATCGGTTTCCGTTTGGTAGCCAGTAGTTAGCTGACTGTCATTAGTGAGTCGTCAATGTCTATTTCCTCAAGGTGCTTC
>Ga0134094_1003403_pt1 | contig 11826 bp, 12 predicted proteins | sample 5_1taG_FD_94458 | JGI IMG/M metagenome (GOLD analysis project Ga0134094, IMG submission 94458) | Switchgrass degrading microbial communities from high solid loading bioreactors in New Hampshire, USA - 5_19_20_110_A1 metaG | ecosystem: Engineered > Bioreactor > Semi-continuous > Anaerobic >... | reverse complement strand
CATCAGCAGAAAGACCGGGATGCGGGTTTTCAGGCGCAAACCAGGGAAACCCGGATTGCAGGCAGCTCCTGATTTGTCCGGCTAGCGCAGCATCACCGGAAGCAGGCGCCGGTATGTGCTGTTTGAAAACCGAAAGCAGCGCGCCCGTCCAACCGCCGGGACGTTCTGCCAGCGTTCCATCGAAATCCCAGATTAATATTTTGTTTGGCTGCATGGTTTGGGCGATTCCTTTTATTCGATTTTCTCTCTCAACTCACGGAACAGGGCTGCCAGGTCATTTAACTGGTAATGGGCATTCAGACCGCTCGGGTTTGGCAGGATCCAAACCGGCGCGCCGCCGAGGGCTTCGAGTTGGGGGCCGATCACCGCTTTTGGTCGGTTGAAAGCGAACCGGTAAGCCGTCACCCCCAGCACTGCCACGCAGCGCGGGCGGTACCGGTGGATTTTGTCTTCCAGCATTTTCCCGCCTTCGATCAGTTCAGCCCTGGTCAGCTCACTGGCTGCAGCGGACGCCCGTGCGACAATATTCGTAATGCCGTATCCGTACTTCAGAAGTTCTTGCTCTTCATAGGGCGAGAGCAGCCTCGGGGTGTATCCGGCAGCGTGCAGCACGGGCCAGAACCGGTTGCCCGGGCGGGCGAAATGATGGCGAACAGCGGCAGAATACAGCCCCGGATTGATCCCGCAAAACAGAATGGTCAGCCCTGGGGCGATGACATCGGGGACAGTCCTTCCTGCTGAAGCCAGTATTTCTTCTCGAGACGGCCGGTGATTATATTCTATCCCGTTTTCAGTCTTTCTTCCATCCACTGCCGCGTCTCCCTAGACTCGATTTCTTCAAGCAGCTCCAGCAGGTGTTCTGTGTCTGTTACGCCGCTCCACAAACAGGCGCGGCAGAATTCCAGGAACCGCTTGTAGCCCATTCGCTCGCAAAGATCGTTTAGCAGGAGAGGGCCTTTATGGTATAGCATTCGCTCGACCAATGCCTGCTTTTTAATATTGTCAGTCTCCGTGCGGTCGAACGCCCACAACGGGCCCAAACCGTTGATCTGCTTGCGCTTGTTCGCCAGAAATCGCTCGTAGGTCTCTGGACCGTATCGCTCGCGCACGGCAAGCAGGGCGCTGAATTCCGCGAAGCTCTCGTTCAGCCAGTCATGCCAGGAATGGTTGGGGGCCTGCCACCACCATCCGTGCGCTGCTTCATGAGACAGGTAGCGCAGGTATGCTTCCTGTTGATCAAGGTAATCTCGCTCGTTCATCCCGCTGAGAACGACCAGACCCCGGCGGGCGTATCCGCCGCCCATCGCGCGCGGTGATTGGATCAGCGTGAAATCGGCAGGGCGGGTCGGGCCAAACCAGCCGGAAAAGCGCTCCAGAGTCCAGAGCATATCTTCACCCAGGCGAACTGCTGCGGGCTGCCCGAGCGAGGCAGAAGACAGGAATACGCGGTTCGTGTCGCTTTCAAAGATGCGCGGTTCAAGGCTTCGTCCCGCCGCGACAACAATATCTCGGGTGGGATAGGGCCAGTTGAAAGACCATGAGCCATCCTGGAGATTTGATGCGCCCAGGCTGCTGACGTGATATTCCGCCGGACACTTCACTTTCAGCGTGAATGTCAGGTTCGACGGTTCGTTTGAATATTGTAGGGGAAACCACGGCAGATACATCCCTAATTCGGCCCAGTCGGGCGTGATCACATTGGCCGATTCAGCAGCCCATTCGGTGATATAGCCCTGATATTCAAACTGTATCAGGGCGGTCTCTTCGGCATCAAGGGGCGGATTAAAGTAAAAATCCAGGACTCCCGCTTGCGGCAGCTCTAGCACCGGCGCGATATCCATCACTTCAAAATGGTATCCGTAAACGCGCTGTCCCTCTACCCGGATGATTTCAAACTGGCGGTGTAGATAAAAGCGGGCGCGCTCCAGCCGGTTTTGCGGCGAGCGATAGGCGACGCTGCCGCTGACCCCCACGTAATTTGTCTGGGGATCGATTTCAAGATGCAGGTCGTAATGCAATCCTGCATTGGTATCGGTATATGCCTCATGCATGGTCGGTTATCTCATCTGGCTCCGTCTTATCCACCACATTCAGATCCGTTCTCGGGTAATAACCATATCCGAAAACTTGAACGGGGTCAACTCGTGAATCTCCCCGTTTAACGGTTCAGATTATAGAAATTATAAGCTGATGTGGTCAGGTAAGCGACAAGCCGCTGGGCGGGATCCCACGGCAGCTGCACCTGATCGTACAGATAGACGGTAAGCACAAAATTCCCGCCGGGCGTGTAGACGATTGCGGCATCTGAAGCTGTGTGCATTAACCCATCCACAAAATCGGTGGTCCAGCCGTACTTGTGCGCCAGCGGCGAGCCTTCAGGCAATCCGGCTTCGATCAGAACGCCTTTGCGGTTTTTTAAGAGCAGCTCGACCATATCCTGGCACTTGGCCTGCGTCATCTGGCTGCCAAAGACCTCGACCAGCGGGCCGCTGCCGGAATCGGCGCAGCGCTGAATGCCCGCCAGCAGCCGGCCCATATCACTGGCGGTGGTTTGATTATAGATGTCGGGGTCGGTAGAAATGTCGGTCCGCTGATTGGCCGGGGTTTCATAGCGGTCGAGCAGCGGCGCGCCGGGGTAGAAGAAGCCCGCCAGGAAGGTGTTCTGAAGACCGAGCGCCTGCATATCGTGGGTGACCTGGATTGGCGCAAGGTTTTGGTCAAGCACCTGCTGCATTACGTCATCAGTTGAGCCGTTATCAGAGAGGTCGATCATCAATTCCATCGACTTGCGCAGGCCGGCGGGCATTTCACCTTCAATCACCTTATAGGCCGAGACCATCACCGGAATTTTGATGGTGCTGGCAGCGGTGAAGGCGACGCCAGGCGCAATCTCTTCACGGGAATAATACGCAAAGTTGATTTCACGGCCTGTTTCCAGATCCTGGAAATAGAGTTCAATTAACCCACCGTAGCCGCTTCCAAGCGCCAGTGACCGCAGCGAGGCTTCAAGCTGCTCAAATTGCGGGGGCAGGGCTTCAGTCATCTCGGAATGGAGTTCGACAACCCGTTCATTCGGTGAACACATTGCCGCCTGTAGATCTTTCACGGCCTGATCGATGTCGACAGTCTCGCCCGGCTGCCCAGGGATATACAGCGTATCGCCAATCACGGCGAGCGCTGCTGTTGGCGGGCTGGTATAGCGCGAGATGATTTGCTCTTGAAAATAATCGCGCAGCATATTTTCGTCGACCGAGCAGTTCAGCCCCGCTTCGACCGGCTCTGGAACGCGGTTCCAGAGGAAATCCCAGAAGCCGGACCAGTACGGCGGGGCCAGGCTCTCCTCGGCTCCGGCGATGATGGTATCCAGGTCGATATTTAGCCCGGCTGCCAGCGGATCTAGATGGATGGGGCTGCCCTTGTAACGCAGCTCGACCGGGGTTCGTGTGTAGACCTGCGCGAGGCGCTCTGCGGCTGCCTGGCTGTCAAGCGAACCGACCGGCACGCCGGCAATCCGCGACCCGTGCGGAAAACGCCCAAGCGACTCTTCATACGCGCGAATTTGCTGCAGCGTCAGAAGCATCGCAGCCAGCAGGCAGGCGACGGATAGAGAAATCAGGAGAAGAAAACGGGTTTTAACAGGCATCAAAAGACCAGATCGATCATTAGATGGGGTCTTCGTTCATATAGATCGAAAATGAGAAGCCCTATCGAATGGGGTGAGGATAAAACGAAATTCCCGTTCTGTCAATCCCGCCGGATTACTGCATCAAAACGATATTCAGCCCCTGGACCTGCTCTGGGTCTATCGCGATCACCCCGGATGGTTGTTCTTTTAACAGCCCGCAGCGGTGAAGAAACTGAGCCGCGCGGTTCAGCGACTGCACCTGAAGGGTCATCCCGATCAATTGATCTTTTGGCTGCTGGTAAAGGCGAATGTGCAGCCCTGAAGGGAGCTGCCAGTCTGCCTCGTTAATCTCCGGGTAGGGGTCGAGGAGCGCCTTCCACCGGGCGCACGCTTTTGGGAGTGAGCGAACCCCAACTGAGATTTCTGCGACCCTTTTCACCTCCAGCCCGGCAGGGTTCGGGCTCTGATGAGCATTCATCTTTCGCCAGATCGGGTTTTGGTCGATGCTGAGGATCACCCCATTTGTAAAGACGCGGTTGTACAGGAACGGCAGCCCAAACCGCCGGTTTAAGCGGGCGACCAGCGATCTCTTTTCCCAATAGGCCTGCGGAGCGCGTTTACTCAGCGTGAAGAAGAGGCGCGCGAGCAGGCTGTCTCCGAGAAGGCCGCCCAGGTAAATGCTCGACCATGCAGTCACCTGCCAGCCTTCATCATCGAACACGAAGAACGGTATGGGAGAAGAGTGCTGGATCCCGCGTTCATCCAGTTTTTGCAGGGCATCTGAAAAAGGCTCCATTTGAAGCCCGATGCCGTAATACCATGCGCGGGGGCCACTGGGCGCGGCGCGCGGTTCGCTGCGCATTTGAAATAATTCCAGCGACAGGTTGCCCAGTTGAACGCCGCCGTTGATGAGGAGGGGGTAGGTCGTGATGGGCCACGCTTCGGGCAGCAGCAGACGTTGGGTAAATAGCTGAAAGAGCGGCTCAACCGCTGTCGTCCGAACCAGCAGGCGATCGACGCCTTTGACGATAGAAGGTTCTTCCATAGGATTGCTTATCCTCAGGATTGTTTATCCCCCCGGCACCGGCGCAGGCGCTTCTTCAGGCAGCCCAGGGACGGGCGGAAGCTCTCCGGGCGCAAACCACATCTCGAAAAAAGGATCCAGTTCTTTTCCAGAAGCTTCTTCAAGCACCTGTACAAACTGCTCGTGAGATGCAGTGTCTCCGCCGTAACGCTCAAAATACGTCCGAAGCCCGCCAAAGAAAGCCTCGTCGCCGATCTCGTAACGCAGCGCGTGGGCTAAAAGCGCTCCTTTATAATAGGAATCATTCGCGAACAAGGCCTGTTTCGGCGGGTCGTTCAGCGGATAGCGGGTTGGGTTTTGCTGGAATGGCTGCGCCCAACCTTCAAGAACGTGAGCCAGCGCTGCGGGGTCGTCGCGAGTCATCCAGAGTGCGGTGACATAGGTGGCAAACCCCTCGTTTCGCCACATATCAGCCCAGGAATCTAGACTGACCCAGTCGCCGAACCACATATGAGCGAGCTCATGGGCCATTGTGGTCTCCCGGATCCCGCCGCTCAGGATCACCAGCGTTTGCGTCTCAAGCGAAACGTTGACCTGATCAACCGTCGCATAGCCAAAGGTTTCGAAGGGATAGCCGCCGAACATCTGGCTCATCCAGTCGACCATCTCGCCCACTGTCAACTGCATGTCTCTGTAATTGCTGGCGTATTGGGGAAGGATATAGCTGCGCGGCGGCGTTCCGCCGGGCGATGTTCCCTCAAACAACTCATAATCCCCGATGACGATCGTCGCGAGATAGGTCGCCATTGGGCTGTCGTGTTCCCAAATGAAGCGGTCACCTGCTCGCCCATCTGGAAAGGCATTTGGGATCTCCGTCTGCGTATCGACCAGCACACCGTTCGCGGCAGCGGTTATTTCTTCCGGCACGGTCAGCTCGATGCGGAACAGCGCCTTGTCGCGCGGGTGATCGTTACAGGGGTACCAGAAGCGCGCTCCGTCGGGTTCGGCGACGACGAAAATCTGCTGCAGGTCTGGCTTGAAGAACAGCCCGACGTTTTCGGTAAACGGCAAGTACTTCGAAGCGCGCAGCTCAGGCGGGCCGCTGTAGACGACCTCCAGATTGAAGGACTCGCCCAGCGCCAGAGGACGGGGGAATGACACCCATAACTTGTCGTCCTCGCGCTGATATTCGAGAAGCGCCTCGCCGGAGCGCACCGATTCAATCTCGAACCCGATGAAGTCGAGTGAAATCTGCGAGAGGTCATCAAGCTGGCTGAGCGCTTCAATCGTAACATGCGCCTGGATGATCCCGGCGACTGCCGGGTCGAGCGTCAGGCGGATCGTGTAGCGCTGCACGTCATAACCGGTGTTGCCCAGCTCAGGCGCATAGGGGTCGCCGATGGAGGGCTCGCCTGCAGCCGCGACTGCTCCTTCTGTTTGTGAAGGCGTCGCGGCTGCCGCAGTGGTTCGATGGGTTGGGAAAGGATCGGGCGTATTCGATGCCACCTGCGTTGGTTGGGCAGGCGTTTGAAGCGCCAGGCACCCTGTGGCCAATAACAGCACGGCGATAATGAGTAAAATTCCACCCCGCAAATGACCCATATCTGAACCTCAATTCCTTCAGGCTCATTGTACCAATATTATGGTGGAGAGACAATTTCTGGTTGGTGATATCAGGCTGTTGCCAGCCTGATATCACCGTAATTGATCGAGCAGGTTCAGGCGTTTTTCAGGCTTTCCCAAATTGCGCGGTCTCCCTCTTCATCGCTCAACATCTTGGGATCGATCTGCGGTGTGAACGCCTGCTGATAACGCTGCCAGAGCCCCGCTGCCAGGTGACGCGGGTTTGAGCGGACGCCCATCCGCTGAAAGTATTCGGAGACGCGGGTAACATCACGCTCAAAGATGCGGTAGGCGCTGCGGTTTTCAGTTGGGGATACTGCCTGGGGAAAATCAATCAGGACAATTTCCCCTTCCCAATAGAGAATGTTGTAGGCTGACAGATCGCCGTGAATGCGCCCTTTTGACAGCATAATGTCAATGTTGTGGATCACGCGTTCATACAGCTCTTTTGCTTCCCCGGTGTCCAGGTCCACCTCGTTGAGCGTTGGGGCTCCCACCACCTTGTCGCCAAAATACTCCATCAGGATGGCGTTTGAGCTGCTGGCGAACGGCTTTGGGACATCAGCACCGGCTTCGTGGAGAATTCTCATTGTGTTGTATTCATGCTCTAACCAGGAGATATGCAGCAGCTCGCGCCCAAATTCCGTGCGCTTCCGCATTGCATAGATTTTCCCTTTATCGGTAATCTGGTTGCCCTGTTCGTCCAGATCGGCCCGTCCTTCCCGGTACAGCCAGTCATTTTTCAGGTTGCGGAACATGCGCGGACGGTAAACCTTGACCGCCAGGAAATCGAGCCCGGTGGTCTCGTTGCCTTTGCACAGGTAAACAGAGGCTTCTTTTCCGCCCTTAATCATTCGCAGAACATCATCGAACCACTTATGCTCTACATACAGGCTCAGCGACTCGTGGAGCCACTGCGCTTCATATCGGGCAGCTTTGTAGGTGATATCAAAGGGTGTGTCCTCTTGCTCGAGGACATCTGATTCGAGCGCCTGGCGCTGCGCAACGTTCAGCGGGCGGCGCGGTTTGCTGTGCTTCTTCTTACGCGGAATGTTTTTCAGTGCAAGGGCAGGGATGAACTCGTCATCAAAAAGATCGTCATCAAAAGCACGACTCATACTAGAGAGATTCCTTGTCTATTGATAAGATGCTCGATTACGTCAGGACGCCTGGGAAATAAAAAACCACAGGCCGTCATGCACCTGTGGCTGCTCACTTGCCCTTTCTCAACAGATCAGGCAGATCAGAAATCACCCGAGTAGTTCCCGGTTAAGCATATCCCAGAGGCGCATATCGATAGAATAGAAATAGAAGCGAGATCCTGTCTCGACGTTATTCGTCTCATATACGCCTCCTTTCGTTTTGGGATAACCGGCGACTGCATTTCTGCGCACGCATATCTGCGTGTTTGCCGCACGGTTCGAATTGTAGCAGAAGAGCCGGTGAAATTCAAGTATGAATTGGTGGCTTCATCTTAAAATCAGCTCCCCAGCGCAAGGGGAACGCCAGGGAGCTAAAAAAGGGGGGCTGTTTACAGGGGTTAAACAGCTCAATTAAAGGATGATTGCTGAAAAGAATAAGGAAATCGAATTACCCCCCTGACGTATTACGGATTAACAAGCACAGTGGATGTGCTCATTATAACAGAATTCCCGGTAATTATAAACCAGATAGAATTGCAGTTAGATTTCAGTTTATCCTTCTTGTTGAAGGGTTGTCCAAGGTTTTTTGGACAACCCTTCAATCAGTTTACTCAATATCTCCGCGGCGCATTCGCATCATTGTGGCGAATAAAAATCCCAGCGCCGTGATCCATGCCAGAATGACCTTGGTGAGGTCAATGACCGGTTTGATCTGTACCTGATTATTGGTTGCTACGATCACAGCGACCGGGCGGGAGAGCACGCGCCCCCCACCGCCGCCTCCGCCGCCCTCGCCGGAGGAGGGAGTTTCTCCGCTGGCGTCAGACCCGCTGCCGTAGCCCATGCCAAAACCGGCAATGCTGAGGACTTCGGCAGATGGGATGATCAACTGGTCGCCTTGTTCAATGGGCATGCCGTAGACTGCATTCACGTTTGCAGCAGATAAAAACTGCTCCATCGTATCTTCGACCTGTGCCATCGCTGAAGACATACTGGATGGACTCCTCAGTTCATGTTCGCTCATTATCTATTCCTCCACAGGGCATAAGTGACAAGCAGGCCAAGTCCCCAAATAGCGACCTGCGCCAATCGGGTGATGTTGAGAATCAGGTGGCTTTCCTCCGTTCCATCCGCATTCAAGACCTTTACCCGGATTGGCCGATTGAAGATCAGGCCCCCCGAAACAAAGGGAAATACAGCTTGAACGACCAGATGCTCAAGGGTAAGCTGTTTTGAACCATATTGGAATGGGTCTCCAGAGCGGATATTTACATGCAGCCAATCCATTCATTTTCCTCCCTGACTACAAACAAAATCCATCTTCGAAACGCTTTGCCAGCCCGTGCATTGCATGAAAATGGCCGTTTAATATATTGTAGCAAAACATCCATAAAATAGGATAAACTAAATACATGAAAGGATGCCTGAATGCAGCTGGCCCTGGTTTTCGTATATAACGCGAATAAAGGGACGGTTAACTGGCTTAAAGACTGGGTGCATAAAACCGTTTCACCGGGCACTTACCCATGCCGCCTGACCGCGCTGACGTTTTCCAGCCTGAGCGTGCGCCCTTCGTGGCGGTCTTTTGTCGATTCGCTGCCGGTTGCTTCCCGTTTTTTACACCGCGATGAGCTGTTTCAAGAATATGGGATTGATACAGCGCTGCCTGCCGTCTTTCTGGAGCAGGACAGAAACCTGAGCCTGTGGATCAGCGCGAAGGAGATCAATGAATGCTCGACGCTGCCCGAACTGATCGCACTGGTGCAGCGCCGCCTGGCCAGGACAATTGATGAAAATGGATGGGATTGGCTGCGGATGGGTGTTGAAACCTGATGATTACAGGTTAGAACTATTCCACTGCGCAACCATTGCGCGGCACGATTCGGCGCACATGCGGCAGACTTCTGCGCAGCGCTGCATCTGCGCATCACCGCTGAAGCTTTTGCATTCTTCCGAGCAGTGCTCGCACACCTCGGCGCAAATGTCGCACGTCATTCCGTGAAAGTCTGAGCCGCGAATCATATAATCGGCGCTGGTCTGGCAAATTTGAACGCAGTCCATCATCAGGCGTATCAGCCCGGCTTCTACGTATGTTCCGCCCATTTTCAGGCAGTACTGCGTGGTCTCGAGACAGATTCCGTGACAGGTCTGGCAGGAATCGATGCAGCGCTGCATGACATCACCCATCGCTTTTCCCACCTGAAACTGCTGGCTCAACATCTCCATAAGCTGGCTCCTTTCCTGGCCAATCGAAGTACCGGCGGTTAATCTCCTGACCAACCGCGTTATTCTTATTGTATTGTCCTGGCAGGAGCGGGTACAGGCGGGATCTTCCTACTTTTGTTAATGTGTGCCGGTCTAAACCGGCACACACTTACCCAAGGAAGATGCTCAGAATGACGATCAGGAGGACGATAAAAGTGATCCCTGCGTAACGCCAGTCGCGTTCGTACACGAAGGCTAACACTGACCCAAAAACACGCAGGATGGGCGTTGCGATCAGTACGAGAATGCCGACCGTGAGAAACCCGATTGGGCGGTAAGCCAGCAGCTCAGGGATGATTTGATCGAACGCCGGCACCTCAGAAGGGATCGGCTGCCCGGTAAAAACTGCCAGGATTAAGCCCGACAGGAGTAAGAACGTGCTGATGGTGATGCCGATCAGGAGCATCCAATGAAGGAGGCGCTCCATCAGGTTTTTCTCTTTTGTTTTCCATCCCGATTCTGCCGGGGTTTCGGATATTGTTTGCATCGCTGTTATCCTCCTCCGGTGATTGCCCGGTAGAACATTTGAAGGGAAAAGAACAGCAGCAGCCAGCGGAACAGTTGTTTGAGCTGCTGGTTGCGCATCCGCCCGGCGATGCGCGACCCAATCTGCGCGCCGAACAGAACGCCAAGCGCTGTGGGGACGGCAATTTGCGGGTTGATGTATCCGTTCTGGTAATAGATAACGGCGCTGGTTGCGGCGGTGATGCCGATCATAAAGTTGCTGGTGGCGACTGCAGCACGCATGGGCATTCCCATAAGCAGGGTCATCACCGGGACTTTAATCACGCCGCCGCCGATGCCCAGCAGGCCCGAAATGTTCCCTGCCAGAAAGCTGATCCCCAGCCCAGCCGGCAGTTTTTGGATCCCATACTGGACCGGTTTTCCGCTTTGCGGGTCAATATAGCTTTCATCCATCAGCCCGGTCGGGGACGGGTTGGTATCCTGTTTTTGAGGCCGCCCCATGTTGTAAGAAACATAAAGCAATACGATGCCGAATATTGCAAAGAGAAGGTTTGGTTTGAGCAGTATCGCCGTGATTCCGCCGGCCATCGCGCCGAGGGTTGTGGCAATTTCCATCACCATCGCCAGGCGGGTGTTGGTCAGCCCTTTGCCGACATAGACCGCTCCAGCAGCCGAGGAGGTAGCGATGACGCTGATGATGCTCGCGCCGATCGCCGTCTTAATCGGCAGGCCAAAGAGACCGGTCAGCAGCGGAATAATCAGCACGCCGCCGCCGATCCCCATCATGCTGCCCAGGATTCCCACCCCCAGGCCAATCAAAGCAATAAGCAACATGTTTTCCACGATAACTCCTGAGAAGCGCAGAGCGCCAGACCAGTTTACCAGATAGCCGGAGAACTGCGAAATCGAGATAAGAGCCGGTTAGAATTAACTCATGATGAATAATCACAAGTATACTATATTCAAAGCACAATCCCACGAGCCAATCGAACAAAATCAACACAACAGCGATCAAAGGTGGAATGATGTCTGGTATACAAATAGCAGGTGTGGGTCTGAGCACGATTGATATACTGGCGCGGTTGGGCGATATGCCCACCTGGGATACTGCCAACTTCCTCAGTGATTTGAGAGTCGATGGCGGCGGTCCGGTTGGGACGGGACTCACTGCCGCAGCTCGCCTGGGGGCGAAAACGGGTTATGTGGGCGTCTTTGGCAGTGATTTGCTTGGAGAGATAAAGCTGTCGCAGTTCAAACGCGACGGCATCGATGTCTCCAGGGCAATCTGCCGCCCGGGACCGGAATCGAATGTGGTGCTGGTGTATGTTCACGAGGTCACCGGCGAGCGAGTCTTCTCTTTTGCACGGAACCAGATTGAGATGCAGGCGCTGGACCCCGCCGAACTGGACCGGGATTATCTGACGTCAGCAGATTATCTCTTGATTGACGGGTACCAGCACGAGGCGGCCCATATCGCGGCAGAATGGATGCATGAGGCCGGAAAGAAGGTCATGCTGGATGCGCGAAAGGCCGAAAAAGTCGTTGACCAGCATGACGTTCTTGATGAACTGGTGCGCGTCACGGATATCCTGATTTGCGGTTCGGGTTTTAGCCAGTCGGTGACGGGCAAGGCCGACGTGTGGGATGCCTGTGAAGCGGCGCTCGATCTCGGCCCCGAAATT
>Ga0134094_1003398_pt1 | contig 11848 bp, 10 predicted proteins | sample 5_1taG_FD_94458 | JGI IMG/M metagenome (GOLD analysis project Ga0134094, IMG submission 94458) | Switchgrass degrading microbial communities from high solid loading bioreactors in New Hampshire, USA - 5_19_20_110_A1 metaG | ecosystem: Engineered > Bioreactor > Semi-continuous > Anaerobic >... | reverse complement strand
TTTTTGCCGCAGAAGTTGCCAACTATGTAACTAAAGAAGCTGTCCAAATCTGCGGTGGTTACGGATATACCCGTGAATATCCGGTAGAACGCATGATGAGGGATGCCAAAATTACCGAAATTTATGAAGGCACCAGTGAGATTCAGCGCGTAGTAATCGCTAATAACATTCTCAAAGACTAACCTCCATAAAGATACTTCCAAAGTTTTGAGTAAAGGAGAAGTGGAGCATGAATATTGTCGTAGTTATCAAACAGACATTCGACACTGAAGCAAAGATCGTTCTGAAAGACGGTCAGATCGATCCTACCGGTGTAAGTCTGGTTATCAACCCCTATGACGAATTTGCTATTGAAGAAGCACTTCGCATTCAGAAAAAATTCGGCGGTGAAGTTACCGTTGTCAGCTGCGGTGGACCTCGTTCCCAAGAAGCTATCCGCACCGCTTTGGCCATGGGTTGTGATAAAGGAGTACAAATTGATGAAACTGCTTTGGAAAGCGTTGACGAATACGTAAGAGCCGAAGTTTTGGCTAAAGCTATTTCCCAGATGCCTTATGATATTATCCTCGGCGGCCGTATTGCTGTTGACGACGGCTCCAGCCAGGTTGCTGTCCGCTTAGCCGAAGCTCTGAATATTCCATCCGTCAGCAGTGTAATTAAACTTGAAATTGAAAACAACGTTGCTACCGCTACCCGTGAAATTGACGGGGGAACAGAAATCATAGAAGTACCCCTGCCGGCAGTTATTACAGCTCAAAAAGGACTCAACGAACCTCGTTATCCTACCATGCCCGGCATTATGAAGGCCAAGAAAAAAGAACTTAAAGTTATTAACCCTGCTGATCTGGGCGTTAGCGGCATAAGCGCTAAAATGAAAGTACAAAACTACAGCTTGCCAACTCCTCGCCAGGGCGGCAAAAAAATTACCGGCGAACCTGCCGAAGCAGTTCGCGAATTAGCCCGCCTCTTGCGCGAAGAAGCTAAGGTTCTGTAAGGGGAGGAATGATCATGTCAAAAGGTATTTGGATTGTTGTTGAACAACGCAACGCTAAAATTCGTAAAGTTTCGCTGGAACTCTTGAGTCAAGGACGCTTAATCGCTAACGAAACTGGAGATCCGCTGGTAGCTGTTGTCCTTGGTCAAAATATTCAAGATCTTGCCCAGGAAGTCGCCTCTTATGGAGCTGACAAGGTTATTCTGGTTGACAATGAAAAATTAGCCGAATATACCACCGGAGCCTATACTTCGGTACTCAACAAACTAATCCGCAAAGAAGAACCCAATGCCGTTTTAATCGGCAACACCGCTATGGGAAAAGATCTGGCACCGCGTCTTGCCCAACGACTGGGAGTCGGTTTAGCTTCCGACTGCACGGGTATGGAAAGGGATGAGGCTAACTTCTTAACTTTCAAACGCCCGATTTACGGCGGTAAAGCTTTCGCTCAGGTTGCAACTGACGCTAAACCGGTTATGGCAACCATTCGTCCCATTACATTCCCGCTTGCCACTCCTGATACAACTCGCCAAGCTGAGATTGTCAATGAAACTGCAGAAATCGACCAAGAAGACCTTCGGGCCATTCTTAAAGAAGTTGTACTCGCAACTTCCGCTCGTCCCGAGCTTACTGAAGCTGAAATCATCGTTTCCGGCGGCCGTGGCATGAAGGGTCCGGAAAACTTCCCGATACTGGAAGCCCTAGCCGATGCCCTCGGTGGAGCAGTGGGAGCTTCTCGTGCTGCAGTAGACGCCGGCTGGATCGATCAAAAGTTCCAAGTTGGCCAAACCGGAAAGACTGTTTCTCCAACTCTTTATATAGCCTGCGGAATTTCCGGAGCTATCCAACATTTGGCCGGTATGAGTTCCTCCAAAGTAATTGTAGCCATTAACAAAGATCCTGAAGCTAATATTTTCAACGTGGCTGATTACGGTATAGTAGGAGATCTTTTTGAAATTGTTCCGCTGCTTACCGAAGAAATCAAAAAATTAGTCGGCTAATCGCCAATAATCATTTCCACAGCTTTTGAGAAATAGACTTTTGGCTTACAAAAAACTTGATCACAGGCATAATATAACGGAGCGCTGTGAATAAGGTGCTCCGTTATATTAAGCAATAACAATTTTATTAAACACTAACAGAGGGTTTTAATTTTTACAGCATACTAATTTTCTAGTATACTGTATACTTACTTGTTTTCATCATATTGGGCACTTCCAACTACATTTTTTATTAAATCCGGCACTAAGATTTTGGAACCCTACAAGGAGGGATAAACACCATGTTTTCAGGACCACAATCAATAGTTTTGGGCGTTATTGTTGTTATTATGCTTGTTATATATATAATCATGATTCGTAAGGAAATCAGTTAAACACAGCTTCAGCTTATTCCGATATAACCGTTTTATTTAATGATTTATTAAGGAGGAAAAGGCCATTATGAGCGCTATTGCAGCATCACTTCAAGTCTATGCCTTGACTTTTATTATATGTTTTTTTATGGCTTGTTTAATCAAAATATTGCTTTTTGTTATCCGCCGTTTTTCTGGCGATAATAAAACCCAGACTAAAAATGAATCATAATTTAATCCACTGCCTTTATACTTAGTTAGAAAGTGAGGATCGCATATATGGATCTAATGCATCTATTTCAAGGGATTGGCACCTTGTTTATGGTTGATACCAAAATTGCTATTGCCAGAATAGTATTGATGCTGTTAGGTATCGTATTGGTTTTCCTGGGTTCAAAGCAAATATTGGAACCTCTTATCATGATACCCTTGGGCTTTGGTATGGCAGCGGTAAATGCCGGTGTACTAATTATGGATGCTCACACAACAGGAACGATTTTTCTAGACCCTCTGGTTTCAGAAACCGATGCATTAATGAATGTTTTGCAAATTGACTTTTTGCAGCCCATTTATACCTTTACCTTCAGCAACGGTCTTATTGCCTGCCTAATCTTTTTGGGTATCGGCGTAATTACCGACCTAAGTTTTGTGTTATCTTACCCATTTACCAGTATGCTGCTGGCCTTGTTCGCTGAACTGGGTACCTTTGTCGTTTTGCCGCTGGGAATAGCGATGGGTCTTACCCCCGGCCAAGCTGCCGCAGTTTCAACCATCGGCGGCGCGGATGCCCCCATGGTTCTGTTTGCCTCACTTCAGATGTCGCCTGAACTTTTCGTTCCCATAACTGTAGTGGCTTATTTATATTTGAGTTTAACCTACGCCGGCTATCCCTTCCTCTTAAGGTTATTGGTCCCTAAAGAACTACGGGGTTCAATTGTCAAAACCACCAAACGAACCAATGTTACTTCCAAGGAAAAATTGATTTTCGCCGTTTTTGCCTGCACACTGCTGTGCTTCCTTATCCCGATTGCCGCACCCCTCTTCTCCTGTCTCTTCCTCGGCATTGCCATTAGAGAATCCGGAATACTTAAATATGTAAATTTACTGGAAAATGTGGTACTTTACGGGGCTTCTTTCTTTTTAGCCTTCCTGCTGGGAACTTTGTGTGATGCAAGGATTCTTTTGGATCCTCAAGTTTTACCGATCCTGGTCCTGGGAATGTTGTCTCTCTTAATCTCAGGTATTGGCGGAGTTATCGGCGGCTACGTAGTTTACTTTATCAATCGCAAGAACTTTAATCCGGCCATCGGTATGGCAGGAGTATCTTGTGTTCCTACCACGGCTAAAATCGTGCAAAAAGAAGTGGCGAAAGCAAATAAAAGAGCAATTATTCTGCAGTACGCCATGGGTGCCAGTATAAGCGGCGTTATCACTTCAGCCGTTATCGCCGGAATTCTGATCACTGTTCACCAACTGATATAATCACAATTTGTAAAACTTTAATTGGTAAGAATAACAATAAACAATACTCGAACATTAAAACTACAGCCTTAGTTTATACCGATGGGGACTAAGGCTGTTATGTTTTTATATTTGAAAGTGAAGAAGTTACCAACAAAAAAGACGCCTCAATTTACTTGAGACGTACAGATAAATTCCGTTTATAGCTTAATGTGAAAATAAACAGGAGTATTTTAGCTTGTAGGAAAACTCATCCTGTATTCGGTAATTAATTTCCGGAAAGAATCGAGAGGCGCATTTTGTAGAATTAAATCCCGGGCTTTTTCAAAAAGGTACTTGTGAACATCTTCCCGGCTTCCTAGAAACTGTATCATTTTTTGCAACTTAGGATCGCAAGTCATTGTTAAATGAAGATTGTACAATTGCCTGGCCCGGATTTCGGCCTCGGCATCAGCCTGGAGCATTGCCACTGGATCCAAGCTTTGGTCGATATACTCGAGACACCAGGGGACACCTTGCGAATTTACATAGCAAAGCGGAGGCCCCCCTAATTTTTGAATTGAAACAGCAACCATTTCCATATGACTATGTTCTTCAGCAGCAATCATATTTAACAGTTCGCGTATATATGGATTGGGCATATTTTGGCTATGATTTATATATTGCGTGGCCGCCGAAAATTCGCTATCCTTACCCCCGTAATGCTCCAGCATTACTCTCCCGAATTCCGGATCAGGATAACTTACCTCCACCGAATACAATAAACCGTTGAAATACTTAAACAATCTTAACCCCCCTACTTACTGAAGATATTGTATTATACGGATAAAGGTTCAAAATAGTTACTACCCCAGGACTTTTGAATAATCCTCAATAAACCAAACACCCATACAAATAAAAAATGAGGGCTAAAAATATGCCCTCATTTTATTGTTTTCCGATTAGAACCAAAAAATAAACTTGATTTTGGGACTGGGGAAGAAGGAGGCGAGGAAGAAAAGTAGAGGGAAGCAGTTCGGTAAAAAATAAAATGGTTATTTTTTGTCATCGAATAGTTCCTTTACCACTCTTAAAAACAATTGAGCCGCAGGATTGGTCATATCCCGATGCCAAGCAATAACATATGTGCGAAATGTATCATCACCGGGAATTTCTTTAAAGGTTACATTCTCGGAATAAAAAGTTTTACTTAAAGCTTCAGGAATAATAGCTATTCCTAATCCGGCACCAACAGAAAGCAATACGGCTTCGGCGCGATCATATTGGCAAGTTATCTTTGGTTTATAACCCCTGGCTGAACATACTTTCATGATTTCATTATATAAAGCTGGACCGTCGGTTTCCGTTACAGTGACAAATCTTTCGTTGTGCAATTGGGAAAAATCAAGCGGTTTATTTGCTAAAGGGTGGTTGGAGGGAACGGCCATTACAAGTCTGTCCCGATGGGATACTAAGTAGTCAAATGTTTCGCCGGCAGGCACCATTTCTTTAACAGCAAAATGAAAATCATATTTAGCTTTATTCATCGCAATTACCTGACTGCGACCTGAGGTGAAATTGATATCAACGTTGATGTCCGGATATTTGGAAGAAAACGCAGAAAGGCAACGAGAAAGAACTGCGCTGGAAGTTGTAAGGGCGGCAATAGAAATATGCCCTTTAAATCCTTCTTCCAACTGCTTTATCTGAAAAGCTGCTTTTTCTGCAATTTCAACCATTTCTACGGCATAAGGCAAAAACTTCTGTCCCGATTTTGTTAAGGTAACACTGCGACGATTTCGAATAAACAATTTACTTCCCAAGCTTTTTTCCAGCTCACCGATATGGTGGCTGATGGCCGGTTGGGTTAGCCCGTTTCTTCTTGCCGCTTCAGTAAAATTCAACGTTTCAGCGACGGAAATGAAGTACTTGAGCTGGTTAATATCCATTTAATCACCTCTTTATTTTAAACAAAAATTTATTTATTACGACAACAAAATTTCTTATTAACCCATTGACACTTGGATAGATGTGATTTATTATGTAATAAATATTATTTATCGTTTTGTGCTTTTTTTAATATGGATTATTCGAAAGTAAGTGTCAAGCATTTTTAGCAAAAGAAATTGGAGAAAGAGAAGTAGGAGGGGTTTGAGATGAATTATAACGCCCAAAGATGGTTTACATTAATAGCTTGTATGCTTGCCAGCATGTGTGCTGGCTTGGCATATTCATGGAGTGTTTTTCTCAAGCCATTAATTGAAATGTATAATTGGTCGGCTGCCGAGGCTTCCTTAACTTTTACTTTATTAATGTCAACGGCAGGCATTACGGCTATCTTTGCAGGTAAAGCCCAGGATTATATCCAACCCCGCTTTGTTATGCTTTTAGGCGGCGCGCTGTTTGGACTCGGCCTGGCCTGTATCGGCTTCATTCATACCTTGCTTCAATTGTATTTGTGCGTGATTTTTGCCGGAATAGGGCTCGGATGGGTCTATCCGGGCGGGACGGTGACAAATAGCATCCGCTTTTTTCCTGAAAAGAAAGGAATGGCTTCAGGCATGATTGCCGCAGGCTACGGTATTGGACCGGTTATCTGGGCACCTCTTTCCGTAAAGTTAATTAATCAATTCGGGATCATTACTACTATGAAGGTTTTAGGACTCTTTTTTTTCTTAGTGATCGGATTATTATCACTATTGGTCAAAACTGCCCCGGTGAATTATCAGGCAATAGAATTGAACTCCAATAGTAACATAACTCAAACTTCTTCCACGGAGAAAAATTGGAGGCAAATGTTAAGAGACCCGCTGTTTTATTTCTTGGCAATAACTTTTACCCTTGGGGAAATTAGCGGAATGATGATCATCGGGCACGCCTCTCCAATAGCCCAGGAAATGATGATGATGACACCGGCAGCCGCTGCAGGTATTGTCAGCCTTTTAGCCATAGCTAATACCACGGGCAAAATAGGCTGGGGAATGATATCCGATAGAATCGGACGCTATCCGGTTGTTATTCTTCTTTTAATTTTTGGCGGCTTGGCGATGGTAGGACTGGCTTTGTTCAAAAGCTATTTCCTGTTCACTGCTTTTATCATTATTATTGGTCTGTGCTACGGGGGATTTCTATCTGTTATGGCCCCGATTACCGCTGATTTATTCGGTTCCAGGAATCTGCCGGTAAACTACGGAGTAATGTTTCTGAGTGTAGCCATAGCGGCTTATGTTGGCCCTTACTTGGCTGCCGTTGTTAAAGAAGCCGAAAACGGTATTTATACACACGCTTTTGTTATAGCCGCCCTGTTAAATTTAGTTGGTATAGTTGTTTTCGGTATATTTATGTTCATGCGCCAAGGAAAAATATCAATATCTATAACTAGCACCAATCTGAATAAAAATACTTCATATGCAAATAGAAAAGCGATTTAAAGATTAAGAAGCCAATTGCTCCTTAACAACTTTCAAAAAGTGTTTAGCGGCGGCATTGGTCATGTCTTTATGCCAAGCGACTACATAAACTCGCTTGGTATCCAATCCGTCAATAGGTACGACTTCAACTTTTTCGGAGAAGAAGACCTTGCAAATAGCCCGGGGAACAATAGAAATACCCAATCCGGCACTGACTGACAACAATACCGCCTCCACTCGATCATAGCGGTTAATAATTTTGGGTTTATAATTGCGAGCCCGACAAATATTCATTATTTGAGCATACATGGCAGGACTGTCCGTCTCTGAAGCAATAATAAAGCGTTCATTTCTCAGTTTGGAAAAATCGAGGGGCTGACCGGCCATGGGATGTCCTTTGGGCAAAACCAGGCATAAATCATCTTCGTGAGATATGATATAATCAAAATTACCACCGGCGGGAACCATATCCTCCAAAGCAAAATGAAAATCATATTTGCTGGCATTCATGGCAATTACCTGCTCCCGACCGGATGTAAAGCTAATATCAACCAGAATATCTGGATATTTTAAAGAAAAAGCCGACAAACAACGGGATAAAACTTCGCTGGCGGCGGTAACGGCTGAAATAGAGATGTGGCCCACAGTATTCTCATCAGCTTGACGGGCCCTCAATAAAGCTTTTTGAGTAGTCTGCACGATTTCCATGGCATAGGGTAGCAATTCTTGGCCGGCCGCAGTAAGGGTTACTCGGTGCTTGTCCCGCAAAAACAGCTTTGCTCCTACCTGTTTTTCCAATTCATTTATATGGTGACTGATTGAGGGCTGGGAAATCCCATGACGCCTGGCCGCTTCTGAAAAATTTAAAGTCTGTGTTACTGTAATGAAGTATTTCAACTGATTAATATCCATAACAAATCCCCTACAAAATTTGCCGAATTTTTACAATTTAAGCAAATTTTTTATTATATATATTTCCTTGACGACATAATAAACAAGTATTATTATATAATAGAAAATAACGATTACAATACTTATAAAAAAATTATTTGTATTTGCAGCCCTTTTTATGAGTATAGTTTTCCCAAATAATAAGGAAGAAAGGCTGGCACAATATGACAAAAACGAATGAGATTAAAACGGGCGAAATTTATGATATTATCACCCTTAATGTTTTGCCTAAAGAACCGGACAGGCTTATGCAGGAACTGGCTGAAGGCAAAATGGTGATTGCTCGTTCAAATAATGATTTCATGTATATTTTGGATATAGACAATGAATTCCACATGTTCAGGCATACACCTGGTTCTTTTGAAGGAAGCCGGAAAAGTTTTCCGAAAGATGAAAAATACACTGCTGTTGTCCGCAACCTGGCCAATCTGGCAGATGCACTCTTTGCTGCTGAGTTTGATAAAGAATTAAATATTTATGGAGTAATGGCCAGCGCCGAATACGGAATACTAAGTATGTTCCCGGGTCACGACCGAGAAGCAGACGGGGAGATTGAGTTTTATATTCCCGAACCCCGAACAGAAGCAGCAGAAGAAGAGGATGAAGACAACGAGAATTAATGCGGGAACGAAAAATTTAGTGGACCAAAAGTTTTACAAATTTTGATAATAAAACTTGTTCACTTTTAGCAAAGTTTGATTTAAACTTTATTATGGATAACCTTTTCTTGGTAATTTATTAAATATTTTTTTGTTTTTGCCTAACAAAAAAAATTAAATAAATCAAAATAGGGACAAGGAGGACTTTACGATGTCAACTATTTCTACCAGTAAGACCGGGGAATTGTATTTGGCTATAAAGCGTTATCTCGACGAGTTCCCCGGCGATATCATTTGTGCACTCCAAGTCTGGTACGAGGGCTTGGGTGGCTGCGGTGTTCCTACTCCGGCAGACATGGAAGCGATGAACGCAGTCCTAAACACCCTAGAAGACTGGGAACCAATTGGTGATGTACGTTATGAAAAATTTGGAGCACAAAAAAGCTTCAAACGAGTAAAAGCTCTTGACAAAAACAAATTCATGGGGGGAGGGGAAGGACAGCCCAATAAACTCATGGTTCAACATCTATTTAAACTTGGCCGTCTTTACAAAGCACCGGACGGCAGGATTTTTAAGGTTGTAGTTTCCGATGTTTTCAATATTCGTTTATTTGAAATTAAAGACGGTAAAATGGTAGGAAGAATGCTTAAGTATCATCCGACTTCAGAATTTGCCCAATCATTAGTTGAAATAGCAGATTAACCTGTAAAATATTTATGGTGTTGGCAATGAATCCTTTGCTCCTATAAAATTTTGCTACAAGGAGGAAAAAAAATGGCTGAAAAAATTACCTACAGTATTTGCGTCGGCGGACCTATCGCAGTACACACAGTAGACGGCGTTATCCGGCGCATAAGGCCAATCGTATTTGACAAAAACGACCCTAAAGGATGGGTCATAAAAGCACGTGGTAAAGAATATACACCGAACCGAAAAACCTCACCGGCATTTGTTGCCTTGACTGAAAAAAACCGTGTCTACTCTTATAATCGTATCCGTTATCCCATGATCCGGGAAGACTTTGTAGAGACTCCGGACGGCAAAAATAGGAATACCGAAAATCGCGGTAAATCCGGTTATCGCCGGGCTACTTGGGATGAAGCTCTTGATCTGGTGGCTCGTGAAATTAAGCGTATTCAAACCACTTATGGCAAAGAAGCCGTTACTGCTCTTACCAGTTCTCACCATTCTTGGGGACTGCTGGGTTACAAACTTTCCTGCTTCGGTCGTTTCTTTAAAATGTTGGGATACACCCAAGTTCTTGACAATCCTGACTCCTGGGAAGGCTTCCATTGGGGTGCACCTCACACTTATGGCTACTACTGGCGCTTAGGCGGACCTGAAACCTTTGACCTCTTGGAAGATGCTTTACAAAATGTAGAAACAATGATCATGTGGTCTCATGACCCGGATTCCACCAGAGGCGGCTATGCCGGCAATGAGTCCACTATGTGGCGTCATTGGTTAAATGATATGGGTGTTCAGTTCATTTATATCGACCCCTTTAACAACTTCTCTGCAGTAAAACAAGCCGATAAATGGCTTGCTCCTCGTCCCGGAACAGACGCCGCATTGTGCGAAGCCATAGCTTATGTCTGGTTAACCGAAGGCACTTACGATAAAGAATATATTGCCAAACATGCTCACCGTTTCGACGAATGGGCCGATTACATTTTGGGTAAAGGTCCGGACAGAAAACCCAAAACTCCGAAATGGGCAGAAGCTGAGACCGGAATTCCGGCAGCGGACATCAAAGCTCTGGCTCGGCGCTGGGCATCCACCAAAACCATGGGCGGCTGCGGTCTGCGCGGAGGTTTTGGCGGGGTAAGCCGTACTGCCAACGGAACAGAGTTTGCCCGTCTTTTAGTTCAGCTCTTTGCTATGCAGGGTATGGGCAAACCCGGCCAAAACATGTGGACAGGAACCACCGGCGCTCCTATGGACTATGGTTTCTGGTTTGGCGGCTATTCCGACCCCTTGAGCCAGATTGCCAACGAACCTATTGCTGATAAGACTGCTGTAAACTGTGTTACCCAAAAACTTTACCGTCCCAACCTGCCGGACGCCATTCTTAACGGCTATTATGAGTGGTACGGCGAAGGATTCTGCGGCGGCGGTATGGATCTTCAATTTACCAAACACGTTTATCCTGAACCGGGATGCAGCAAAGTGCATATGTTCTACCGTTACGGCGGAACTTTCATGGGTACAATGCTGGATACCAATAAATGGGTCCGGATGTATCGGAGCCCTGAATTAGAATTTGTAGTTAACCAGGATATCTTCTTCAACGGAGAGGCTCGTTTTGCCGACGTGATCCTTCCTGCTTGTACCAACCTGGAGCGTTATGATATCGGGGAATTCTGCAACTCCGGTAACGGTGGCTATCAATCCCACTCTCAGACCGGTAACAGCTGGCAGGTTATAGTATTCCAGGATAAAGCCATCGAACCTCTGTGGGAATCCCGCTCCGACTATTGGATCTTCTCACAACTGGCTGAAAGATTGGGCTTTGGCCAAGAGTTTACCGAAGGACGTACCGAACTCGACTGGTGTAAACGTTTCTGGGAGAAATCTGACCTTTGTGAAAAGATCTCTTGGGAAGAATTTACCAAGAAAGGCTATTATATAGCCGGTGTTCCAGAGAACTGGGAACGTCATTACGGCTTCCGTTGGTTTGCTGAAGGTTATCCCTGCGACACTCCAAACCATAAACCTTTCCAAGAAGAAGGTAAACTCGGAACCTTTACCGGCAAATTCGAATTTGTTTCCGAATCTTTACTCTACTGGGCACCACACGATGAAGCCCGTACCCCCATCGCCACTTACAAGTATAGTTGGGAAGGGCATCATTCACTTAAAGCTAAGAAATATCCTTTCCATTTAATCAGCCCGCATCCTCGTTTTGACTATCATACTCACCATAATTCCTCAACCCCATGGCTCTGGGAGATCCCGGAAAACCGTAAATATATCAACGGCAATCCTTATCTCATCGCCCGTATCCATCCCAAGAAAGCTGCTGAAAAAGGCATCAAAGACGGCGATTTGGTTATGTTGTTTAATGAACGGGGCAGCGTGATTTGTGTAGCTCGGGTA